>Ga0209085_1001453_pt1 | contig 14681 bp, 16 predicted proteins | sample C_131016_EF_Meta_FD_187310 | JGI IMG/M metagenome (GOLD analysis project Ga0209085, IMG submission 187310) | Freshwater microbial communities from Lake Croche, Canada to study carbon cycling - C_131016_EF_MetaG (SPAdes) (version 2) | ecosystem: Environmental > Aquatic > Freshwater > Lake...
AGGCGGAGGCGGAGGAGGGGCCACTGCCATAACGGCGCCCTTAGAATTAGAATTAGAATTTTTCCGAGTTTTTTTGGCGGGAACAGGGTTGGGGGAGGGAACAGGGTTGGGGGAGGGTACAGGGTTGGGGGAGGGTAGGGTAGAAGTGAGGGAGGAGAGTTCATTGATGAGGTCGTTTTGAGAGGATTTCTTGGAGCGAGGTTTCTTGGGCTCCTTGGGTGGCGCATCAGGATCGATGGGCTTCTTAACCCGAGGTTTCTTCTCCTTGGGAGGAAGAGCGGCCTTGTGGTGAGCTGCGACGATCTTTCTCATAGCCTTATTAGACTCCTTAGCGGAATCCAACCAAGCCTGATAAAAGGCCTTTTGCTCATCGACCTGAGCAAAGATGGCGAGACGCTCAAGAAGAGCCTTGGCCTCATCAGGATCGAGCATTCCGGCATCAGAAACCGACGAAACAAAGAAATAGCCAAATTGCATGAACTTGGCAAACTTGGCGGGAAGGGAAGGCTTCTTTTCCTTAACAGGAAGAACCTCAGGGGTGGAAAGAGTATCAATAGGCTGGGACATTGTGCAAGACCGTAGTCGGGGAGATTTGTAGGACTGACATAATGATAAAAAACAAATCAATTTTTCTGATAGTTTTGTGTAAAAGTTTCCGAACTTTCGGATTGAAGAAGTTTTCCGTTTTTGTAAAAATTCCTGACTATATTAACGGAAAAAACGGCCGCCGTAAAATGACCGATAAATGAATATCCCACTCATTTCCCGTTTCACAGTTTTGCCATAAACCATAATGATAATACTTAACAGTTTATTCGCAACATCAGACACTCATACAGTGAGGAGTAACTCTAGATTGTCGTGATTGTCAGGTTCTCAAAATAGAAGCATTATCAGGTTCTCAAAATAGAAGCATTATCAGGTTCTCAAAATTGACTCTATTTTGAGAACCAGTAATTCCGTTTATTAGATGCGGCTATGAATGGATGTCATACTATATTTTAATTACAGAAAGGGGTTATGCAATGATGTAATTTTATCAAACAATTTGGTAAATTTTGAGAACATTTTGATAGATTAAAGGGAAGTAGTCCATACCTTTTGTAAATAAATATTGCAAAAAGATCTCATCCAAACATCTCGCGCATCTCCGAGTAGGTCATATTTCTTCCCATCTTATCTACAAAATCCTTCTCTCCAGCCTTCATAATCTGAACAACATCCTCCACATTGATTGGTTTGCCTCTTAATTCGAGAACCTTTTTGGTTGCAGTATACTCGATGTTTTTTTTAAGAGATTCGAGAACATTCCCAGAGAGGTCCATTATAAATGTTCTCGAAAATAACATTTATATAGTTTCGTTATCTACAAAGAAAAACCATGTTTTGCTTTGCCTGGGTAAAGTTCTCGTTTTTGTGATTTCTTGATATCCTACTCAATTACTAATATCCCACTCATTTCCCGTTATCTATACAGAGAGGGCTATCGAGACTTTGAGGGAGAGGTGCTAGGAGAGTGGAGTAGGAGAGAAGGGGTTGGGGAGGGTTAGGGTCGTCGGGGACCTCAAAGAGGGAGTCTCAAAGAGGGAGTCTCAAAGAGGGAGTCTCAAAGAGGGAGTCTCAAAGAGGGAGTCTCAAAGAGGGAGTCTCAACGGGGGGAGTCTCAACGGGGGGAGTCTCAAAGAAGAAGCAGCCAAAAATAGAGGCTGAGAAGAGACCTCTTCACCAAATCTATAGCAGCCCTGTACAGAACAAAAGAAAGCAAATTAACACAAGGAATAAAAATTGAAATGTTCTCAAAAACAAATAAATAATTTACAAAATGAAACCTACAACAACACTTTTACAAGCCTTGTCTCTTCGTGACACTGTCTTTAATGTAAGAAATTTAATTGGCACAAGGGCTGTGGTGTCATCTGTGCTGAATCAAATAAACAGCGAAATAATAGGAGAAAATCTTATATTATCGGAATTGTCGAATAACACACATCATTACTTAGAGGATACAATGTATTTTATTTTGTTCTCCTTTTCGTTATATTTGGAATACAAGTATTTTACAAATCTGGAAAAAAAGTGGTCGGGAGTCGCAGAATACAACAGCATCCAAGATAAAACCAAGACAATCTTATTTATAATAATATCGGTCTTCACAAGGAATGTAGAACACGCCTCCTGAATAAAAACTACGAGAAAAAATATAATAAAAGAATAAATACAATACAATATAGTCAAAATGAAGTTATCGAAGCTATACGTAATCACAAGATTTTTTTCTGTCACGCGTCCGTTGTTAATACCAAATAAAATATGTAGAGACTGCAAATATTTTATTGGAGACGAACTAGAGTGCGGAAAATTCGGCGACACCAACATAATAACAGGCAAGGTAATATACCCTTACGCAAAAACGATGAGAGAAGACGAAAAGGCATGTGGTAAGGCAGCGATACATTTCGAAGAAAATAAATTTAAAATAATCACTGTCCCTTATTATTTGACAAGAGAATATTTTCCTTTACCGATATTGGGTTTCGCCTTTACTGTATACGTATTCGCGGGATCATATTTCCTATCACATAAATAATAATAAAAACACCGCCTTATGGCGCTCTCAAAATAATCATCTTTACGTGACGTAGTCGTATAGGAGTAACGTGCAAAATAACCTTCGGATATTTAGAACGCCAATAATAAATCATTTTTTCCGAATACGATATTAGGTTCTCAAAAACCAGAAAATAATTTTCCCAATCCTCCTCCAGATTCTCTGTCCTTTCCTCGAAAACAAAATAATCAATCGTATCTTTCAAATAATGCTGCATGTCCAACAACTCCATCATCATAGAATCGATTTCGTCTTGGGGTAGATCATCAGCCATAGATTCATCTATCAAATGCATAATCTCTATTGTCTCATTACATATCAACTTCACGTTTAACCAATATTTTATCATTCCGGAAACCACCTTTATTGGCGGACATTGGATCATTTTCGCCAAAGGATGGGTTGGTCGAAAGGTCAAGATTTTGTTGACCAGCTCTAGCGGACATTTTTCCCAACAGGAATTCATGATTTATAATCTTCATTAAATGCAAAATAAGATATCAATTTTTATTTCGTTTCTATAACAAAATAAAAACCGAGCCATAAAAAATAAGACAACTAACAGATGAATCGTTTTTTCACAAAATACGGCGTCGTTACTTTATACCACAACGAAATATATATAGGAAATGAATTTAAAGAAGGCCGCTACTGGGATGAAGACACGTTATTAAAACTGAAAGAATACATTGATCCTGATCGAAACATTTTAGAAATAGGCGCTCATTGCGGTACCTCATCTCTCATTTACTCCCATTTTCTAAACCAAGACAAAAAATTATTCGCGTACGAACCACAAAAAAACATCTACGATTTGTTAGTTTTCAATATTAATCAGAATAATTTACAGGACAAAATCATTCCAATAAATAAAGGGATTTTTTGTTTCACAGGAAAAGGCCAGATGAATGACACGGATCTGGATGGAGGAGGCGGATTAGTAAAAAAAAGATATACAGAAGAAGGCAATCAAAGTTGTAATTTTGGAGGAATAGGATTAGGCGATAAAGGTGAAACAATCCAACTGACAACAATGGATGAATTGACAATAGAAGACATAGGTTTTATTCATTGCGATGCCCAAGGAGCGGAGAATTTCATTTTTTCAAAGGGGATCGAAACCATAAAAAAACATCGACCAATTATTTTTTACGAAAACAACGAGACTTACGGACAAATATTTTACAACACGGTAGCAAATTCATACCCACAATACGAAAAAGAGAGCAAATTTGATGTAAAAAAATATTGCATGGAAACATTAAACTACACGAAATGCATAGACCGATTTAATGGAGGAATAGATAATTTATTACTACCTTAGGTTTCTCGCAATAAAAAAAACAGTTGTTACATAATTTAATTGACAGAAAAGCGAAACTATCTACTCCTACCTACCATTCCTCGTCATCACTTTCAGCCTCCCAGTTCATCTGAGACGCCTTCAGCCTGACAGTGACGTTGGCCGGTGGAGGATCCGCGGACACCTTCTCGTCCTCTTCATCAGAGGAGACGCCGTCAGACAGATCAGCAAAACGACCACGCGAAGCCGGAACAACCTTCACCTTCAACTTGACTGTGTCGTCCAGCGACTTGACGGCATCACGCGACTTCACAACCACCTTGACCACCTCCTTCTTACCGGGACATGACCCGGCAAAATGCCCAAGGCCATCACACTTCCAACACTTGTTAGACTTGAGTGTGGGGCAGCAGACCAGCCCCTTGACGTCACGCACATTGTGGCTGTTGTATGCTGACATTGGAAGACCCGCGTCCTTGCAGACCTTGCAATGCGCAGCTCCACCATTCCTCTCCTGAAAGAACTTGGAAGGAGCGACACGGCGGGACATGTTGTTGTTGATTTGGTGACGATGCGGTGCAATATTACCAACACTATAAATCAAAAAAAGGAATCAATTTTTCCAAAATTCGAGAACTTCTTTCTAGAAAGGAACCAACCAAGAACCCCCCGCAACCCTCCCCTCCCCTCCCTTTCCATTATAATTTTTCTAATTCAAAATACGCACGAAGTGAGCATAAAAAATCAATAAAATTGAAATACTTTTTCACCGTCATTTAGGTATGAATATAATATAACAAAATTTTGAACCATGTGTGATAAGAAATTATTGACGCAGGGAGTTATGAATTTCTTTTTTAAAAAAGAAGAAGGTAGGTGTTTGAGTAATTTTTGGGGATGTGTTATTAGAATAGAAGATGGAGGGGAGCTAAGAGAGTATAATAGTGGGGAAAGTTGTTTTCATGGAGAAAAGTTTATTAGAATAGGTAAATTATGTGAAGACGAAAACAGAAGAAGATATTTGTTGGAGTATGGTAGTAGATTTTTAAGAGGAGTATGTGAACAAGATGGAGGAGCAGTGAAAAAAATGGGGAGGAAGTTTATTTTGAGTAAAGAGGAGTTGGAGTTATGGTATAGGTTGAGTATAAATGTACAAATTGAGATATGTAAATATAAATATGATAACTATGAAGAAGTAAGAGAAGAATTAGTGAAAAGTAAAGGGAAAGTATTAATACATCCTGCTATGAGGTGCAGTGAAGAAAAAGTAAAAAGTAGGCTTTGGGAAGGAAAGGGGGTTGTAGTTAATGGAAATATAGAGGTGATTGGTAAGAGTATGCTGGGGAATTTGTGGATGAAAATGAGAGATGAAAAATAGAGATAAAAAAGGAATAAGTCGCAGGTTTTCTGCCAATTAAAAATAAAAAATTGAAATAAATAATTTATCTATTTCAATCAACAAATCACCCTCCCCCGAATAAAAATGTCGTATACTCTCGCTGAAAACTGGAAGACGATTCTTAATGATGTAAGAGAAGAGCGTCTGGTAAGTCAGAACCAGTCAATAATCTGGAAATCAGATACAAAACACGGCGTAGAAGAAGGATCGGTTTCAAGAGACATTCTGTCCTTTATTAGTAGACAGGAGAATCAAACAGCGACAAAAATCCAAATAGTCAATGGTCTTCCAACTGCTTTTGCTGAAACAGCGAGTAAAACCAAACTTGGTAATCTAAAAGACTACATGAGAGAGATAAAGAAGATGGGATTGATCACAGAAAACGATCATTAAAAATTGATTCGAAACGTTCCATGTAATTCACCAAACACACATCTTATAAATGAACAAAAAATACATGCTATGTATTCCTAGATTAGAGAACGTAATCACCAAGGAATATATAATCGATTCCTTCAATAAGTTGAAAGTAGGACGTATCGAGAGGATTAACGAAATTCCTCTCCGCAATGATAATAATTATAAACGTATTATTATAAAGATGAAATGGGCACAGACCGAAAACGCCAAATTAATGATCGACAAATTGTCTAACAACGAGACGGTAAAAGTAGTACACGACTTTCCTTGGTATTGGAAAGTCGTATTAAAGACAACACCGACCTAAAGAGAAAAATAACGCCGTAACAAAGGATGAATATCGGAAACCGTTATTTTTTTATGCCTACCAAAAAACCCACCATTTTCGGTACCAATTTTTATCTCTTTTGAAAACAACTCATCCACGTGCTGATAGACATTAACGAATTCTAATAACTCGTCCTTTATTTTCTCTTTAATTTCGTATAAAAAGAAAAGCCGATCCTTTTCTTTGGTCGGATCTAAAGAGAGTGTATCTTCGTTGCCGTTTTTCCATTTATGTAAAATATATCCGATTTCGTTTTTCACATCCTTAAATTTATAAATTAAAACCCGGCGATATGCTTCCATTTTTTTGATCAATGAAAAGATATTCGTGTTACAAATAATAGGAAAAAGTTGCACAATTTCTTCAGGAATGAGAACATTATACATATCTTTTAATTCATTCATACTAATTTCTACCTCATTCAATTTGGCCAAAACCAGGGCATTTTTTTCAGAAGAGTCCTTAATATACGCAATTTTATTAGAAGCCATATCTAACATCATTTCCAATCGGTCATATTGATTCGCCAATAAGTAATAATTTTCTGCTCTGGATTCGTATTTCATATAATTCATTAATGAAACAAAAAAAGTAATGATAACATTCAACGCAGAAATAAAGGCGCCGCTCCATGAATAAGTTTGAATCATCGGCGCAAAAACCGCCATAGCCGCCGAAAAAAACAGAACAGGTATCATCAACATATACATTTTTTTTTGAGTAACAAATGTAGATCGCATAAATAAAGCCTTTTGTCCTTTCATATAAGTAATAAGAACGTCTAATTTGTCATAATATTTACTATCTGATTGATAATATTTAACCAAAGATTGCTCTATTTGCACCATACTTTTTTTGACAAACTGATCTTGAACTTGATTACGAATACGATCTTTACGTATAATACGTAGTTCTTCGTCGTTACTATCACTATCCGAAGATCCATTTTCTGATATTGTTAGGGGACTACCACCCCGGACCTGTATATTTTTCGCATTGGTTGAAAAAGAAACCTCTTCTTCATTTTCTTGTAAAGAAATCGGGTGCAATTCGTTTGGCAAATTTTCTATGCGAATCGAAACTTCGTCCATGTACTTTTTGAGGAGAAAATCGAGAACCAAAAAAAATTGAATCTCAACGCCTTCCATAATCGGAAAAAAAAATGGAAACAAAACCCACCCCCCGACGCTTTATAGAAGAGTATCGCTCTCAATTAAAAAAATACATAATTACTTCTAGATTTACAACAGCAACATGGAGTGAAAATCAGGCATTCCGTGAAAAGCAGAAAAACATAGGATGTATTTATTGCACACCTGAACTGATTGCAGCAAACATACCTTTAGATGTAATTTTATTCGTATTAGAGATGAACAATGATACCAATAAAATAATAGGGGTAGGAATGGTACGTAATCATGCGTATAGTGGAATTTATAACGTTTACGCGGACGGAAACTACAATCGATATGTTTACGTAGGAAAAACCCGAATTCACCGGAGCGAATTCAAAGAACATGAAGAAAAAACCTTCAACGTACTAGACGAGTTGTTATTTAACGGAAAAAGACATATGAAACGAGGCCACGGTTTAAAAGCATTTCCTATGGAGACATTATACGAATGTTCTCAACAAAAAGGCGATTTAGTGAATTACATTAGTAATATGTTCAAATCTAGATTAGCAGAAAAAAACTACAATCAACAGGAAAAAATATAAATGTAGTTTTTATAATCCTATAGAATGAATCAAAAATTAAGAAAAAAAACATTAAATATGTATGACGTAAATAGTTACACCGAAGAAGAAATTATCAATAACGTATTAGATTTAAACAGCCCAACAGATAGAGAACTAGAACACAAAATTCTTAGTTTGTATAACCGATATCAAATAATAGATACCAAAGAAGGCAAGGCACTAGCCCAATTTTTTAAGGATATTTATGATCGCTTTTTTGAAGACGACGAAGATGATGACGAAGACCAAGGATACGAAAGTGAAGATCTAGACCACGAGGACTACTCAAACAATGAATATTCAGATGAAACAAAGATAACCGAGGGGTTAGAAGGAAACAAATCTAGTTCTACAACCAAAAATCCAAACACCAATGTGTCACAAGGAAAAACCGCACCACCTACAACCGCGGAAAATCCAAATTCACAAATTACGTTTAATAAGCCAACAGATTACGCACAAGATAGATTAAATCCTACAATAAAGGAGACCATAAAACGTATTGTAAGCGTAGATAGTCAGTACCGTGACGATAAGCGCAGCATGTCAACCAATTTCACCTTTAGTTTATCAGAACAATTAAAAGACGTTGTTTCGTTAAAATTATATTCTATTCAGATACCACAAACTTGGTATACCGTACCAAAAAGTTACGGATGTAATTTTTTTTATTTACAAGGAAATAGCAGGGGCATTGACAACGGATATCATGATTATACGATAGATATTTCGGCAGGAAATTATACGGCACCTAATTTAATTGCGGCACTAAACACAAAAATTCAACAATTAACCAAAACTAACCCAGATGTCAGTTTTGGAAATACAAACATTGGGTATAATCCAAATGCAGCATTAGCGACATTAACGATGTCTATTAGTAATATCTACAATGAATCAGGATATTATTTAAATTTCCCGTATTGGACCGACTCGCTCAATGGTGACGGGGTCGCAGTAATACCAAGTACAAAAAGTCCAAGATTTCAGTCAATACCCGGATTCTTAGGTTTTAATTACAAAAATTATTATTTAAATACAATACGCGGATATCCCTATCTTTCTCTTTCCACAAGCACAAATGGCGATGACGCGACATCAAATGTATATTATGTCGACGCCACAAATAACTATATTACGGTTTATAAATATATAGGCCCAGAAGAATTCTCTCAAAATTCAGTCATTGATTTATCCTTTAATGTTTATTTTTCCGATACAATTTCGGGCGCAACAAACAGAACCCAATTAGTAAATGATTTAAGTTATCAATTATCTATAAACAAATATCTGGTCGAATCAACCATAAAACGAGTTGATATAACAGACACTAGCTTAAATAACTATGGAAAATCCTTTTTCCAAATACAACTAAATTTTAATCGAACCACGACCAATAATAGTATTAATTCAAAGACTTATATACAATTTCCCACAGAAACCACTACACCTCAAAATCTGCAAAAGACGTGGACCGGCGCAAATTCGTGCTTTGGTTTTCAAAATCAATCTTATGAATTGAATAATATCACGTCGGAAAATTTCACCATCGTTCAAAGTTCTGGAATTTATACTATAAAAACCAGTCCATATATTTATTTATCTTGTGTTAAACCAAGATACAATGTGATTCAAAACAATTATAAGGTCACCGTACCAAATTCTGGTGGAGGAGGATATTCTTTGACGCAATATATAGCAGCGATAAACACCGGAATACAAAACACAAACAACACAACTATTAATACTAAAAATACGTTAGGCGATTTTAAGTTGAAAAATTTCGCCGCCAGTCTGAATGAAAACAACATTTTTAATCTGGGAGTTGATATCACCAAAACCTTTACTCACGATATGTATTACTTAGATGTCACAGGAACGATGCTGAAACAATTATTACGATTCGACGGAAATTATCTGAACGGTATAAAAGATTTATCAGGAAGTACCTATACATTCAGCTCTTCTTTTCCAGACACAATATATTATCCTATTTTTTCGGATTATTTATTAAAAGCATATCCAAGTCGTTTAAATTACGGAAATCAACTGGATCCTTCATTTGTAATTTTATCTTCAGGTACAGGAACCGCGTTCAACACCTTTCCCGAAATAGAATTTTTTATCAATAATCAATTCAATACGTTTACAGATCCAGATGGAGCAAAAATATTCCAAGGATCAAATATTGTAATGACACCAAATGATGAAACAAAAAATATCGATTGCTTACTTACTATTGTTATGAGTAAATCCATAAGTCAAAAAGATTACGCAATCAGTTTTGTTGACGCCTCGTCTTCTTGGGATTATAATCTAAATCTAGATTCTAAGTACTTTGCCACAACAGTATCAGATCAAGGAATAGCAGATAATAGTTTCAATCTAGGTTCGATAAATACAAATAATTTATCATACACAGATGTGAGCGCCAATTCCGAAGTACTAGTAAACAAAATTTATTTTCGCGAAGGTATAAATAATTTTTTTTACGTAAAGCCATGGCAAGAAGGTGTCGCAACTGGTCCTCCTTATTACTCAAACGACAATTACGCAAACGATATTGTATTTACTATTCCAGCCAAAGACGCAAATAATAATCAAATCGGATATACAAGAGATAATTTAATACAGACTATGAACCGAATTTTAAACGCACAAAAAATTACAGCAGGTTCTTCTATTTCGTTAATAAATACAAATTCGCCCATTAATCAATACGCAAAATTAAGATTCAACGTTAACAAGATATATTCTGCGTCCGATTACAAAATCGTATTTTATGATCAATTAAGTTTTAATAAATGTACTCCGGGGGCTCAATATATACAAAACACAACGTGGGACACTACAATTGGCTGGTTGATTGGATTTCACGTGAATACGCAATTTAATTTATCCGATTATGGAAAACCAGGTGAGACAATACAAATCGTTGGCGACACCACGGTCAGCGTAAATTTATTCGATTACTTTCTTCTTTGTGTAGACGATTTCAATCAGAATCATTTGAACGACGGAATGGTTACAGTAGCAAGTGCGCAACGATCTTTCGCACTTCCGTCTTATGCAAATAAAGCAAATTATGTATGTGATCCTACCACCGGTTTATTAACCTATAACGGAACTGCAGTAAATACAGTAGATTTTAACAGATTAACACAGAAACAATTATATACTCTTACTGAGCTATCAAATAGTAAAAAAATTAGCTCTATTATTACCTCAACCCCAAATGTGAATGGGAAAAGTTACGGTTCTGGTCCATACGCAGAAGATGTATTTGGATTTATACCCATGAAAACGGCAGGATTAGCTCCTGGTGCTGTATACGTAGATTACGGCGGTACTTTACAAAATCAGGAACGAAGTTATTTTGGTCCAGTCAATATTTATAAATTAGGAATAAAATTAATAAGTAATCGCGGTGACGTAATCGATTTAAATGGCTCAGATTGGTCGTTCTCGTTTTTAGTAGAACAATTATATCAACAAAAGCCGACAATAGATAAAAAGAAAAAATAAATAACTATTATAGAATGGAAGAAATAAGAGATAAAATAGGATCGTTCGGTCCAGTAATAACATTTTTTATTACTAATTTAAATTTAGTTTCACAAAAAAAATACCTATATTCGTATTTGATTTTCTCATGTATCAATCATTTTTTAAATCCCATTTTAAAATTAATAATTCGAGAACCACGACCAAAAATAAAGATAGAAAGTCACGAGGATTTAGAAAGCCGAATAAAAGAATGGCAAGATGACAAATTCGGTATGCCATCCTATCATGCTCAATCCGTGTTTTTTTCAACTACTTATTTATATTTAGTTCAATCCAACAACTATGTATTAATACTTAATCTTTTTATCTGTGCGCTAACAGTTTATCAACGATGGAAATTTGATCGCCATGATATAAGACAACTAATCGCTGGTTCATTAATAGGAATCACGGTAGGATTTATTGCAACGTATTCAACAAATCATTATTTAACTTCAATATTTTAAAATCTATTCATTTTATATAATGTCCGTAAGTGATTATATAAAATATAAACGTATCGGAACTCAGCTAAGAGATGTTTTGCCGAACGCAAAAAAACAAGCACCCCCAGTATTTGAAGATCAAATGTATATCGATTTTAAACAATATACTATTGAAAACACGATTACTGATACAAAATTAATACAAAATTCATTAATTCCGACGGGTTCAAATTTGATTTTTAACACGTTAAAAAATGTGTCTAATTGTCCTTCGTTTCCGCTTTGTAAGAATACGGATAAAAGAACAAATCGTGCACCTACGTCAGGAATCTTTTCTGATCCAACAAAACCTTATTTTTATAATCAAACTATTGAAGCGCCTAAGTATTTGAAACAAGTACAACCAAATGGTCAAGTATTTCATAATCAACGAATATTTGATCAGAAATCCCATTTAAATAAACCCGCTTGTGGCAACTGTGTATTAGTAAATATAAAAACAAAACCGTTGGGTGGATGTATACAGACGCCGAGTTCGGGTCTTGGTGCAGGTAAGAAGACAACTTGCCAATGTATTGTAAATAAAAAATACTCAAATAGTAATTATTTGAATCCACGTATCCAATATTTAAAATATGCTAATTTATAATGACGGAAGCCTCCTTCCCTTTCGACTCGTTCGCCTGATACTTGAATAAGGGACAAAATTTTTATTATTCTCGATGGCGCGTAAGAGACGTAATTGCCGATTGGCTTTTTTCATAGTAGAGCATTTGGCGAATATTTTTTTCGTCTTTTTATTCGTAACACGATAACATTTTTTCCCAGCAACTTTTCGGATAAAATAAGGCATTTTATATATAATAAGAGATATATAAAATATTGAAGTTATATAAACCCGTAAAGGTTTAAAATAACATCAACCTATACTACTTTGGTAATATAAGTGCTGTTTCGAGTAAATTTATATGCACAAAATTTTGAATTAAAAGTAGATGTCAGATGTGTCAATATTGCAAAGGTTTTATGCAGTTAAAGACTATTACACCTTGGGGAGTTGTGATGCGGTTTCGAAACGATATATTTCAGTGTTTACTTTTAAATACTTTTATTACAAATAAACAATTTAACCCGACGAACATTTACGCCCTTGAAGAATAAAATGGGAAAACAGTATGAATTAAACTATTTTTATTAGTGCAAAAACGTAAAACCCGTTTCTTTTTTGAATAAAAAGTAGAATGATTTATAAACATGGACGAAGATTTAGATATTTCTTGGGTAGAAGAACAGGAAAAATTACAATCGGTTGATAAAAATTATTTTCGGGAACCAATGGAAGCTCTCTCAATAACCGTGATATATATAAATACAAATGGATATATTGAGAATATTATTTGCGAAAAACATAGTTTAATAAAGGGAGAACAAAATTGTTCGGTTCTCGAAAAAGAGAGATTTATTCAGATTATTCAAAACAAAAAGAAAACGACGCCTCATTCCAAATACAAATTCATGGATGCCCTTTTATTTAACGTGACTTTAGAGCCAGAAAACATCCAACAATTCGCGAATAACGAGGAACCAGAACAAAACCCCGATCTTTTCCTTAAAAAAATCACCATCATTGATGATATCGTCCTACCTCCTTCAATCTTTATATTCCATAACACAAATGGTCTATATTTACTATTTAAAGAAGAACCCAGAACGGATATTACCAACATGAAAACCAAGTCAATTTTAAAATCCGATGACGCAACAGATAAGAAAACGACTAAGAAAGTAAAATTAATACTGAGAAAACAAAATCTATCCACAACCAAAAAACGAATTAAAAACGAGAACTGATAACTTATCACAACACGAGGAAATGGAAAAGGAATTTCCTCTTTTAGACAGTATAATAAAAGAAGAATTTTACAAAGAAAAGATTGTCTATTTTTATTATTTTTTTACTAGGACTAATGAGATAAAGATAATTCACGATGAGTTCGACGATTTTATCCAGGTTCTCAAATCGGATTACCGAAATGATCCAGTGAGATATAAATCTGTGTTATTAGAGATCTATAAATTAACTCTTCATACGAGAGACGTTTTTCACGGAAAAGGAGAACATGATGTTTCGTATATGATCATAGATGTTTTATATACATGGTTTCCCGAAACGGCATTAGCGTGTCTATACCAATTTGTTTACCCTTTGTATGAGTGTCGACCCTATGGCTCCTGGCGGGATATAAAATATTTATGTGAATACACAAAAAATGAGAAACTAGTCAATGAATGCATATCTATTACAAATGATGCGCTCACCAACGAAATAGTAAAAATACACGAACAACTAAATTCTAATCCTTTGCAAACCACGTTCGAACCAGAAAATATATCATTATTAGTAAAATGGATTCCCCGCGAAAACAAGCGATTTGGCTGGTTATTTGAAAAATTGGCAATCGATTGGAGTAAACGATTTGTAAAACACGAAATAAATCCTAAAAACAAGAACCAAGACGCTGCCATTAGAAAAGCCAAAATGCGATATCGAAAACTAATTGCAGCGTTCAACATAAAACTAGACACAACTGAAGTAAAACTCTGCGCCAACGAATGGAATAAATTAACTATTGATAAGATTCCTCAATTAGCATTTAATAAATACAAAAACTCATTAGGTAAGTATGCTTTTGAAACACCGGACAAAATATTTGCGCCGGGATTTTACAACGAAATTAACATAAAAAGATTAGAATGCTCCCTAAAAACCAAACAATATTTTGAGAAGAAATATTTCTCACCTGGTCCCTTTATTTCATCAATGTCAATGACAAAAAAATACGTACCTTTTTCATTACCATTAGCTAAATTAGTAAAAGACGCACTTCAA
>Ga0209085_1001454_pt1 | contig 14673 bp, 13 predicted proteins | sample C_131016_EF_Meta_FD_187310 | JGI IMG/M metagenome (GOLD analysis project Ga0209085, IMG submission 187310) | Freshwater microbial communities from Lake Croche, Canada to study carbon cycling - C_131016_EF_MetaG (SPAdes) (version 2) | ecosystem: Environmental > Aquatic > Freshwater > Lake...
GCACCAAAGGCACACCGGCGCCCGCCGCAAACACAATCAGCTGCACCTGCTCGCCCATCAAAGCCGTAAGGGCTGGGGCACCACCCTTAAAGGGCACGTGCAGCATGTCAAAGTTGGCCAGTAACTTAAGCTGTTCTGCAGCCAGATGCCCCGAGCTCCCCGCGCCTACGGATGCGTAAGAAACCGTTCCAGGTTTGCTTTTGGCCAGGTTGATAAACGCGGCAATGTCGTTGGCCGGGTAGCCTGCGTGGGTGGCCAACAGCAAGGGGATGCTGCCTATAAACGTAATGGGCGCCAAGTCTTTAAAGGTGTCGTATCTCAGCTCTGTTTTATAAATATGCGGGTTGACCGCGTGCGAATCAAAGGCCACCAAAAGGGTGTGACCATCTGGTGGAGCTTTCGCCACGTAGTCGGCTGCAAGCGTGCCGCCCGCGCCGCTTCGGTTTTCAATCAACACGGGTTGGCCCAGCAACTCCGAAAGCTTGGGGCCAATTTGACGGGCAGTGACGTCCACCACCCCTCCGGGGGCAAATGGAACCACCAAGCGAATGGGCTTGCTTGGAAATGTTTGGGCAGCAAGACCTCCAAAAAAGACCAAGCCCCAAACTGCCGCAAACAAACGGAAGCTCCAATTATCAGAAATGAATGTTTTCAAAGCTTTTCTCAACTATTTAAATAATCGGAGATGTTCGCTCTTAGCCAAGGTGGCGCACATCATGACTTACCCTAGTGGATGCAAAAGGGGAAGTTTTAGGACGTGCTACGCTTTTCGAAGCAGTTACTAGATTAAAAATCACCAAATAGGAGAATGCATATGAAGTGTTTCAACATCGCAAAAGTAGCATTGGTCAGCTTGATCATGATGCTAGGTATGGCAGTTGCCCAAGCGCAAAACGACTATCCCAACCGCCCTATAAAACTGATTGTGGGCTATGCCGCAGGGGGACCCACAGACGTGATTGCACGAATCGTGGCACAAGAACTCACACCCATGCTGGGTCAATCGGTTTTAGTGGAAAACCGTGCCGGGGCAAATGGCAATATTGGCAATGAAGCTGTGGCTAATGCTACAGCTGACGGTTACACCATTCTGGTAAACACCTTGTCACTTAACGTCAACCCATTGCTAAACCCTGGCAGAGTCAAGTACGACTCCGCCAAGGACTTTGCACCTATCAACCTGTCAGTGATTCTTCCGCAGTATTTGGTAGTGGCTCACGACGCCCCCTTCAAAACCGTGTCTGACCTTGTGAACAAAGCTAAGGCCTCATCTGGCTCAGTAACTTATGGGTCCGCCGGCAATGGAGGCTCAGCGCACTTGTCTGCCGCGCTACTGGCTCAGCGATCCAACACCAAAATGACCCACGTGCCTTTTAGAGGCAACGGACCAGCACTCACGGAAGTCATGGCCGGCCGCGTGGACTACATGTTCTATCCCATGATTGGAGTCGCTGATCTGGTAGCGCAAAACAGGCTTCGGATACTTTCGGTAACCACATCCAAGCGTCATCCAGACACTCCCAATGTGCCCACTATGGCTGAGGCTGGATACCCTGGATTTGAAGAGTACGTCGGGCCGGTGGGTTTTGTGGCGCCTGCAGGTACACCAGCAACCATTCTTGAAAAACTCAGCAACGCCATTGGCGTGGTGATGGCCAAACCCGCAATATTGCAAAAACTCACAGGCCTAGGCGGCGTGGTGGCCAATCTGGGGCCTAATGAATACCGCCGTTGGCTTACCCAAGATCAAACACGTTGGGCACAGTTGATCAAGCAAGCTGAGATCAAAGACGAATAAATCTAACTGAAGCTCGCGCAACAGCTTTACTCATGATGACTGCCCGCCCAAGCCCATTGAGTCAGCCATTACTGGTTAATGAACTGACGCAATGCCTGTTTCAGTTTTTCCGCCACTTAGATGACTTTCAATATCAAGATATGGTGGCGTTGTTTGCGCAAGACGGAATTTGGTTACGCCAAGGACAAACTATTAGGGGGCGAGAAGCAATTCGTTTGGCATTGGAAAAACGACCAACTGCACAACGCATACGTCATGTGATGACCAATGCCTTCATAGCCAATATGAAAGATGGTCGCGTTTGCATGGAGTCCTATATGACAGCCTACCGACACGAAAATCCATCAGCGTATACAGTGCCCGTGATCTCAGGCCCCTTTCGTTTGAATTTGGTAACTACATGGTTTGTTCAGGAGCAAGGCCTTTGGCTGATTGCCGAGCAACACATGCTGCCGGAATTTAACTTCGAACAGCAATAAACCACTTTTTACCTAAGCGCCTCGCCATGAATTCATTTGTTCAGCGTAGCCCCATGATGAAGTTGATTCTTCGGGATAACGTCCTTGAACTGCTGCCTGCCGAATTGAAGTTGCTGGGTATTCAACACCCTTTAATAATCAGCGGTCACCAAGCCATGCAGTCCCCGCTTTATGACAGGCTGAGGGAAACTTTGTGCGCCATGCCTGCCTTATTTTCTAAACCCGTACCGGCGCACTCGTCCGTATCTATCGTGGAAGATATGGCAGCTCAGGCCAAGAACGATGGCGTTGACGGTCTGATTGCCCTGGGCGGCGGCAGCGCCTCAGATTCCGCCAAAGCTGTGGCCCTTTTGATGGCTGAAGGTGGACGCCTGATTGACCACGCTAGCCAATTTACGCCTCCTTCCACTTTACATGTGCCTGTGCTGTTGCGACCCAAAATGCCCATTGTTTCTATACCCTGTACGGCTTCGGGCGCAGAAGTCACCGTCAGCTTGGGTGTTCGTGATGAGGAAGGTCGAAAACTCTTGTTTACAGACTTTCAATTGGCCAGTCGTTTGATTTTGATAGACCCGCTGGCCAATTTAGATGTGCCCGCAAAGCTGATGCTCTCAACAGGAATGAATGGCTTGGCACATTGCATTGAAGGTCTTTACTCCTTAGAGCGCGCTCCTATGGCAGAAACCTTGGCTCTAGATGCCCTGGTGCGCTTTTTCAAAGTATTGCCCGCAGTGCAAAAGCATCCAAATGAACGGCAGCACCGAGCTGAGCTTCTTTATGCCGCGCATCTCTCCGGATTGGTCCTGGTTCACGCACGGACTTGTCTCCACCACGCTATTTGTCACGCCATTGGGTCGGTCTGCGGCGTTGGTCATGGAGATGCCAATAGTGTCATGCTGCCGCATGCCCTAGCCTTTAATTCAGAGGCGAGTGCTTCAGCCTTGTCACGGGCCGCAAGGATTTTGGAATGTGGAAGTGATGCGTCAGATTTTTTAAGAGCACTCAAAGTTTTGCAAGAACAAACATCTGTCCCACAAAGGTTGCGGGATATTGGTGTGGGGTACGACACTTTAGATCGTATTGCCACCAAAACCATGGGGGAGCGAGGTTTGTATTTCAATCCGCGTCACGTCAATGACGCCAGCGAAATTCGACAGTTACTTGAACAAGCATATTGATGACATGTAAGGAGAATCAAATGGGGATTCAAATCATTCCAGGTACAGAAACACTCGGCGCTCGCATAGAAAACATTGACTTGGCCAAGCCCTTGTCTGAAACAGACCTAGCGCAACTGATTGCTGCTTTAGGGTGCTACGGCGTACTCAAATACGCGAACCAAAAGCTCACCACCCAGCAACTGAAAGATTTTTCCGCCAATTTTGGCGAACTTGAAGTCAACGTGGCCAATGCTTTCCAAGAACCAGGAACTCCCGAAGTCATGATCTTGTCAAACATTGTGCAAGACGGTAAGCCCTTGGGTTTGGCGGATGCAGGTCAAGACTGGCATACCGATATGTCTTACAGCCGCATGATTGCCTTCACCAATGTTCTCTATGGCCTTCAGATTCCACATCGCAACGGCCAACCCTTGGGTAACACTGAGTTTTGCAACATGCATGCAGCATACGCAGACCTTCCTTCGGAATGGAAAGATCGCCTCAAGGGTATGACGGCCACACACGACTTCAACAAGTTTTGGGAAATGATGCGCAAAGAAAAAGGCAGCACAAGGCCGCCACTCACTGACGCCCAACGGGCTGCCAAACCAGCGGTATCGCACCCCTTGTTTATGGTGCACCCCATTACTGGGCGATATGTGCTTTATGCCAATCCAGGCTATGTGACGAGGATCAATGAGCTTTCTCCCGATGAAAGTAATGCAGCATTGAAGTTTTTGTTTGAGCATCAACTGCAGGCCAAATACCGTTATGCCAATCGGTGGGAAGTAGGAGATGTGGTCATGTGGGACAACATGGGCACCATACACAATGCGGTCGCAGATTACCTCCCCTCTGAGCCACGCTTTATTAAACGGTGTCAAGTTGCGGCCACACGTTTTTTCCACCAAGACGGCAGCCCACGACAAACCAATGCCGTAGCTTTGGAGCACGCATGAAGTTATTGAGTTTTGAACACGCAAGTCAGGGGCGCCGCTTAGGGGTTTGCGTTGATCAACAGATCACGGATGTGGAGGACCTGATTCGATGCGTCAACATTCCACTAGAGCGATTAATTCAAATAGAGTCAGCAGGAATATCTCCCGCCTTAGGTGGTCTGATGAGATGGCTTCAGCTTGACAGCAAGAGTCGCAACGAAGTGATGCAGCAAATTTCACAGCGCGTGTCTGCCGGTCAACACCCCAGCTTTACCCTTGGCTCAGTAACGCTTCGCGCGCCTTTGGCTCGACCAGGAAAAATTGTGGCTGTGGGGCGAAATTACGCCGACCACGCCAAAGAAACCGGTGTATCCCCATTCGAAAAACCGCGCATTATTTTCAAGTTGCCTTCATCAGTAGCAGACCCCAATTCAGTCATCTCTAAGCCCCCATTGGTTCAAAAAATGGATTTTGAAGTGGAGTTGGCGGTGGTCATTGGAGACTTTGCACGCAATGTGTCACATGATGATGCTTTGAACTATGTGGCGGGTTACACCGTTTTGAATGACCTAAGTGCCAGGGAATTCCAGTTTGACATTTCTCCGCCTCAAACCACTTTTGCAAAAAGCATAGATGGTTTTTGCCCTATTGGACCGTGGATGGTCACAGACGATGAAATTTCCAACCCTCAGAACTTATGGGTTCGCACATGGGTCAACGATGAACTGATGCAAGAAGGCCATACAGCCGACATGTTGTTCTCTGTACGCGACCTGATCGCCTACAACAGTCAATATATGACTCTTGAGCCCGGAGATATTCTGGCAACAGGCACCCCAGCAGGAATTGGGGCCTTTCGCACCCCCCCAGTTTGGCTTAAATCTGGCGATAGGCTTCGAATGGATATCACTAACATTGGTGTTTTAGAGAACTTTGTGGGCTAAATAGGGCCTTGGGGATGGACATATGAAAGCTGCATGGTATTCACGCAACGGCACAGCACGCGAGGTGCTTATGGTGGGGGAAGTTCCAGACCCACGCCCTGGCGAAGGGGAGGTTCGGGTCAAGTTGTTCACGTCTGGCGTCAACCCCTCTGATGTCAAATCGAGGACGTCACGCCCCATGGAAGCAGAAAAGGTCATTCCGCACAGCGATGGCGCAGGAGTTATCGACATGGTCGGTCGAGGTGTTTCTGATGCTCGTATAGGTGAACGCGTCTGGATTTGGAATGGGCAATGGAAACGCCCCTTGGGTACTGCATGTGAACTGATTGCTTTACCACAGGACCAAGCTGTTGGTCTTCCTGATCATGTGAGTTTCGAAGCTGGCGCCTGCTTAGGCATACCGGCTCTTACCGCGATTCAAGCCTTGCGCTTGGCTGGGCCACTGGATGGTCGAACCATCTTAGTTACGGGCGCAGGGAACAATGTAGGGAACTACATCACTCAGCTTGCAGCCATGCAGGGCGCGCATGTCATTGGTACTGTGGGCTCTGCAATGCGTTTATCGCTCGCAAAAAAATGCGGAGCGCATGATCTTATCCATTACAAGACGGAACGCATTGCACAGCGCATTCTCGATTTGACTCAAGGAGTTGGCGTCGATGCTGTGCTGGATATGGACTTTTCCAGCACATCAAAACTACTAGAAAAGGGCATATTGAAACCACACGGACATATGGTGGTGTACGGGTCTAACGTGGCAATTGATGTACCCGTGAACTACCGTAGTTTGCTAAGAAGCTCCATAAACTTAAAGTTTTTTTTGATTTACGACTTAGTTGATCAAGATCGGAAAATTGGCCTTGAACAACTTTCTGGGTTGCTCAGAGCCAACTCGCTTCATCATGAAATTGGCGCTCGATTTACGCTAGAAGAAATTGCCTCCGCCCACGAGGCCGTGGAAAGCGGCCAAGTGGTAGGTAATGTGGTTTTAACGATGTCTTGAAAAAAGCCAATCTTTCAATAAACCCATTTGATCTGAGCCTACCGGCGAAAAGCATATATTCCGCAGATTCTTTTTTTAGTGAGTTTGAATGACCAAACGTCAAGCTTTGCGAGTCAACGAAGAAGTTCATGAGTTCACCGCTCATTCCGCTACGCCTTTGTTATATGTTCTTCGAAATGACCTCAAGCTCAAAGCTGCTAAGTTCGGTTGTGGATTAGGTCAGTGCGGCGCCTGCAGTGTCTTAATTGACGGTCGAAAAGCTTTGTCATGCGATACGCCGATATGGGCTTGTGAAGGCAAATCCATCACAACACTTGAAGGTTTAGGTTCAGCAGTAAACCTAAGCGTCCTGCAACAAGCTTTTATGGATGAACAAGCAGCGCAATGCGGCTATTGTGTTCCGGGTATTTTGATGAGTGCGCAAGCCTTGATCAATCAAAACCCAAAACCAAACATGCAAGAGATTTGTTCTGCACTAAATGACAATTTGTGTCGTTGCGGAACCCACATTCGCTTTGTTCGCGCCGTTTTGCGTGCCACTGGCCAATTGTCTTAAGGAATGAGGTTGTGAGCGCTTCACTACCTGGCTTACCTCCCACGCTTAAAGCCAACCCTCAGCTATACCGTTGGGTCGATTTCAATACTCAAGGGTTGGTCAAGATATATCCTGGCAAGGTCGAAATTGGGCAAGGCATTGTTTCTGCAATCGCTCAAATTGCGGCCGAAGAATTGGACGTCCATTTTTCGAGAATTCACTGCCATCCCGTGGACACCTCTATCAGCCCTAATGAAGGATCCACGTCCGGCAGCCGGTCTATTCAAGAGGGCGGCGAAGCAATGCGGCAAGCTTGCGCTGAGATCAGATCGCTCTTTATGCACGCAGCGGCAACAAAACTTGGGGTGGCGCCAGAGACACTTCAAGTTCGAGATGGCCGATTTCAAACACCAGATATCTGTGCCAGTTTGACTTACTGGGATTTGGTTCAAGAAGTAGATCTTCATCAATACGCTGATGGAAAGTCCTCGCCCAAAGCACCTGTAACCTTTAAGACGGTAGGACTTTCTTTGCCGCGTTTGGATATTTTGGCCAAACTAACTGGAGGCGCTTTTATTCAAGACCTAGAGCTTCCGGGCATGTTGCATGCCCGCGTCGTTCGCCCACCATCTTTCAAGGCCAATTTGTTAAATGTGGATATTGCGCCGATCAAAGCTATGCAGGGCGTATCAAATGTGGTGCAGCGCGGTAGCTTTTTAGGGGTTATTGCCAACCGTGAAGAGTTAGCCATAGACGCCATGAGTGCGCTCGGTAAAGTTTGTGTTTGGAATGAGACCCCGACATTACCTGAGCCTGAAAAGGTTGCAGAATATTTACTTTCCCAACCCGTCGAAGATGAGTTACTTTGCGACGACACCTCATCTTTGCCAGATGGAGATATTCAAGAGCTTAAGGCGACTTTCACAAGACCCTATCTTGCTCACGCTTCTATTGGACCCTCTTGTGCCTTAGCTTGGTTTCATGACTCCAAGCTTGAAATTTGGTCACACAGCCAATCTATTTACGCACTTCGAGATGAAATAGCCAAGCTACTTCATATGCCACCTGAAAAAGTAGTCGTGCGACATGCTGAGGGGTCTGGCTGCTATGGTCATAACGGCGCAGATGATGTGGCTTTTGATGCAGCCCTGCTTGCTTTGGCTGTACCTGGTCAACCCGTTAGGTTGCAGTGGACCAGAGAGGATGAGTTTGCTTGGGAACCCATGGGCCCCGCCATGGTCGTGAAGCTGGCAGGCAAGATTTCAAAAGACGGAAATGTGTTGAGTTGGCAGGAAGAAATTTGGGGCAATAGGCACATTGGACGCCCTGGTCGTTTTTCAGGCCCTGGCTTGTTAGCTGCATGGCATTTTGAGCCAGGCATTGAACCACCGTTACCCGCTGATATGCCTTTGTCCATGGGAGGCGGGAGCCAGCGTAATGCGGTGCCTTACTACGATTTCCCCGTAAAAAAGGTTGTCAACCACGTGGTACAGAGCATGCCTATAAGGGTGTCGGCCTTGAGGGCTTTGGGAGCTTACATCAATGTTTTTGCCATTGAAACATTCATGGATGAAATGGCACATTCACAAAGCATAGATCCTATCGCGATTCGACTGCGCCACTTAAGAGACACCCGGGCTATTGAAGTGATCCATACCGTCGCTCGGATGGCCAACTGGAAAGCTCAGGAGCAAGGGGATGGTGTAACAGGCAGGGGGTTTGCATTTGCCCGATATAAGAACATTGGCAATTACGCTGCAGTGGTTGCTGATGTTTCTATTGAAGAGACCATTTCTGTAAAACGCATTTATGCTGTTGTGGACTGTGGCTGCATCATTAATCCAGATGGTGTGTTGAATCAAATTCAAGGTGGAATTGTCCAAGCTGTCAGCTGGGCCTTAAAAGAGCAAGTTCAACACGACACCATGCGCATCACCAGCCGAGATTGGGAAACGTATCCCATCCTTAGGTTCAGCGAAGTCCCTGAGGTTTTCGTGGAGTTCATCAACAGACCTGAAGAAGAGTCTTTAGGTGTCGGCGAAGGCGTTACGGGCATCATTGCTCCCGCAATCGGAAACGCAGTCTTCAATGCCATGGGCATACGACTTCGAGATCTGCCCTTTACGCCAGACAGAGTAATTGCAGCCATCAACGAATCTTGACTATCACCCCACTAAAGATCAACTCACACAAGGAGACAAGAAATGACGGTTCTTTCAGACTACTGCGACAAGTACTCTTCTGTTCGCATGCGGCGCGAAGAAGGTATCTTGGAAATGCAGTTTCATACAGAAGGAGGGCCGTTACGTTGGAGTAAGAGGGCTCATGAAGACCTGGAGTGTGCTTTTTTGGATGCGGGCCGGGATCGTGGCAATGAAGTCATCATTATTACGGGCACAGGTCACGAATACTCTGGGCCCGCTGTTCAGCCCAGTGGTCAGGGTGGCCACCACAACCCTCGCAAACCCGTCACGGCAGAGGAGTGGGATCAACTGTGGTACTGGGAAGGCAAGCACCTTTTAATGAATTTGCTAAATATTGAAGTGCCTGTCATTACAGCAATGAATGGGCCAGCTTCGCGTCACGCTGAAATTCCTCTCTTGAGCGACATTGTGCTGGCTTCAGATACGGCGACTATTCAGGACTCTGCACACTTCAATGGCGGGCTTGTACCCGGCGATGGTGTTCATGTGGTGTTCCCTCTTTTAATGGGAACAAACCGTGGAAGGTATTTTTTATTGACGGGGCAAGTATTGAGTGCACGTGAGGCACTTGATTTAGGGTTGGTCAATGAGGTCATGCCTCTTGAAAAGCTTTTGCCTAGAGCTTGGGAGTTGGCGCGCCAATTGAAACAAAGACCCCCTCTCTTAAGACGCTATACACGCGTCATGCTCACTCAAGACTTAAAGCGTCGAATGCACGACCTGCTGGGCTATGGGCTGGCACTTGAAGGTCTGGCTGCCGTTCAAAAGGTTGACTAAACACACATTAAAGGAGATATCTATGCAGTACATACCTAAGTTATCGCGCCGTGAGTTTTCGGTTGCCGCAGGTCTGGCGTTATGTGGGGGCTTTGCCTTTGGTCAGGCATCAACCTTTCCTAACAAGCCAGTTAATTTGGTAGTTCCATTTCCCCCTGGAGGGGCGGTAGACCAGGCGGGTCGCGCAATAGCGCAAGCTCTGTTCAAGGTTTGGAAGCAACCTGTGGTGATTTCGACAAAGGCAGGCGCTGGTGGTGCAATTGGAATGTCAACTGTGGCCAATGCACCTGCTGATGGCTATACGCTGCTGGCTACACACCCATCGATCATTGCTGTTCCTGAAGCTGAACGCCTCTTTGGCCGCACACCTGCAGTGGACAGGACCCACTTTACGCCTTTATCCTTGCTTGTGGCAGATCCGCTGGTGCTTGTGGTGAAAGCAGATTCACCTTGGAAAACTTACGAGGACTTTGTCGCCGATGCTAAAAGGCGTCCAGATAGTATTGCCTACTCCTCATCAGGCGCCTACAGTGCAGTTCACCTTCCTATCGAAATGTTGACCCATGCGGCCTCCATTAAATTGAGGCACATTCCCTATGCAGGTGGTGGCCCGGCGCTTACTGCCGTCCTCAGCGGGGTGGTCGCTGCCACAGCTGGCGCTCCTGCTGTGTTGGCTCCACAAATTAAGGCTGGCGAGCTTCGTGCACTGGTCACCACAGGAATAAAGCGGCATAACCTATTGCCGGAAATTCCTACGGCCATAGAACTTGGCTTTAAGGATGTAGAGTTTTATTTGTGGGTGGGTCTGTTTGCCTCGGCCAAGACTGAGGAGGCCATGGCACAAGCCATTCGACGTGATATTGGTCGTGCAGTCCAAGAACCAGAGTTCGTGCAGCTTATGAACAAACTCGGCGCACCTGTTGACTATCGTGATGGTCCCGCATTTGTATCGTTTTTGAATAACGACGAAGATCGAATCAAAGCGGCTATCAAGAGGATTGGCAAGGTAGATTGACTTAGATTAAGCCGCCATCAGGCGCGCTTCGGATGTGTCGTTGATGGTGACGCGGCGCAATTCACGGCGTTCGGCTATGTCATACCTGCGCCCCCTGTGCAGCGTGCTTCGGTTGTCCCAAATCACCAAATCTCCCACCTGCCATTCATGCGAGTACACAAATGGCTTTTGGGTGGCGTGCTCCAACAAATCTAGCAAAAACATTCGGCCCTCAGCCGTTGGCCATCCAACGATTTGTCTTGCATGCACGCCCACAAAGAGCACCTTACGGCCAGAGCCTGGGTGGGTATCAGACAGGGGCCAGACCGCCGGGGGGATGGCCTTTTTTTGGTCGTCTGTATAGGCGTCATCACCTAAAAGCAAGCGGGTGTGCAGCGCAAAATGCTCTGCGTATAAATTTTGAATTTCAGCTTGAGTCTGCTCTGGAAGTGCGTCGTATGCGGCACGAAGGTCTGCAAACTCCGTACAGCCGCCCCAACTGGGCAGCACCACAGCGTGCAACATAGAGTAAGCAGCCCGCGGATTCATAAAGGAGCTGTCGCTGTGCCAGAGTTGATTGGCAAAGTTGGACAGGTTTTTGGGCGAATCTCTTTGGGCAACCTGGCCTTGAGCATCCACATTAGAAATGTCGATCAACCGTTCGTCTTCCAGACGCTCCTTCCTTTTAAAAACGCGCTTGAGTCCAATGTCAAGCGGCCCAAAAGATGATGCGAAATCGAGCTGCTGCTGCGCGGTTAAAGGTTGACCTTTCCAAACCAATACAGCGTATTGATTCATGGCAGCATTGATTTGTTTTAAGTCTTGCTCTGCCAAGGGCTGCGTAAGGTCTATGCCGCTAGCCTCAGCGACAAACAAGGGATGAAGAGGTTTGAGTTGTAAGGTCATGTGGTGCGATCAGGTGTTATTCGAGTTCGATTTTGGCGTCAGTGATCACACGTTTCCACTTCCTGATCTCTGATTGGATGAAGTCGTCAAACTGCTCAGGGCGACTGGCAATAACCTCCATACCTAAGTCTTCGATTCTTTTTTTGACTTCTGGGTTGGCCAAAACACGCGCCGTATCTGACTGAATTTTTTGAACGATAGGGCGAGGTGTGCCACTGGGAATCACAAACCCAACCAAAGCGCTCACGTTAAATCCAGGAATCACTTCTGCAACCGTTGGAAAATTAGGATGTCCAGTAACACGCTGCGTCCCCATGGTGGCAATCATTTTCATGCGGCCGGACTTGACGTAAGGCAATATGGAAAGAAACGGATCCACGACCAAATCAATTCTTCCACCCATCAATTCTGTGTGGGCTTGAGCACTTCCCTTCATGGGTGCGTGTAAGACTTCAAAGCCTGCATCACGTTGCATGAGCTCCATGCCCAAATGCGTTGAGCCCCCCACACCTGGGGTACCGTAAGTCAACTTGCCAGGGTTCTTTTTAGCGTAGGCAATCAGTTCTGGCAGGGTATTGAACGGGGCATCGGGTCTGGCCACCAGAGCCAATTGAAGGTTGGCAATATGCGTGACGCCTGACAGGTCTTTGGTGGTGTCATAAGGCAAGCTTTTGCGAAGGGATGGGTTGACTGGAAATGACGAGTTCACCATGCCTATCGTGTATCCATCAGGGTTGGACTTGGCTACAAAGTCCGCGCCTATGGCTGTGCCCGCACCAGGTTTGTAATCAAGCAGTACAGGCTGATTCCAAGCCTCCTGAAGCTTGATGCCAATGAGCCTCCCCACTGTGTCGGTGGGTCCGCCCGGTGGAAAAGGCACGATCAATTTCACCGCAGCTTTAGGAAAATCTTGGGCAGAAGCTGGAAGCAACCCAGCTGGGGCCAAGCAACTCAAAACCAAGGCAAAGACAAATGATTTTTGGGGATGTTTCATATGTTTTTGTAATTAAGGAGTTGATCATTCCATCGAAATATTGGCGCGTTTACCCAATGCAGAAAACATGTCGATTTCTCGAGCCATTCTGGCCGTGATTTCTGCGGGGCCTTCAAACACTGGCGTGACGCCCTGCGCGACCAATTGCGCCTGCATATCCTGATCTTTCATGGCTTGTTCAATGAGTGCTGCCAACCTGTTGACAATTTGAGGTGGTGTTTTGGGCGGCATGGAAATTCCCACCCACGTTGCCAACACAGAACCCGGCTTGCTCTCTGCAAGCGTGGGAACATTGGGCAACTGGGGCGAACGCACAGCGCCTGTGACGGCCAAAGCCTTAAGTGATCCAGCCTTGACCTGAGCAACCGTGGAGCTGAGTCCAGGCACCGACAAAGTGACTTGACCACCCATCAAATCCGTCATGGCGGGCCCTGAGCCTCGGTAAGGCACATGGACCCAGTCAACCCCAAAGGCCTCCTTAACCAGCTCTGCGCTGAGATGAGAGGCGGAGCCCGTTCCGGCAGAGGCGTAATTAAATTTTCCGGGCGCTGCGCGAGAGGCTGTCACCAGGTCCTGCAAACTGTTGAATGGGGACTTGCCGTTCACCACAACCACAAAAGGCAGCACCCCAAAGGTCGCCACATGGCTAAAACCAGCCACTCCGTCAAACATGGGTTTTGCGCTGAGTGCCGCACTTACCGACATGGCGCCGTTGCTCAACAACACGGTATAGCCATCTGCAGCCGCACGAGACACCTCCGCCGCACCCACTGCGCCTCCCGCACCGGCGCGCGTTTCAACCACAAAGGTTTGACCAGAAAGAGTGGTCAATCGGGTGGCCAGCAAGCGCGCTGGCCCGTCAAAGCTGCCCCCTGGCGGAAATGGAACCACCAGCTTGACGGTTTTTTCTGGGTATTCGGCTGCAGCAGGCAACGCCCCATAAGCCAGTAAAGAGGAAAGGGCGATAAGCAGCCACCTGCATTTCAAGGGTGAGTTGGTTTTAAACATTAGAGTCTCCTAAGTTGATGTACTGGCCCAAAATTCTGGCTGAGCGTACTGGTTTTTTAAAAAATCAATCCATAACCTGACCCGCAGTGGCATGTGTTTGCGCTGGGCAAACACCGCATAAATGCCGTTGGGTGGGGCGGCAAACTCTTCTAAAAGCGCGATCAGCGCACCGGACTGTATTTCTTGCTGCACCTCCCAAGTGCTGCGCCAAGCAATGCCCGCGCCTGCCAGGCACCAGTCTTTAAGCACCTGCCCGTCGCTGCAGTCCATGGGGCCGTTGGGTTTGTAGTGCACCACTTGGCCCTGCACCTGAAACGCCCAACCACGGGTTTGCGAGGCGTCGCTGGAGAGCGTCAAACACGTATAGCGAGACAACTCTTGCGGGTGTTGGGGCGTGCCGTGCTGCGCCAAAAACTCAGGCGTGGCCACGCACAGCCGCCGGTTGTCTGCCAAACGCACGCTCACTAATGAAGAGTCTGGCAGGTCGCCCACCCGCACGGAGCAGTCAAACCCCTCGCGGGCCAAATCAACAACACGGTCGCTCAAATTGAGCGACACCGTGACCTCGGGGTGAAGTTCGCGAAACTGAGGCACCAAAGGCGCCACATGGCGGCGGCCAAACCCGGCCGGGGCGGTAAGCCGCATGTGGCCGCTGGCCTTGACGCCACCTGCAGACACGCTAGCTTCAGAGTTGGCCCAATCCGTGAGCAAGCGCTGGCAATCCTCTAAAAATGAGGAGCCCTCATGGGTCAGGGCCATGCGCCGCGTGGTTCTAACCAGCAGCTTGACGCCCAGGCGCTCTTCCAGCGCATCCAGCCTGCGCCCGATGATGGCGGGCGCAACCCCCTCGGCTTGGGCCGCCGCCGTCATGCTGCCATGCTGAATCACCGACACAAAGGTTTCTATTTGTTTGAATTTGTCCACAACATCAGG
>Ga0209085_1001458_pt1 | contig 14634 bp, 9 predicted proteins | sample C_131016_EF_Meta_FD_187310 | JGI IMG/M metagenome (GOLD analysis project Ga0209085, IMG submission 187310) | Freshwater microbial communities from Lake Croche, Canada to study carbon cycling - C_131016_EF_MetaG (SPAdes) (version 2) | ecosystem: Environmental > Aquatic > Freshwater > Lake | place...
CGCCAGCGGGTGCTTCGCGAGCACGCGCTCGTCGTAGATCGACACCCGCTCCGCCTCCACCTGCTCCGCCACGATCGGCAGCATCGCCGACTGCCGCCGCGCGATCGACACGGGCCGGGAGATCTCGTAGCGGAAGAGGTTGCCGATCGCTTGCGCCTCGGCGAGCCCCGGCAGCCGCGCCGCATCGGCGAACATCGCCCCGGGCGCCTGTGGCATGCCGCCGACGCCCCCCATGGCCCCGGCCGCCGCCGGCATGCCCCCCGCCTTCCGCTTGGCGAGCTCGCGGCCCCGTCCGGCCGCCGCCTGCTCGTCGACCGCCTCCCCGAGCCGCGGCTCGGCGCGATCGGCCTGCCGCCGCATCGCGTCCCGGGCGAGATCCTGGCCGTGCATCTGCGGCACGAGCGACGCATACAGCTCCTCCCGCACGAGCGGCCGCGGCACGTGGAGCGGCTGGTAGAGATCCATCACGAACGAGATCGGCCGGCCGCTCACGAGCGCCATCCGCACGTCCTTCCAGTCGTGGTCGGAGGTGTTCTCCACGATGGCGTAGCCCTGCAGGTCGGCCTTGGCGGCGGCCCCGGCGGCGGCCTCGCCGAGCACGAGCCGGTAGCTCGTCTTCCAGATCGGCGCCTCCTGCACGTAGCCCACGCGGACGGGCCGGCGGCCCGGGCCGGAGAAGTCGAGCGTGACCGATTTCTTCTCGTTGTCGTGGCCGGCGGCGAGCACGGCGAGCGCCTGCTCGAGCTCGGCCTGCAGCCGCGGGTCGACGAGCCTGATCCGCGTGACCGTGTCGAGCGGCAGCGTGCGCAGGCCGTCCTTCGCCAGGATCGTGAGGAACTGCCGCGGCACGGGCTCTCCCTCGCGGGCCGCCACGGGCCGCGTCTCGACCCCCACGATCGTCCCCGCGGCGGGCGCCGCCGCCTCGACCTCGATCCGCTCGCCGCGGAGCCGGCCGAGCAGCACGCCGAGCGGCGGATCGTCGGTGAGATCGACGGCGAAGGTCGCGAGCATGCGGGCGACCGGATCCTGCGACGCGTAGCGGACGCCGGCGGCGGCGCGGCCGGCGGGATCGGCGACGACGAGGCTCTTGAGCAGGTCGTTGATCTGGTCGGTCTTGAAGGTCATCGCGACGCTCGCGTCCCCCTCGACCTCGCCGACGTGCTGGAAGTAGCCCACGCCGGAGGTGAAGAGGACGATCCGCTCGAGCGGCAGCGGCGGCGGCGGCTCGGCCGCGACCGCGGCGCAAGGCCCGGCCGTCAGGACCGCGCCGAGGAGCGCGGCGGCGCGCCCGCGCGGGGCGAGGAGCAGACGGCGGAGCCACGAACGCCGCGGCGGCGGACGATGGCCCACGCGGACGGGGGCGGCCTGCGGGGAAACGACGGACGGAGCCATGGAAACCTCCCGGAAGAGCGAGCGGGCCGCATGCACGACGGCCCGTCTGACGACGGCCGCAGGCTCCAAGCGTTACAACGCGGCCGGGCCGGGGCAAATCAGCCGCGACCGTCGTCCGCCGGACTCGCTTCCGCCGGCTCCCGCGGGGCGCCGGCGGCCGTCCCAGGCTCCGACACATTCCGCGAAAACTCGTCGCGCAGGTCGCGGAGCAGGCGGTCGTAGTCGTCGACGCGGATCAGACCGAACCGGGGCATTTCCAGGTCGTAGATCACCCAGATCGTCAGTGACACCACCGCGGCGAACACGAGCGTGTGGAGCCAGTTGACCGGCCCGCGGGCGCCCATGTCGTGCCCCACCAGCAGGCCGCAGAGCATGCCGACGACGAGCACGAGCAGGAGGATGAGCGTCGGCGTGTGGGCGCCGTAGGCGACCTGATGCCGGTTGGCGGCGTCGAACATCTCGTTCAAGGAGGCCAGCGCGAGGGCCGCGGCCTGATCGCTCTGGCAGCGCGGGGCGGCCGCCACCGCCTGCCCCCAGATCGTCGCCTGCAGTTCCACGGCCCGGGACGCGAGCCGGCTCGACGCGTCGGATCGTTCCGACGGCGCCTGTTCGAGCCGCACATCGAGGTAGCGGCAGAACAGCCGCCGCATGGCCGGCTGCACGTCCTCTGGCAGGAGGGCCAGCCGCAGCCAGGCGGTGCCCACCGCGTTGGACTCCTCGAGGATCAGGTTGCGCCGCATGTCGAGCCGGGTACCGGCGGAGCTGAACCAGAACGCGATGAGGAGGCCCAGGAGGCCGAGCACCGCCGCATCGATGGCGCCGATGCCCACCGGCTGGCCGCCGTCGCCGTGCCGGGCGCGGGCGGCCGCGAGCCGCCTGCCGGCCAGGGTCGCGGCCACCATCAGGCCGCACAGGCAGACCGGAAGGATGAGAATCGAAAGCCGTGCGTCGCCCATCGGTCGAAGCCTTCGAGGCCCGAGGCCGTCGTCGTGAAATCGTCCATGAACGAACCGGTCCGTCCGCTCGCGGTGGCGCCGCCGCGGGCCGGGAGCTGCCGTCGCCCGCGGAACGCGGGCAGGCTGACGTGCGTGCCGCCACCTCCGGCACCACGACAGTAGCACGACGGCGATGCGGTCCCAAACGGGCCAACGAAAGCCTCACACCAGCAGCCGAACGGCTCGCGGAATACGCCGCGGCGGCCGCATCAGCCTCCGGCGTCGCCGGAGGCCCCGGCGGCGTTCGCCCCGGCGGCGATCCGCGCGATCCGGCGGCCGGGGGCGGTCATCGCCAGCCGCGCGAGCCCCGCAGCGGTCACCCAACGCCTGCGCGCGTGCGGCGGGCCGACGGCGCCGGCCGTGCACGACACGACGTCGAGCTCGATGCGATGGTGGGTGACCGAGTGGGCGAGCCGGCCGATCCGGGTGGCGGCGGCGCAGGCGAGATCCGCGAGCGGTCCGTCCGCCGTGGCCCGCGTCCCCTGTTCCGGCGGCGTGCGCGGCTGCTTCGCCGCCGGCATGCCGCCGATCCGCCGCAGCGCCGCGCGGGCCGGGCCCGGCAGCCGCGGAAAATCCCAAAGCCCCTCCCACCATTCCCCCGGCCCGCGCCGCACCACGAGCACCCGCGGCCCGCGCCGCACGACGACGGCCGTCTCGCGGATCGTCTCGACGGCGCGACGCCGCTTCGCCGCGGGGATCTCCGCCACGCGGCCCGTGGCCAGCGCCCGGCAATGCCGCGCGACCGGGCAGGTGCCGCATAACGGCTTCTCCGGCGTGCAGACCATCGCGCCCAGGTCCATGAGCGCCTGATTGAAGCGGCCGGGCTGCCGCGCGGGCACGAGCGCCGCCGCGATCCGCCAGATCGGCTCGTCGCCGCCGGGGCCGTCGAGCCGTCCGTCATGCCCCGCGAGCCGGGCGATCACCCGTCGCGAGTTGGCCTCGACGATCGGCTCGCGCCGGCCCCACGCGATCGACGCGATCGCCCCGGCGGTGTAGCGGCCGATGCCGGGCAGGCCGCGCAGGCCGGCCGCCGTCCGCGGAAACCCGCCCCCATGCTCCGCCACCACCCGCCGCGCGGCCGCGTGCAGCTGCCGGGCGCGACGGTAATAGCCGAGGCCCTCCCAGAGCCGCAGCACCTCGTGTTCCTCCGCCGCGGCCAGCGACTCCACCGTGGGGAAGCGGCCGACGAACCGGGCGAAGTAGTCCTTCACGCGATCCACCTGCGTCTGCTGGAGCATGATCTCGCTCACCCAGACGCGGTAGGCGTCGCGCGAGCCGCGCCAGGGAAGGTCGCGCTTCGCGCGGGCGTACCAGGCGACGAGGTCGCGGGCCACCCGCGCGGGGTCGGCCACCGGGGCCGCCGTCGCCGTTGTGGCGGGCCGCCGCGCCGTCCGTCGCTCCTGCCTCCGCACCGCGGGCTTCACGCCGAGTCCCTCGCAAAAACGCCTTCGTTGCATTCCGGTCCCACAGGCAATCAGATTGTAGGGCCGGCGGACGATCCGCCCCGCCGCGGGCCGCGGCCGCCTTCCCACAGCCCGGCCGCCCCCGGCCATGCACGCCCGACCGCCGCGACGCCGGAAGCATGCCCGAGAAACTCAAAGTCGTCCGCCGCGATGCGCCCGCCGGCGCCGCCTGGGAGCTGGTGCACCCGCGGTGCGCCCGTCGGCGCCGGGAAGACATCGAGGAGGTGGAGGCGATGGTCGAGCAGGGGGAGACGGAGGTCGCGCGGGACGAGCTGGTGTGGCTGCTCTCGGAGTGCCCCGACTTCCTCGACGCGCACGTGCAGCTCGGGCTCATCGCGCTGGAGGAGGACGACGCCAAGCTCGCGCGCGGGCACTTCGGCCGCGCGTACGAGCTGTGCCTGCGCGCGCTCGAGGCGGCGGGCGACCCGCGGCCGCTGCCCTACGAGCTGCCGGGCAACCGGGCGTTCTACGAGGCGGCGAAGGGGCTCGTGCACGCGCTCGTGGCGACGGGCCGCCGCCGCGTGGCCGAGGACGTCTGCCGCCGGATCGCCCCGCTCGACCCCACCGACCCGCTGGCGATCCAGCGACTCGCGGAGCACGGCCGATGAGCCACGCCGCGGACCATGGCGACGCCGGTGACACCGCGGGGGACGTCCGCGCCGCCGGAGGCTTTCTCGTGCTCGAGGGGATCGACGGCGCCGGCAAGTCGTCGCAGGTGGCGCCGCTGGCCGACTGGCTCCGGTCGCTCGGCCGCGAGGTCGTCACCTGCCGCGATCCCGGCGCGACGCCGACGGGAGACGCGATCCGGGCGATCCTGCTCGACCGCCGCGACCTGCGGCTCGACGCCATCGCCGAGATGCTCCTCTACATGGCGGCGCGGGCGCAACTCGTGTCGGAGGTGATCCGGCCGGCGCTCGCCCGCGGAGCCTGGGTGCTCTCCGACCGCTACCTCCTGGCGAACGTCGTCTATCAGGGGCACGCCGGCGGCATCGATCCCGACGTGGTCCGCCGCGTCGGCGACGTCGCGACCGGCGGGCTCGGGCCTGATCTCGTGCTGCTCCTCGACATCGATCTCGCCACCGCCGCCCGCCGCATGAATCGCCCGCTCGACCGGCTCGAGAGCCGCGGCGACGAATACCGCGGCCGGCTGCGGGCGGGATATCGTGCCGAGGCCGACCGCGAGCCCGGCCGCATCGTGGTGGTCGATGCCACCCGCGGCCCCGACGCCGTGCAGGAGTCGCTCCGCGACGCGATCCTCGCCCGGTGGCCGGAACTGCGGACGGCGGCCGCGGCGCGATGGGATGCGTGAGGCGACGATGGCGTGGCAGGCGACCCGAGGACGCGACGGCATCGCGGGGCAGGACCTCGCGGTCGGTCATTTCCTCCGCGCGGCGGCGCGGGGCCGGATCGCCGGCTCCTATCTCTTCATCGGGCCGCCGGGCGTGGGCAAGAGCACCGTGGCGCTGGCGCTCGCGAAGTCGCTCGCGTGCGAGCGGCCGCGATCGGGGCTCGTGGCCTGCGGCGGCTGCGCGTCGTGCGTGCAGGCCGACGCGGGCACCCACCCCGACATCGACGTCGTCAGCCGGCCCCCCGACCGGGCGACGATTCCGCTGGATGCGTTCATCGGCGATCCGGAGCACCGCATGCGCGAGGGGCTCTGCTGGCGGCTGCTCCTGCGACCGACGCTCGGCGCGCGGAAGGTGGCGATCGTGCTCGATGCCGACCACCTCTCCGACGAGGCGGCCAACTGTCTCCTGAAGACGCTCGAGGAGCCGCCCGACCGGGCCGTGATCATCCTCGTGGGCACGGCGCTCGAGCGCCAGCTGCCCACGATCCGCTCGCGGTGCCAGATCGTGCGGTTCGCGCCGCTCGACGAGGAGACCGTCTCTCGCGTGCTCGCCGCGGAGGCCGCCGCCGCGAAGGAGCCGGTCGACGAGGCCGTGCTGCGGGCCTGCGCCCGCGGCGCGGGGGGCAGCCTCACGCGGGCGCGGCTCCTGCTCGACCCCGAGGTGGGGGCGTTTCGGGGGCGACTGGCGGCGATCCTGGCCCGGCGGCCGCTGCACGGCGTGGAGCTGGCCCGCGAGACGATCGCGCTGGTGGAGGCGGCCGGCAAGGAGGCGCCGCCGCGTCGGCTGCGGCTGCGGGTGGTGCTCGAGGCGGCGGTGGAGGTGTTTCGGGGGGCGCTCCGCCGCGCGGCGACGGGGATCGAGCCCGCCGACGCCGCGATCGCCAGGGCCGCGGCGGCCTGGTCGGCCGACGGCGAGACGCCGGCGGCGGCGCTCGCGTGCACGCTCGACGCGCTCGACGCGATCGACCGCAACGCGAACCTCACGATCCTCGTCGATGCCTGGACCGCGCAGCTCGAGCAGGTCTGACGGCGCCCCCGGCTGCCGGCGGCCCGGGTGCGGCCCGGCAGCGTGGGCCACAGGGCCGTGATCGCGAGATCGCCCCGGTGGACCAGGTCACCCAATCCACCCAAGCCCCGTGGACGCGTGGGTCGCCGTCGTCGGCCTCGCCTCACGGCCGGGGCGGGCCCCGTTTGGCAAACCCTGCCGGCTCTTCCGCCTGGATCGATTTTTCGGCTCGTGCCTGTCGATCCTTCTGGAACGCGGAGATGGTTCAGCCGCGGCGTGTGGTCGCGATCCCGTCGGGCAGCCGCCCGGGGGTGAACGCCACGCGGCGAACGTGAAGGCCGCGTCGGGCGGCCGGATGCTTTCGGGGGCGAGCTGGCATGGCGGACAAGCGGGTTGGCGGAATCTTCGCCTCGTCGTTCATCGCGGGCATCCTGCTCGCCGCGGCGATCGTGTCGCCGCGGGCCTGGGAGCCGGTGCCCGGACCCTATTTCGGACTCGACGACTCGGCCCGGCCCGCCGCGGGCGGGCCGGTTCAGCTCGGCGACGGCATCGAAGCCGCCCACGCCGAACTCTCGCTACGTGCCCGCACCGCCGTGGCGACGACGCAGCCGGCCCCCGCATCTCCGGCATCGCCATCTCCGGCATCCACGTCGCCGTTCCCGGAGTCGTCGCATAACGCCCTCCGCGCCAAGCTGGGCCGCACCGACGTGGCATGGCAGGACGCCACGGACTCGGCGACGCTCCCCGGGCCTCGCGCGGATGCCGCAGCGTCGGCCGCGGCGCCCGCGGACCCGGCGTCTGCAGCCGCCGACCCGAACGCGACGGCATCCTTGGCGGCCGCGATCCCGACATCCGCCCCTCCGTCGGCGTCGCCGCTCGCCATGGGCCCGGCGTCATCCGGCTCCCCGCCGGCCGGCCCGGCCGACCCGGCCGCGCCGCCCATGCAGCCGCAGCCGCAGACTTCCCTGCAGCATGAAGCCGTGGGCGTGATCGCCCGACCCGAGTCGCGCGTCGCGGCTGACGCGGTCGCCGTGTCGGTGGCGCCGGCCGCGACGCCCATGACCGCGGTGGCTGCCATCCCGACGCCGCCGGCGACCGTTCCGGCCCCGACCATCCAGGCCCCGACGTCCCCCGAGCCGACGTCATCGGCGTCGGCTCGGCAGCCGCCGGAACGCGTGGCTCTTGCCGACGCCGGCGGCCCGGCGGGCGCGAGAGCCTTGGCGTCGGCGTTGCCGAGCACGATGCCTCCGGCGGCACCTTCGATCGTGAAGATGCCGGTCGCCTCCGGGGCAGCGCCGCCGCCGTCGGGCGTTGCCGGCGGCAGTCCGGCTCCGCAGCCCCCGGAATCGCTCAAGGCGCTGGTGAACCGCGTGCAATCGACGCAGCCTGGCGGTGCCGGCGACGCTCCGCCGTCGAGCCCGCCGCTGCCGCGTCTGGCGATGGCGCCTTCGGCCCGGCCGCTCCCGGCGGCCGTCGGCCTGCCGCCGGCCGTGGCCTCGACTCCCGGCCCGACCCCGCCCCCCGCAGCCATGCAGCCGCCCGGCCGGATGCCTGCGGTGCTGCCGCCGCCCAGCCAGTCGCAGCCGCATCAGGGATTGGGCCAGCCGGGACCGAACTCCTGGGCTGCCCGGCTCCCCGCAGCGAGCCAGCCCGGTGCGATCCCGGGACGCGTGCTGCCGCCGGCCGCCGGGGCTGCGCCGGCGATGCATCCCCAGCCGGTGCCGGTCACGCCGTCGCCCGCCGCCGGCGGCGGGCCCCTCGGGGCCGCACCGCTGCCGGGCGAGCCGTGGACCGATCCCGACGGCGTGAACTGGTCCGACGCGATCGCCGCCGTGCCCCCGATCGAGCCCGACCGCCGGCGCAGCTGGCTCGGCGAGCGGAAGACCGAACCGCGGGCCGCGCCGGCCCCGCGCAGCCCGCGGATCCTCGACCGGTTTCGCGGCGGTGATCGCCGGGTCGCGAGCCTGCCGGGCGACGTCGCCGCCGGGCCGCTCCTCGCCGAGACGGCGCCCGTCGTGCAGGGCGCGTGGCCCCGGCCCGTCAGGCTCGAACAGCAGCTCGACCACCTCGCGAAGACGGCGCTCGCGCACGATGAACGCACCGCCGGGGAACCGATCGCCACCTGGGCGAACCAGGCCCGCGGCTCGCTCGGCGAGGTCGCGCAGACGAGCGGCCCGCGGGACGGCTCCGCCGACGCGTGCCTGATCGCGCTGGGCGAGACGGTGATCGCCGGCATGACCCTCGCCGACACGACCGGCGACGCCGCGCTCGCATCGCTGACGCGGCGCGCGGCGCTGGCGGTGGCCCGCCGTGTGGCCGTGTGGCGCGCCGGCACCGCCCTCTTCGCCACGCTCAAGCAGCCGGCGGCGCCGGCAACGCCGGCGGGAGAGTCCGACGCCGCCGTCGCGATGACGCGGCAATTCCACGGCCGGGCCGTCGAGGAGATCGGCCGGCTGCTCGAGGGGATCGAGCGGTTCGAGGTGGCGTGCACGCCGGCCGACGCCCGCACGGTGAAGGGATCGCTCCAGTCGATCTGCGGCTTCTACCCGACGGCCGCGCGCCCCCTGGGCCGCGCCGTGGAGGACCACTATCTCGCGCCCAACGTGCGGATCGCCGTGCACCAGAAGCTGCTCGAGTCGCTGCTGCCGGCGGCCACCGTCGACACGGCGCCCTTCACCGACGTGGTGGCCGGGCACGAGGTGCGGGGCACCCGCACCGTGGAGCGGAAGACGACGCTGCGGCTCGTGCCCGACGACGACGAGATCTGCCTGAGCCTCGACGTGCAGGGGGACATCGCCTCGCGGTCGACGACCGACGCCGGGGCGGTGTCGGTGACGGCCCGCAGCGCCTCGGCCTTCGTCGTCCACAAGCCGATCAGCATCGGCTCGCGGGGGCTGCTCTTCGGCGACGCCACCGGCGCCGCCTCCAATCGCTCCCGGCTCGACACGATCCAGACCAGCTTCGACGGCGTGCCCGTGATGGGCCCGCTCGTCCGCAACATCGCCCGCAACCAGCACGCGGAGACGATGCCCGAGATCAACCGCGAGGTGATCGACAAGATCATCGCCCGCGCCTGCCGCGAGGTGGACACCCAGGCCGAGCCCGAGTTCGCCCGCATGGCCGAGCGGGTCAGGGAGCGGGCGTGGATGCCGCTCGTGCGGCTCGGCCTCGACCCGAAGGCGGTGGCGCTGCAGACGACGGCGACGACGGCGACGATGCGGCTGCGGCTCGCGGCCGACGCGCAGCTCGCCGCCCACACCCCGCGGCCGCGGGCGCCGGCCGACGCGCTGCTCAGCGTGCAGATGCACGAGTCGACCGCCAACAACGCCTTGGAGCGGCTGGGCCTCGCCGGCCGCCGGTTCACGCTCGAGGACCTGATCCGCACGGTCTGCGGGCAGGTCGGGATCGAGCCGCGGGTGCCGGACGACCTTCCCGACGACGTGACGGTGGCCTTCGCCGCGTCGCAGCCGCTACGTGTGGAGTGCCGCGACGGGCTCGTGCACGTGCGGGTGGCGCTCGACGCGATCGAGAGCGGCCGCCGCGACTGGTACGACCTCGTCGCCCACGTGGCCTACCGTCCGGTCTGCAAGGGTCCGCAGGTGTTTCTCGAGCGCGAGGGACCGATCCAGCTCGCCGGTCCGGGCACCGAGGGGCGGATGGAGCTCGCGCTGCGCACGATCTTCGGCAAGATCTTCCCGAAGGAGCGGCCGGTGCCGGTGCTGCCGGAGAAGATCGTCGCCAACCCGCGGCTGACGGGCGTGCAGGCGACGCAGGCGGTGAGCAGCGACGGCTGGCTGGCGCTCACGCTCGAGCAGGGGGCGGCGCCGACGGTGGCCCAGCCGGCCGCGGCCCCCGCGCCGACCGCCCGCCCCGCCGACGCGCGGCGGAGGCCGCTCTTCCGCTGAGCCGGCGGCGCCCGCATCCGGATCGGGCTACTGCACCAGGCCCCCCGACGTGTCGAGCGTGCTCACGCCGCGCATCGCCAGCGCGACGGCGTCGGGATTCGTCGAGAGGCGCATCGCTTCGGTGCCGGTGATCTGCCCCGCCTTGTAGAGCTCGGCGAGGTGCTGGTCGAAGAGCTGCATGCCGTTTTCGCGGTTGGCGATCACCTGTGGCAGGCTCGAAATCCGCCCCTCGAGGATCGTCTTGCGGGCCACGGCCGTGTTCCGCAGGATTTCCAGCACGGGCACCCGCCCCTTGTCCTTCTGCCGGTGGGACGCCAGCCGCTGGCTGACGACGGCGGCGAGGTTCGTCGCCAGCTCCGTCTGCAGCAGCTCCCGTTCGTCGGGCGGAAACATCGCCACGATCCGCTGCATCGTGAACGACGCGTTCGTCGTGTGGATCGTGCCGAACACGAGGTGGCCGGTGTCGGCGGCCTGCAGCGCGATCCGCATCGTCTCGGCGTCCCGCAGCTCGCCGACGAGGATCACGTCGGGATCCTGCCGCAGGGCCCGGCGCAGCGATTCGGCGAAGCTCGGCGTGTCGCTGCCGATCTCGCGCTGCGCGACGAGGCTCTTCTGCGACGTGTGCACGAACTCGATCGGATCCTCGATGGTGACGATCCGCAGCCGCCGCGTGCGGTTGAGGTGATCGATCATCGCGGCCAGCGTGGTGCTCTTGCCGCTCCCCGTCGTGCCCGTCACGAGCACCAGCCCCCGCTGCTCCTCCGCGATGTCCTCGAGCACCGGCGGGAGCGCGAGCTCGGCCACCGTCCGGATGTGGAGCGGGATGCAGCGGGCCACGAGGCAGGGATTGCCCTTCTCGTGGAAGACGTTGACGCGGAAGCGGGAAACGTCGGGGATGGCGTGCGAGAAATCGCAGCTGCGCTCGCCCGCCAGCCGCTGCATCTGGGAGTCGTTCGCCACCTGCCGGATGAGCGTGTTCAGGTCGTCCGCCGTCAGCGGCGGCGCATTGACGGCCACCATCGTGCCGTCGACGCGCACCGTGGGCGGGCTGCCCACCTGCAGGTGGAGATCGCTGGCGTTGAACTGGACGGCGGCCTTCAGCAGCCGCTGCATTTCCATCGGTCGACTCCTCGGGGAACCGGCTCGACGAGCCGGCGGATCATCGTACCCGCGCCGGCGAACCGGCCGCGTCGCCCCGCGCCGGACCGGTCAGGCCCACGGCGACGGCTCGCGCCCCGCGGCTGACGGCTCCGCCGACTGCTCCAGCCACCAGCCTTCCGCGCGGGCGTCGTCCCACTCCGCGGCGCAGCCGCACGCGGCGAGGGCCGCCGCCACGGCCCGGGCGTCGGGGAAGCGGTCCTCGGGCCGCTTGGCGAGGCAGCGGAGGATCACGGCCTCGAGGTCGGCCGGCACGCCGGGCACGCTTTCCCGCGGCGGCGTCACGGGATCCGACACGTGGGCCCGCAGCACCTCGGACGGCGTCGCCCGCTCGAACGGCGGATGGCCGGTGACCATGCAGTAGAGGAGCGCCCCCAGCCCGTAGACGTCGGCCCTCGCGTCGACGCGGCCCCCCGCGACGGCCTGCTCGGGGGCGACGTACTCCGGCGTGCCCGCCACCATGCCCTCGGCCGCCGGATCGGGGCCCGTGGCGGTCGCGGCGCCGCCGACGGCGCCGAAATCGAGCACCTTCGCCACGTCGCAGCGGCCGCCGAGCACCGCGACGAAGACGTTCGCCGGGCTCAGGTCGCGGTGCACGAGCCCGAGGCGGTGGGCCTCGGCCAGCGCGCCGCACACCTGCCGCCCGAGGTGCACCGCGCGGGAGGCCGGCATGGGGCCCGACCGCCGCACGATGTCGGCGACGCAGAGCCCCGGCAGATACTCCATGGCGCAGTAGGGCCGGCCGTCGGCGGTGACGCCCGAATCGAAGAGGGTGACGGTGTTGGGGTGGGAGAGCCGCGCCGCCGCCAGCACCTCCCGGTCGAACCGCGCCGCCGCGTCACGGTCGCCCGGCCTCACGAGCTTCACCGCGCAGGGCCGCCGGAGCGTGTCGTGCTCCGCGAGGTAGACCTCGCCCGCCCCCCCCTCGTCGAGCTTGCGCACGAGCCTGTAGGCGCCCGCGCGACCGGCTCCGTCGCCGCCGCCGTCGCGTCCGCGCAGCACCCACGCCGCGAGCGTCGCCAGCCCGACGCCCGCGAGGAGGAACAGGGCGTTGGCCATGACGATCTGGTGGCTGGCCACGTGGTTCATGTCGAGGTCGATGGTGTCGGCGTGGTGCAGCACGACCCCGTGGCAGAGGATGATCGCGGCCGCCATCGTCACCACGATCCGCGCCGTCACGGCCGGCGCCCGCGGCAGGAAGACGCCGGAGCAGATCATGAGCATGAGCGTGCGGATGACGCCGTTCTTCTGGATCGCGACGGCGTCGATCAGGTCGCGGCGATCGATGAGGTCGATCACGGAGAGATACTGCGTCGCCAGGATGAGCAGCATCTCGAAGCCGAACAGCGCTCCCTCCACGAGCCGCAGCTGACGCCGTCCGAGCGGCAGCTTCGACCGCACGAGGGCGAAGACGAACGCCGCGGCCGCCGACCGCAGCAGGAGCGACGAGGCCGAGGCGTCGGACGTGAAGCCGGTGCCCGCCGCGGGGCCGGTGATCTTGATGGCGGCGAACGCCAGGTGGAAGAGCGCGAGGAAGCCGGCGACGACCGCCAGCCGCGACCGGAGCGTCGCCGTCGCCATGCCGTCCGCCGGTCCGCCCGCGGCGGCGTCGACCACCAGGCCGTCGTCGGCGGCCAGGTCGACGTCGATGACGCCGTCGTCGTCCGGAAGAGGCGGAGCCTCCCGGTGTCCGGGGCGGTCGTGCGCTGCGGGCATCGCTGCATCCTTCACGGGCTGGCTGCTTCCTTCACACGCTCTTCGTCGAGTTCGGGAGAGGCGGCTCGGGGCGGGGAACCTCCCGCCGGGAGCCCGTCCTCACGGTCGGCCGCCGGGGGCGGGGCGGTTCGTGCCCGGCACGCCGGGCAGGGTGGCGGGATCGGGCAGATGCACCTCGCGGAGCCACGACCGCGCCTGCCGCAGCACGTCGTCGACGACGCCCTGCGGACGGCCGAACCGCTTCTCGACGCCGCCGATCGTGCGGTTCACGGTCGTCGCGAGATAGCCCTCCCCCTTGGTGCCGCCGCGGAGCCACGGCACGAACAGGTACGCCGCCACGACGACGGCGAGCGTCACGAGCGGAATCCGCATCCGGTCGACCGTGTCGCGGTAGCGATCCCAATCCGACCAGAGGAAGTAGAGGGTGCACGGCGGGACGAGGAACAGCGCCCCCTGCAGCGGACCCTTGCGGAAGGAGAGCGTCACGAGGCTCGCGACGTCGCCGGCGAGGCCGACGAGGTTGAGGAGGATCACGGCGAGGGTGCCCCACTGGGCGAGGGAGTGCCGCCCGACCATCCCGCTGGCGACCGCGAGGGTGATCATGATGAACGACAGCGTGTAGCTCGTCTCGCTGATCCACGTCGTCACGAGCGCCACCTTGCTGCAGAGCCGCCGGTAGGCGATCAACAGCTGCGACTGCCCGTGCGGCGTCGGCGGGGCATCCGGCAGCGAGATCGGCGGGCCGACGATCTCGAAGTCGTCGTCGTCCTCGGGCGGCGGATCGAACCGCTCCGCCCGCGGGGCGGCACGCGGCGGCGGCGGCGCGTCGAGCTTGGGCACCGCGACCGGCGTGACGGGGCGGAGCGTGTAGCCGGCGGCCGTCCGCGGCGCCGGCCTCGGATCGGCACCACCGGCCGCCGCGCCGCGCTTCGCCGGCGCCGCACCGGGCTTGGTCGGCGGGGCGAGTTGGCGGCTGACCGCGGCCTGCCAATCGGCGGGGGACGCCTTGCCCGCGGCGGCCGGTGAGCCGCCGGGCACGACGATCCGGTGGCTGCAGGTGCTGCAGCGGCCCGTCCTGCCTGCGAGCGACGAGTCCGCGGTCAGCCGCTTCCCGCAGCTGGGGCACGCGAAGGTGAGTTTCAAGGCGGCCCTCCGGAGACGGCGACGAGCGACAAGCGTACGGCATCCGCCTTGGAACCGCCACCGCCCGGCGGCCATCACCGCCACCACGAGCCGCCCCGCGTCGCGCTCCCCCGCGCTGCCGACGCGCGGCGTCGGCGGTCGACGGTGGCGATTCGGCGGCGTGATCGTCGGCCGTCGTGCATGCGGTGCGGGGCTCCGCGGACGGCCAAATCGCCGGGCGTTGAAATCAGGGCGAAGCTGCCGCAGAATCCTCTGCGACAGCCCCCCGAACCCCGTTTCTCCATCCCACGAGGTCCGCCCCGTGCCCGCTTTGACTCCGTCGTTCCGCACCGAATCCGACAGCATGGGCGAGGTGCAGGTCGCCGCCGACCGCTACTGGGGCGCGCAGACCGAGCGGTCACGCGACAACTTCAAGATCGGCGTCGAACGCTTCCAGTGGGGGCGGGCCGTCAAGCGGGCCCTCGGCATCCTCAAGAAGTGCGCCGCCCTGGCCAACCGCGACCTCGGC
>Ga0209085_1001460_pt1 | contig 14634 bp, 13 predicted proteins | sample C_131016_EF_Meta_FD_187310 | JGI IMG/M metagenome (GOLD analysis project Ga0209085, IMG submission 187310) | Freshwater microbial communities from Lake Croche, Canada to study carbon cycling - C_131016_EF_MetaG (SPAdes) (version 2) | ecosystem: Environmental > Aquatic > Freshwater > Lake...
GCCGGATTGGCCTTTGCCCGATCCAAAATAATCCGCATTGCTTCGCTGACATACATCAGAAGGACCCTGTGACTTTCAAAACTGGTCTATGGTTATCGATCTTGCGACATTGGCGCAAGCAGGGGGGCTCAAAAGGACAAAACAGGCCTTTAAGACGCCCAATTTTGCTTGAAATCACCATAAAGCGTCAAACCGCCACAGGCATAAAGGGTTTGTCCGGTGATATAAAGCGCCTCATCTGAGGCCAAAAAGGCATAGACAGGCGCAATCTGGGACGCATCCGCGGCAAATCCCATGGGGATATGACTTTCAACCTGAGAACGCGCTTGGGGATCATCAATCCATGCGGCGTTGAGATCGGTTGTCACAGCACCGGGGGCAACCGCATTCACCCTGATACCCTGTTCGGCATATTCAAGCGCCAAAGTCCGCACCAGTTGCGACAGCGCCCCTTTGCTTGCCGCATAGGCGATATAGGCGGGCTTGGGGATGATCTGATGCACGCTGGATGTGACAATCACAGAGCCCGCACCCTTGCGCGCGAGAAAATGGGCAATGGCGCCGCGAGCACACAAAGCCACACCCGTCAGATTGACAGCCATGATCCGTTCAAAGGTTTGGAGATCAAAGTCATGCCCGTCTGTGACAGCCTGAATACCGGCATTACAGACCATGACATCAAGCCGCCCCCATTGCGCAAGCGCATGATCAAGCATGGACACCACATCGGCCTCACGCGAAACATCCGCTTTGAGAATGAGGTGGGGACGCGCCGGACGACCCTCTTGCTGATCAATCGCTCGCAATGCGTCATGGGTTGCAACGGCAGCCTCATGGTCATCGGCATGATTGATGCCGACCACCGCCCCTTCACGGACAAAGTGTTCGGCGACCGCGCGGCCGATGCCGCGCGATGCGCCTGTGATGATCACAAATCGTTGATGCAATCGTGGCGAAGCCAAACCAAGGGCCCTTTAGTCACAAAGATCAGGACGCACGGGCATGCCCGCCCAGATAGGCTGCGCGCACATCCTCATTGTTCCACAATTCGCTCGGATTGCCGCTGACAACCAGCTTGCCTGTTTCAAGCACATAGCCCCGATCCGCCACCGAAAGACCCATTCGGGCATTTTGCTCGACCAGCAGAACCGTTGTGCCCATGCGCCGGATTTCTTTGATGATGTCGAACACCTTCGACACAATCACCGGTGCAAGACCCAATGAGGGCTCATCGAGCAAAAGCAGTTTGGGTTTGGCCATCAAGCCGCGGGCAACGGCCACCATTTGCTGCTGCCCGCCTGACAGGGTCCAACCCAACGCATCGGCAAAAGGACGAATGTCCGAAAACAGATCAAACATGGAATCCGCTTCACGCTCGATGTCGGCCTTGCTGACACCGCTTCGGTTGGAAGCCCCCAGCATAATATTTTCGCGTGAGGTCAAGCCCGGAAAAACCCGGCGACCTTCCGGCACATGGGCAATCCCCAACCGCACGATTTGTTCAGGGCCCAATCCTGAAAGCGACCGGCCCTCGAACAAGATGTCACCTGAGGCTGGTTTTGTGAGGCCCGATATGGCACGCAAGGTGGTTGATTTCCCCGCGCCATTGGCACCGAGCAACGTCACAACCTCGCCTGCCTCAACCGACAGCGAAATGCCACGCAAGGCCTCGATCTCGCCATAACGAACCGACAGATCTTTTAATTCAATGAGCGGCATTTGCATCACTCCCCAAATAGGCTGTGACCACATCCGGATGATTGAGCACCGAGACAGGATCACCATCCGCAATACGCCGCCCGAAATTGAGCACCGTAATGTGCTCGGCCACGGCACCCACCAAGGTCATATCATGATCGATGATCAAAATAGTGAGCCCCTTGGCTGCAATCCGTTTCAGAAGATCACGCAACTCCATTTTTTCAGTGGAATTGAGACCTGCGGCAGGCTCGTCCAACAGCAAAACAGTCGGATTGCCCGCCAAGGCACGCGCAATTTCGATCAGCCGTTGGTGACCATAGGAGAAGGACGTCACCAGCTCCTCGGCACGGTCGCCAAGACCCACGAAATTGAGAGCGGCGCGCGCGCGCTCTTCGCGCGCCAGAGCCCCGCTTTCAACGGGATTACCGGACCGCTCGCCGCCGATGATGACGTTTTCAAGCGCGGTCATCGAACGGAACAACCGGATGTTCTGGAATGTTCTGCCCAAGCCAACCGCTGTGCGCATATGCGGTGCGGCATGGGTGATATCATGCCCATCCAAAGTCACCGTACCGCCCGTCGGCGTATAGAGCCCCGACAACACATTCAGCGTTGTGGTTTTGCCCGACCCATTGGGGCCGATCAAAGCATGCACGCTGCCGCGCTTGACCGTGAACGAGATTTCATCAACCGCTTTCAAGCCGCCGAAATGCTTCGACAAAGATGTGACAACAAGCACATCATCCGCATGGGCTTGGGTTTGCACCAATTCGAGTTCCGGCACATCGGCGGAAAGATGCAAGACCTTGCGGAAGCGCTTGAGCTTTTGCGAAACGAAACCCCATATCCCGTCCGGCATGAACAAGACGATGAGAATCACGGCCAAGCCATAAATGGCCAGATAAAGGCCGGGGATTGATTTGAGGAAGCGCAACCATTCAGGAATGAGGATCAACAAGCCGGTACCAATCACTGCACCGACAGGAGATGACACACCGCCCAACAGCACCATGGTCAGAAAGACGATGGATTCAGCAAAGGAAAACTGATCGGGTGACACATAGGCAAATCCACCCGCAAACAGACAGCCGCCCAAGCCGCCCAAAAGAGCACAGATCGCAAAGGCAATCACCTTGGTCCGCTGAACGTCAATCCCTGTCACCCCGGCGGCCAATTCATTGTCGCGCACAGCGCGCATTGCCCGGCCCAATTTGGTTTCCGGCAAGTGCCACACCAGATAGCCCACCACAGCCAGCACCACGACACAAAAACCGAGATAGCTTTGCGGCGTCGGAAACAAAGCGGGCTTGAGGATTTTCGACACACCGTCAGGCCCGTGCGTGACCGGTATCCAGTTGATCATGACTAGGGTCAAAATTTGCTGGAAACTGATTGTCACCATCGCCAGATAATGGCCGCCCAGACGCAAGGTCGAGGTGCCCAAAAAGGCCCCGAAGAACAACACGATCCCGAGTCCGATGACGATACAGCCCCAGAATGAAATGCCGTAATCTACGGTTCCCAAACCGACCGCATAAGCGCCCAAACCAAAAAACGCGGCCTGCGCCAGATTGATCTGGCCACACAGCCCCAAGACAACCGTAAGACCCATCACAGCAACGGAATAGGTCACAGCCTGCATCAAAATATTGGTGATATAGGCATCAAACTGCTTGGTTGTTGCCACATAGACCAACAGACCGATCAAGATGATATAAGCGATCAAACCACGCTTATGGCTCTGCGCATGCGCGCGATGAATATCGACCATGCTTGTCATGCTTTTTCTGCCACTCGTTCGCCAAAAATACCTTGGGGTCTAAAAACAAGAAACATCACCAAAACCAAGAAGGCAAAACCATCTTTGTAAGGCACCGACACATAGGCCGCGCCGAAGGTTTCGATGACACCCAAAGCAAGCCCGCCGATAATGGCGCCTGCCACATCGCCGAAGCCGCCGATAATGGTTGCGGCAAAGGCTTTGAGTGCGATGGTCCCGCCCATATGGATGGACACGAACAAAATAGGGGCCACCAAAATGCCCGCCAGACCCCCGATCATCGCGCTGTAAACGAAGGTTATCATAATCATGGCTGCGACAGGAATGCCGAGCAATGAGGCCATTTCCTTGTCTTGCGAGGTCGCTTGCAGTTTTTTGCCCAGCAAGGTGTGTTCAAAAAACCAATATTGGAAGGCCACAAGCACAATCGTGACCCCGATAATCAACAAATACTGACTATCGAAAAACACGGTGCCGAGATTGATGCCCTGAAAATCAAGCAGATTGGACAAAACCTGCGGTTGCGGCCCGTAAAGGGCCAAAGTCGAATTGGTCACCAGAATGGAGGCGCCGATCGTGGAAATGATCACCGGCAGATAGGTGCGATGGCGCAGGGGGTAATAAACGCCCAGATTGAACAAGGCACCATAAATGGCCATGCCCCCCAGTGATAGAATCAAAGACAGCCAATAGGGCCATTCCAGATCCACTGCGAAAATCACCATCAAAAATGCCGCCACCATGGAGAATTCGCCTTGCGCAAAATTCACCACATTGGTCGCACGGAAAATCAGCACAAAGCCCAATGCGACAAGCGCATAGACCGAGCCAATTCCGATCCCCGTAAACAGGAGTTGATACACCAAATCCATCAGGTCACCGCTATGTTAGAGATATGCCGAGCGTGTTCCCGGCAGAAAATGTCGCCAGATATTTTGATCATCACCTGTGAGAAGGGATTTTGTACGAAAATCGCACGCACCCCAACACATCAAGATAGGTATAAGGGGGCCGGACGCAAAAAGCGGCCTGCCCCCATCAAAGCCCTGACCGTTAGGAAGGGAACTCGATATGTTTGGCGAATTCGATCGCGCCCTTCACGTTTTTCACAACATTATAGCCGTGCAAACCGTCGCCGTTTTTATCAAAGTTATATTCGCCTTCGGCGCCTTTATAGCCCTTGATCGTGAGCATGGCTGCGCGGATGGCCGCAGGGTCGGTTTTGCCTGCCTTGTTGATGGCGGTTGCCAACAAATTCATGGCATCAAATGTCCATGACGACTGGTTATCGGGCGCCACTTTCATCAAAGCACGATAGTTATTGGCAAATGCCTTGGCTTCGGGTGACGAGTCTTCGGCATAATCGGCCACGCCGTAGGTGTCATTCAAAGCAGGGCCAGCCAGCTTGATCGCGCTGGTATTGACGATGGATGGCGAGCCAACCCATGGAGCGGTCACACCCAACTGACGCAGCTGGCGTGCGAAAATACCGAGATCGCCTTCGAATGTGAAATAAGACGACAAAATATCGATGCCTGCCTGTTTGAGGGCCAGAACAACCGGCGTGAAATCCTGCGACTGGTTGGCATAGCCCTGAATCACGACAGGCGTGACACCCAAGGCTTTCAACGACTCATCAAGCGCCTTCATGCCATTGGTGCCGAACGCATCGGTGGAGTGAACGATACCCCATTTTTTCAGGCCCAATTCCTTCACACCAAATTCCGCAATCACTTTGCCGGAATAGGTGTCATTGGGGCGGCAGCGGAACAGCCACGGATTATCCAGCTTGGTCAATGTCGGATCGGTCCCGCCGAACATCGTGGGCTTACCGGTTTTCAAAATATCGGGTGCCATTGCATGCATCTGGGTCGAGCGAATGGAGGCAATGAAACCAACAATATCTGCATTGGTTGCAAGCTTCGAAAACGCCAAGACAGCACCCGGATTGGTGGTTTGATCGTCTTCTGTGATGATCTCGACTTGCTTGCCGAGAATACCGCCATTTTTATTGATGGTTTCAAGAGCAATTTTGGCACCGGCCATGGCATATTTGCCCGCTTCCGCCGCAGGGCCTGTGATCGGAACAACCTGACCAATTTTGATGGTTGCGGACTGAGCGGATGCACTGCGAACAATCGCAGGCGCTGCAACACCGAGCATCAGACCGGCCGCAATTTGACGTCTTGTAAAATGACTCATTGTTTTCCTCCGAAAATACGCCCCGAATTCGGGATCTTGATATTTGGTAACACTATATAAGGCCACAAAGTCGGGTTTTGTCCATGCCCCTTGTTAAAAAAGATTTGTTTCCCGCTGAAATTACACAGGTCTGCGCCTATTTTTTGAACAAAGCTTGCAAAGTCCGGCCCGCAATACGAAACAGGGACTTGCCTTCTTCCCCCTTCTACCCCTTAAGGTTTTTGCAAGACCTCATTTTTCGGAGAAAACACCATGAACCCTGTTTCGGTTGTGATTATTGGCGCGGGACCATCCGGTTTGTTGCTGGGCCAACTTCTTCACAAAGCAGGGATCGAGACGCTGATTCTCGAACAACGAACGCCCGATTACGTGTTGAGCCGGATCAGGGCCGGGGTTTTGGAACAAGGAACCGTCAATCTCATGCGTGAAGCGGGATGTGCGGCCCGTATGGACAAAGAAGGCATCGTGCATCACGGGACGGGGATTATGGCCAATGGGGTGCTGCACCGTATTGATTTTCAAACGCTGGTCGGAAAATCGGTCATGGTCTATGGCCAGACCGAAGTCACACGCGATCTGATGGAGGCGCGTCAGGCATCCGGCGCGCCGACCCTTTACGAAGCCGAACATGTCGAATTGCTTGATCTGGAGCAGGATCGGCCGCGCGTGCGTTTTCACCATCAAGGACAGGTCAAAGAAATCACCTGCGACTTCATTGCGGGCTGCGATGGTTTTCACGGCGTGTCCCGCCGCTCAATTCCCGCAACGATTTTAAAAACCTATGAGCGCGTTTACCCCTTTGGATGGCTGGGCATATTGGCGGACACGCCCCCTGTCGATGAGGAGCTGATCTATATCAATGATGACCGCGGCTTTGCCTTGTGTTCCATGCGCTCGCCCACCCGCTCGCGTTATTATCTGCAATGCGGATTGGATGAAAATATTGACGCGTGGTCCGATGACAGGTTCTGGGAACATCTCAAAGCCCGCCTGCCGGAAGAACACCAAAATCGCCTCGTGACAGGACCTTCCATTGAAAAAAGCATCGCGCCCTTGCGCAGCTTTGTCGCCGAACCCATGCGCTATGGACGGCTGTTTCTGGCCGGCGATGCAGCCCATATCGTGCCCCCCACAGGGGCCAAGGGACTGAATTTGGCTGCAAGCGATGTCTATTATCTCTGGCAAGCCCTGTCCGATTTTTACCAACGCGGCTCATCGCATGGCATCGATCATTATGCGGACCGCGCCTTGGCCCGTGTCTGGAAAGCAGAGCGGTTTTCTTGGTGGATGACCATGCTTTTGCATAACTTTCCGGACATGTCGCCGTTTGAAACCAAAATGCTTCATGCCGAACGGGACTATCTTTTCAGCTCGCAAGCAGCCATGACTGCTTTGGCTGAGAATTATGTTGGTCTTCCTTATTAAGAGGGTTTGAAACCCGTTTTCGTCCATCGTGAAGGATTTGCATGTCATGACACAAACCGGTCCGGCAGAGACACACAAGCCCTCAGCCGAAGCGCAAATGATTTCGCCGACCTATCGCTTGCCCGCACTCGATCAAGACTATCTCTTGGCCGATCAGCAGCGCGGGTTACGCTTCATGCTCGAATATCAAAAAGCGGAAGATATTTTGCGGGCATGGAATATCGCGTCAACCATTGTGGTTTTTGGCAGCGCGCGCATTCGGGAAGACGGTCCGGGCCGTCAGTCTTTCTGGTATGAGGAAGCAAGGCGCTTTGCCCGTATCTGTTCTCGCCACGGGGCCATTCCGGAAAAACCGGAGGCCGCGCGCCATAATGTGATTTGTACGGGCGGCGGGCCGGGGATCATGGAAGCGGCCAATCGTGGGGCGCACGATGTGGGGGCGCCCTCGATCGGCCTCAATATCAGCCTGCCGCATGAGCAATTCCCCAATCCCTATATGACACCGGGTCTGGCTTTGCGCTTTCACTATTTTGCCATGCGGAAAATGCATTTTGCCATGCGCGCCAAAGCCATTATTGCTTTTCCGGGGGGCTATGGGACATTGGACGAGGTGTTTGAAGTTCTAACACTCAGTCAAACCGGCAAATCCACCAAAAGCCGCATCATTTTATTCGACAGCCAATATTGGAACGGTGTTGTTAATTTCGATGCGCTTGTCGAAAACGGCATGATCACCGAACAAGACCGCGATCTCGTGGTCTGTGTGGAAACAGCCGAAGAAGCATGGGCCTTGGTTGGCTAATACATCATGGATTTGCATTGTCTTCAGAAAAGAGCGATTTGCTTGACGCTTTATGGCACTGCACACTAAAGTGGACCCAACATAACAAACGGTTCGTAGAGCGAACATATGACAGGGAGTATAGCAATGAATTCCGTCCGTTATCTTTCACGCCGCCTTTTTGGATCGCTCGCGCTGTCCACCACCCTTGCCACAACTCTTGGTTTGACAACCGCTTTGGGAGTGATCGGCACATCCGCCGCGCAGGAGACCATCAAGATCGGCCTGATTGTGCCGATGACCGGCCCTTCGGCCTCCACCGGCCGCCAACAAGAAGCCGCCGCCAAACTCTTCATCCAGCAAAATGGATCCACTGTAGCGGGTAAAAAAATCGAATTGATCGTCAAAGACGATACGGGCGCCCCGGATACAACCAAACGCCTCGCCCAGGAATTAATCGTCAATGACAAAGCAAGCGTTTTGCTTGGCTTTGGATTGACACCGCTGGCTTTGGCGGTTGCGCCTTTGTCCACGCAAGCCAAAGTGCCTCAGATTGTCACGGCTGCTGCCACCGCGATGATCACCGAGCAATCACCTTTCATCTTCCGCACCAGCTTCACGCTGCCGCAAGCCTCCGTGCCGATGGCGGAATGGGGCTTAAAAAACGGCATTAAAAAGGTTGTCACACTGGTCACCGATTACGGCCCCGGTCTTGATGCTGAAAAATGGTTCAGCGACACCATCACCAAAGGCGGCGGAACCGTTGTCGAAAATCTGCGCGTCCCTCTGCGCAACCCCGATTTCGCGCCCTTCCTGCAACGCGTGAAAGACGCCTCCCCTGATGCCGTGTTTGTTTTTGTGCCATCGGGTTTCGGTGCGACCTTCATGAAGCAATTCAGCGAGCGCGGACTTGATAAATCAGGCATCAAACTGATTGCCACCGGCGATGTGACCGATGATGATTTGCTGCAGGAAATCGGTGATGTGGCGCTGGGTGTTGTCAATACCCATCATTACTCAGCCTCGCATAATTCGCCCGAGAACAAAGCCTTTGTTGAAGCCTTCAAAAAGGCCAATAACGGCATGCGTCCCAATTTCATGGCGGTTGGTGCCTATGACGGCATGGCCCTTGTCTATAAAGCCCTTGAAAAAACCAAAGGCAATGCAGACGGCGAGACACTCGTTGCGGCCATGAAAGGCATGAGCTGGACCAGCGTTCGCGGGCCTGTGAGCATTGATCCTGAAACCCGCGACATCACCCAGAACATCTATGTCCGCAAAGTCGAAAAAGTGAATGGCGAACTCTACAACCAAGAATTTGCCACCATCGAAGCGGTCAAAGATCCGTTCAAAGCCGCAAAGAAATAAGCGCTTTTTAGCGCTGATTTGTTTGTTTCAAACATCTCGAGGGGACGGCCTTTTTTGGGAACGCCCCCTTTCTTTTGACAAGAAGGCCTAGGATATGGTGACAATCCTGTTTGATGGCATCGCTTATGGCATGTTGCTTTTTGTGCTCGCCTGCGGATTGACCGTCACGATGGGACTGATGAATTTCATCAATCTCTCGCATGGGGCCTTTGCTCTGGCGGGCGGCTATGTCACAGCCGCGCTCACACAAAAAGCAGGCCTGCCTTTTTTGCTCTGTTTGCCTCTGGCCTTTCTCTTTTCTGCAGTGTTGGGCATGCTGGCTGAGAAACTGCTTTATCGCAGACTCTATCAGCGCAGCCATCTGGATCAGGTCCTGTTTACCATCGGTATTGTCTTTATGACCGTGGCCGCCGTTGATTACCTGATCGGCTCGCAACAGCAATCCATTCACCTGCCCGATTGGCTGCGTGGCCGCCTTGACTTGCTGGGCGGCAGCATTGGTGTCTACCGCTTGTTCATTATTGTTTTATGCGGCGTTTTGGCTTTGGCCATTCAATGGCTTTTGTCCCATACCCGTTTTGGCAGTCAGTTGCGGGCCTCGGTCGATGATCCCCGTGTTGCCCGCGGGCTCGGCATTCCGGTCAATCAGGTCTTTGCGGTAACCTTTGCATTGGGCTGCGGTCTTGCGGGACTGGGGGGCGCGCTTGGCGCGGACCTCTTGGGCATGGATCCGACATTTCCCATTAAATTCATGATCTATTTTCTGATTGTCGTCACAGTCGGCGGTACCAGCGGCATTATGGGCACTTTTTTTGCCGCATTGCTGTTGGGCATTGCGGATGTGGCGGGCAAATATTATGTGCCGCAAATCGGTGCCTTTGTTATTTATGCTTTGATGGTGGCTGTGCTGATTTTACGACCCCAAGGCCTTTTCACACGCGGGGGAAGTCGATGACCCATTCTGTTGAAAATGCCATGGCTGTGATGACCCGCACGGCGCGCTGGTCCCATTGGGAGACACTTTTCTGGCTGGCAAGCCTTGCTCTGTTGCCGATCTTCCCAAACAAAGCGCTGTTGTTTTCACAGATTGCGATCATGGGCCTTTTTGCGCTCTCGCTTGATCTCATTCTGGGTTATGCCGGTATCGTCTCTCTCGGACATGCCGCCTTTTTCGGGATCGGCGCCTATGCTGCAGGCCTTATGGCCAAGCATGGATTAGGCGACCCCACTTTGGGGCTTTTGGCTGCTGCAACGGGTGCGGCTTTGATCGGCTTTGTGACCTCCTTTCTTCTGTTGCGCGGCAGTGATCTCACCCGCCTGATGGTAACCTTGGGCATTGCTTTGATGCTGTTTGAAGCAGCCAACCGCTTTGCCTCGATCACCGGTGGCGCCGATGGCCTGCAAGGCATGATGGTCAAGCCCGTCTTGGGACTGTTTTCCTTCGACCTCTATGGGCGGACCGCCTATCTATACAGCCTTACTATTTTGTTTTTGTTGTTGATCCTCGCCCGCCGGATTGTGTACTCGCCGTTCGGGCTCTCTTTGCGCGCGGTCAAAGCCAATAGTTTGCGGGCGGGCGCTATCGGGATTTCGTCCGCCACGCGCCTTGTGGCCATCTATACTATCTCTGCCGCTTATTCGGGGGTTGCAGGGGCGCTCTCTGCCCAAACCACGCAATTGGTTTCCCTCGATGTGCTTGATTTTCATCGCTCGGCGGATGTCATGCTGGTCTTGGTGATTGGCGGTGTGGGCTGGCTTTATGGCGGCATCATCGGTGCTATTATTTTCAGTCTCATGCAAGACTGGTTGGCCGGTATCACCCCGCAATATTGGGAATTCTGGATAGGCCTTGTGCTCGTTGTTCTTGTGCTGGTCGGGCACGGCCGGTTGCAATCTTATGCCCGCATGATGATCGACGCCATCACCCAGAAAGGACGCGTGACCCGTCCTGACCAAAGAGGCACCTCATGACGGCTGCTTTGACCACCCATGATCTTGTCAAAAATTTTGGCGGCCTTGTTGCAACCGACCATGTGTCTTTAAGCATTGCCAAAGGCGCGCGCCATGCCTTGATCGGCCCCAATGGCGCAGGCAAAACCACACTCATCAATTTGCTGACCGGCGTCTTGCAACCAACCTCGGGCCGCATCCAGTTGATGGGCGAGGATGTCACAGCAATTTCCCAACATAGCCGCGTCAAACGGGGCCTTGTCCGGACGTTTCAAATCAATCAACTCTTTGCCGATTTGACGCCCTTGCAATCGCTTGGCCTTGCCATTTCAGAACGGCATGGACAAGGCAGTGACTGGTGGCGGGCGGCAGGCACCGATCAAAGCGTTGTAGCGGAAGCCGTTGAAACGCTCGCTCAATTTGGTTTGGGGGACGCCCTTCATATCCCGACCCATCATTTGCCCTACGGCAAGCAAAGGCTTCTTGAAATCGCCCTTGCCTTTGCCTGCAAGCCACAGGTTTTGCTGTTGGACGAACCTGCAGCCGGTGTCCCCGAAGAGGAGCGTCACGACATTATCCGCATCCTGAAATCCCTTCCGGCCGATGTGACCATTGTTTTGATCGAGCATGATATGGAATTGGTTTTCAGCTATGCGGACCGCATCACCGTGCTGGTCAATGGCGGCATCTTAACCGAGGGCAGCGTCGACGAGATTGCTACAGACGCTCGCGTGCGTACGGTCTATCTGGGAGAAGACGCCCATGACTGAATTGCTGCAGCTCCATCAGCTCAGTGCAGGCTATGGCGAGGCCCGCGTGCTGTCAGGCGTATCCTTCACTCTGTCAGACGGACAGTCGCTTGCTTTGCTCGGGCGCAACGGCACCGGCAAAACGACATTGATCAATACATTGATCGGCCTCACAACCCACCAAGGCGGAACGATTCATTTAAGCGGGCGCGACATCACGCGCCTGCCCGCCGAACAACGCGCCCATTTTGGTATTGGCTGGGTACCGCAAGAGCGCAACATCTTCCGCTCACTGACGGTCGAAGAAAACATGACCGCCATCAGCCGTCCGGGGCCTTGGACGCTGGAGCGGGTTTATAAACTCTTTCCGCGCCTTCAAGAAAGGCGAGCCAATCTCGGCAATCAGCTCTCTGGCGGCGAACAGCAAATGCTGGCGATCGGGCGGGCCTTGGTGCTCAATCCACGCTTGGTATTGCTTGACGAGCCGACGGAGGGATTGGCCCCCATCATTGTCGATGAAGTCTTGCGGGCTTTGCGTACCATCGCCCGCGAAGAGGGACTTTCGATGATTATCGTCGAACAAAAGGCCCAGAAAATTCTCTCATTTACCGATCATGCCATCATTCTTGATCGCGGGCAGATCGTCCATCAATCAGACAGCGCAAGCTTGCGCAAAGATACCCATAGTCTCGAACTGCATCTTGGTGCAGTTGGTAAAAATCCAGCATCCTAAAACACCGCAATTTGAGGAGATATGATCCATGCAACGCAATAAGGCGCCCTTTCGGGCTGACCATGTCGGCAGCTTGCTGCGCAGCGAAACCTTAAAACAGGCCCGCGCTGATCGCAGCGCTGGAAAAATTGACGCGGCGGCTCTGGCACAGATCGAAGATCAGGAGATCAAGGCGCTTGTTGCCAAACAAGAATCCATTGGCTTGCAGTCCATCACCGACGGTGAGTTTCGGCGTGCCTTCTGGCATTTTGATTTTCTGGGCGGCTTGGGTGGCGTTGAATTGTTTGAATCGGATTCCGGCATCCAGTTCAAAGGCGTTCAGACGAAAGCAACCGGTGTCCGCGTCATCGACAAGCTGCATTACAAGCCCCATGTGATGGTGGACCATTTCCGCTACCTGAAAAGCATCACCCATCAAACGCCCAAAATGACCATTCCCTCCCCGTCCATGCTGCATTATCGCGGCGGCCGGAAAATGATCAATATGGGCGTCTATCCCGCTATGGAAGATTTCTACCAGGATCTGGGTGAAACCTATCATGGCGCTGTGCAGGATTTTGCCCATGCGGGTTGCCGCTATTTGCAACTTGATGATGTCAGCTTCGCCTATCTGTGCGATCCCGAACAACGCAAGATGCTGAGCGAGCGCGGCGATGATCCCGAGAAGCAGCCCCATATCTATGCTGGCATGATCAATCACGCGATCAAAAACCGCCCCGCGAACATGGTCATTTCCATGCATCTGTGCCGTGGCAATTTCCGTTCGACCTTTATTGCATCGGGTGGCTATGAGCCCATTGCCGACTTGTTGTTCAACGAGGTCACTGTGGATGCCTATTTCATGGAGTGGGACAGTGATCGGGCCGGTGGCTTCGAACCCTTGCGCTTCCTGCCCAAAGGCAAAAGTGTTGTGCTGGGTCTTGTAACATCCAAAACAGGGATTTTGGAAACGCGCGATGATTTGTTGCGCCGTATCGAAGAAGCCGCCAAACATGCGCCACTTGACCAATTATGCCTGTCGCCGCAATGCGGCTTTGCCTCAACCGAGGAAGGCAATGTCTTGGCGCTTGACGAGCAATGGGCCAAGCTGGAAATGATCGTCTCTGTTGCCAAGGAAGTCTGGGGCTGAGTTCAGCACGCAAGGTATTTGAACGCGCAATCAAATGGCTTTCATGAAACATGGAAGCCATTTTTATTTAGCCTACAGGCCTCTCATCCACGATCACTTTGCCATCATTGGGGAGGCTGTTGGGTGTTTTGAACACAATCTGTGCGGAAAGCTGCGTGAGCATTTTCACGCTGTGTTTAAGCGCCTCAGCAAGGGCAGTGCCCTGATCATACGCTTCAGCTTCCACGGTCAAACTGTCTTGTTCGTTTTCACGACCAATCACCAAGCGCAGACGTAAAATCTCAGGATGGCGTGCAGCGATGGATGCGACTTGCTCAGGCCTGACAAACAGCCCCCGTATTTTCGCTGTTTGATCGGCCCGCCCCATCCAGCCACGGATGCGTCCATTGGTGCGCCCGCAGGGCGACAGCGTATCCATATAGGCGCTTAAATCACCCAGTGCCAGACGAAGGATCGGATGATGCGCATTGGGCACGGTGACAACGATTTCACCCACCTCTCCCATCGCCACCGGAATGCCGGTGCCCGGACGGACAATTTCGACAATCACATTCTCGTTGACGACCAAGCCTTCCCGCGCTTTTGTTTCATAGGCAATCACACCGATATCAGCCGTTGCAAAGGCCTGAAAAGCATTGACACCCTGCGCCTGCAAATAATCCCGCAGGGTCGCCGGAAAGGCTGCACCGGAGACAAGCGCTTTTTTGATGCTGAGGGCATTGCGTCCAAGCTCATGTGCTTTATCGATCAAAATTTTGATAAAATCGGGCGTGCCCGCATAGGCCGCCGGCTTGAAGTGATCGATCATCTCCAATT
>Ga0209085_1001462_pt1 | contig 14605 bp, 16 predicted proteins | sample C_131016_EF_Meta_FD_187310 | JGI IMG/M metagenome (GOLD analysis project Ga0209085, IMG submission 187310) | Freshwater microbial communities from Lake Croche, Canada to study carbon cycling - C_131016_EF_MetaG (SPAdes) (version 2) | ecosystem: Environmental > Aquatic > Freshwater > Lake...
ACAGTATGCTAATATTGCATAGTGTTACATGCAAACAACACATAGCTGTTATTTATATTGAACCCTATAAAGCGTTATAAAATTTATATAGATAAGCAGTTATTAAATTAATTTAATTAAAGGAAAAATAAAAATGAAAAAAATAGTTTTATCATTATTTGCTTCGTTATTACTTTTAACGCAAGCAGCTAATGCAGAAATAAAATTTGGAAACCAAAAAGATCCTAGCGCAACACTTTCATTCAATGCTGGTTATAATAGCGCATACGTATGGAGAGGTGTTGATCAAAATAATAGCGCTGGATCACCTTACATTGGTGCTGATCTAAATACAGCAATCGGACTTTACGTTGGAACTTGGACAGCTGCTGCAGGAGCTGCTGCAAATAATGGTTCTACTCAAGAACTAGATATCTATGGTGGATTTAAAAAAACTTTTGGACCTATAACAGGTGACATTGGTGTAATTCAGTACCATTACCCAGCAAGCAATGACAACTTAGCTACAGATTTTCTTGAGGGTTATGTAAAATTAACACTTGCTCCAGACAAAGCTCCATACTCTATTGGTCTTGCTTATTTCAAAGAAGACACTAAGGGTTTTGCTACTGGAACAGGACGTAGCCAAATTACTGGTATTGGAAAAAATTATTATGAAGCTAACGCTACTTATGATTTTGGACCAGTTCAAAGTTTAATTTCTTATGGTAAGTATAAAGATATCTCAAAAACTACTACAGTGACTCTTTCAAAATCAATCGCTGATATTGGTTTTGCATTAAGTTATATTAATGGAAAAACTGAGAGCGCAACAAATGGTTGGGCTCCAACTAAAGATAACGATTTCTTAGTACTTAACATTTCAAAAACATTTTAATTAATTAGAATTTCTAATTAAAAATACTCAGCGTTTATAAGATTACCCTCTTATAAACGCTGGTATCGCTATTTTCTTTTTTTGTTACAGAACTCAATTTAATTTGATATTTAGATCCTGAAAAATATAGGTTTTAAAAAATTGAATAAAAAAATATTATCACTTTTCTTCGCATTATCTCTTTTAACAACGCAGACAGCTCAATCACATACTGAAATTTTAGGTGGCGAACTTGAATTCAATGTTGGTATTGCAAGTAACTATGTAAATAGAGGTGTTGAGCAAAATCAAGGACAACCCGCGCCTTTTGCTGGAGCAGATTTTTCTTATCCCATAAAAACATTAGGAGTTAACGTTTATGTAGGAACTTGGATTTCAGCGAGCCATGGCGTGAATACTTCAGCTGGATTAGGTTACACAAAAGAGTGGGACAATTATATTGGAATTAAAAAAACGATTGATATCGTTACCTTAGATATAGGGTACGCAACTTTTTCTTATCCAGGACTTTATGATCACAATTTGTCTTTAAACAATGCCGAGTATTATGCAAAAGTGACAATCGCCCCAGATAAAAAGCCATACACATTTGGAGCTGCTTACTCTTTAGATGACTCGCAAGGTGTGCTTAATGATAACGGACAAAGATCAGATAGATTTTACTATGAGTTCAATGCAACTTATGACTTTGGTCCCGTGCAAAGCAAAATAAGCTATGGTGTTTGGGATAGAGACACTAATACTTCAACAGTTACTTTGTCGAAAGAATTTGTTGGAATTAATTTTGACCTTTCTTACATTTACGCAGATAGAGCAAAAGAACAAACATCTCAGCTTACGCAAGGTAGCAAAGACTATCTTACGTTAGTTGCTACAAAAAGATTTTAATAAATAACATTTGGAGATTGCAAATCTCTTGATCTCAATATAGTTTTTAAACATATTAAGTTTTAGGGGTGCTTCAAAAGAGGCTGAGATTAAACCCTGGAACCTGGATTGGTAATTCAATTAGGGAAAAATGAACGGTTCTTTTATAAGCATAAATTCTGCTCTACTATTCGTAGTAATTATATCGTTAACTTTCTTATTTATTGGAACTTATTTTTCTAAAAAAACTTTAGATTTAAATAATTATTTAGTTTCAAATCGTAATGTTGGGGTTTTTAAATTAACAGGAACTTTAGTTGCCTCATCTCTGGGTTCTTGGATTTTATTTGGTCCACCCACTGCTGCAATAGATGGTGGGCTAGGGGCTATTATTGGTTATGCATTGGGCACAGCTTTTACCATGATTTTATTAATATTTTTTGGAAAAAAACTTAGAAAGATATTCCCAACAGGAAAATCCCTTACAGAAATTGTATTAAAAAAATTTGGATCTAACGTCTTTAAACTTATTTTTGGTTTGATGATTTTTTATTTATTTATTTTTTTATGCGCTGAAGTAACTGCTATTTCAGAATTAATTCATTATATGTCTGGTCTTTCAGTTTGGATATCTGCAGCGATTATCCTAATTTGCGTTGTAAGTTATGTGTTATTCGGTGGTCTTAACGCAACTATTAGAACAGATACCGTGCAATGCATTGCAATAGTTTTACTGTTTTTATATCTCCTGTATGTCGTTGTAGTTCAAAATAGTTTTCATCTTAATCTAAATCTTTTTCATAAAGACTTACTGCAACTTGATAAAAAATCTTTAGTTAATTCCTTACAATTTGGCTTTGTCTTTTTTGTAGCTGTTGCTGCAACTAATTTATTTCATCAGGGTAATTGGCAAAGAGTTTATGCCGCTAAAAATGATAAAGTTTTAGTGACGAGTTTATTAGCTTCTTTCGTAATCATTTACATCATCGTATTTTGCATGGGGTTAACAGGTAGCATTGCAAAATTAAATGGATTAAAATTTAGCCAAGATCTTGCATTTTTTTCAATTATTTTAGATAAAAATAATACTTTAATTTCATTTGTTATATTATTATTTGCGGCTTGTCTTTGTATCAGCACCGTAGACACTCTTCTTAATTCTATTTCAAGTTTGACTATTGTTCACTCTAAAGATTTTTTTAATTTAAAAAAAATTACCAAACAAAAACAATTATCCAATATTACTTTAATTATTTCGGTACTTGTTTGTTTTTTAATAGTTCTTTTTCAATTTAGCGTTTTATATTTATTTTTATTTGCAGATTTATTATGCTGCGCTTGTGTGTATGTAGTTTTCAAAGGTCTTTATGAGAAGAAAGTTTCTCAGTGTAGGTCTATTGTCTTAGTTAGTATAGGCTTGACGACTGGTTTATTGTTATTTCCAAGTGAAGATTTTTCTAAATCTTTATTAATTGGAATTTTGTTTAATAAGGATATTTTTAGCGAAACGTTTTCTAAAGCTTTGCTTTTTTGGTCTTTCTTATTTGCAACTTTAGCGCCGGTATTTTTTGATCTTGTTTATAGAAAAGCTAAATAAAAATCTTAAAAGTCTAATAATAAAAACGTTAAGTAAGCCAGTAGAAGTATTTGAATAATATTAACCACAACCGAGGCGTTGTGCAGAATTTTAAATTTTTTATTATCCTTGCCTTTAGCCTTATTAATTTCTGGCATTAAATAAAAATAACTTACGATGAAAAGCAAAAAAATAATTACATTGCAATAAAAAATTGGATTAAAAACACCAAGACATGCAATTGCAATTCCAGATATCAAAACTATGCTGCCGTTAAAAATATAATAGATTGGAAATATTTTTCGTACATATTGACCAGCCTGTACTGATGGTAAAAATTTAAATATCGTTGGCGTGATTATAAATGAAAAAAAAATCATTACTCCAAGAGCTATGACTGGAAAGATAGTGATTATTGTAAGTATGATATAATCTGTAATTGATGACATGTGCTTTAAATATAAAGAAGTAACGTATAAAGCAAAGTTTATTTAATCAAATAAATAAATAAGGTACTAATATCTAAATTTAAATAATGTCAGATTCTTTAAGGAATTATATAAGAAAAAGAAAAATAGCTAACAAAAGCACATGGGTTAGCGTTGTAGTAAATTTCTTTTTAGTCCTATTTCAAATCATCGTTGGTTTTTTTTCCAAATCTTCAGCGTTAATAGCAGATGGTTTGCATACCCTAGCCGACATGCTCTCAGATCTAGTTGTTTTAATTACAAGTTCTAAATCTTTAAATCCTCCTGATGATGATCATAATTATGGCCATCAAAGATATGAGAATGCGGTTAGTTTGTTTCTTGGAGTTGTGTTATTAGGCGTTGGCCTTGCAATGATTTGGGCTGCTGCGAGAAAACTTGAACAACCAAGTTTAATTGCCCCAGTTCATAAAGTAGCTTTATTTGCTGCAGTTAGCTGTCTTGTTATTAAAGAATTATTATTTCGTTATTTAATGAGCGTTGCAAAGCGAGCAGAATCTACTCTGCTTATGGCAAATGCTTGGCACGCACGCTCAGATGCTGCTTCTTCATTAGTTGTTGCAGTTGGAATTGCTTTTAATCTTTTAGGATTTTTAACTTTCGACATTATTGCAGCAATTATCGTTGGAATTATGATTTTAAAAATGGGTTGGGATTTTAGTTATGAAGCAATTCATGCTCTAACTGATAAAGCAGTTGATAAGGATGCTGCTGATAATATTAGAAAAACTATATTGGAAACGCCGGGAGTTGTTAATGTTCATGATCTTAGAACAAGAAAGGTAGGCGATAGCATTATTGCAGATGTTCACATCGAAGTTAAAGGAACTTTATCAGTGACTGAAGGTCATGCAATTGCAGTTGAGGCCAGAAACAGAGTTATGCAACGTCACAGGGTTTTAAACCTGATGACCCATATTGATCCAGTTTAGAAAATTAGTCTAAAGAAGGATAATCCGTATAACCTTTTTCATTACCACCGTAAAAAGTTTCTCGTTTATAAGGATTTAAAGCTGCGTTTTTTTTAATTCGTTTTGGTAAATCTGGATTTGCAATAAAAATTCTACCAAATGCAACTCCATCTACATCATTATTTTCAACTGCTTTTTTTGCATCTTCTGGAGTGTAGCCGCCAGCAGAAATAAATACGCCTTTAAATTTTTTTCTAAATAGTTTTGTAGTTGAAGGAGCGCTAGTATTTACAGCATCACCACCACCAGCTGATGTTGCTCTAGGTTCAATCATATGAAGGAATGCAATCTGTCTTTGATTTAATTGATCAATAACGTAACTAAACAATTCTACAGGATTAGAGTCGCTCATATCGTTAAAAGTTCCATAGGGAGAAAGTCTCACCCCAACTCTATCTTTGCCCCAAACACTAATAACACCATCTAATACTTGAAGTGGAAATTTAGCTCTGTTTTGTGCAGATCCGCCAAATTCATCTGTTCTTTTATTGCTTCCGTCTTGTAAAAACTCATCAAGCAAATATCCATTAGCCATGTGAACCTCAACACCATCAAAGCCAGCTTCTTTTGCATTCTTTGAAGCATTTACATAATCTTGGACAATTCCAGGAAGCTCAGACGCCTCTAATGCTCTTGGAGTTAAAATAGCAGTTGGTTTCCAATCAGCAGTATAAGTTCCAGAATCTTTTGCAGCGATTGCAGAAGGAGCAACAGGCAATTCATTGTTAGGCTGATGTGACGAATGAGAAATTCTACCTACGTGCCATAATTGTAAAAAAATATGTCCACCATTTTTATGAACAGCATCGGTAACTATTTTCCAACCTTGAATTTGTTCTTTACTATGAATGCCAGGCGTTGCTGGATAACCTTGACCTTGTTGAGAAACTTGAGTTGCTTCACTGATAATAAATCCGGCTGATGCACGTTGTGCATAATAAGTTGCATTAAGTTCCCAAGGAATATTACCTGGTTGTTTGCTACGCATTCGAGTTAGCGGAGCCATAATAATTCTATTTGGAAGTGTTAAATTACCTAAATTTAGATTGTCAAAGATTGTTGGCATATGTTTCTGTTAGATTGAGATGTTATATAGGTATCATAGAAACGATTGTCAATTTTGTTTATATTAAATATTTATTAAATTTTTTTATGAAAATAACCTACGTTTCATCATGCTTACTTAAAAAAGCTAATAAGATTTTAATTACTAGTAGGCCAGAGGGAAAATTTTTAAGTGGATTTTGGGAGATACCAGGCGGAAAGGTTTTTAATAATGAATCTTTCGAAGATTGTGCTGTTCGAGAGTTATATGAGGAAATAGGAGTTACTATAAATAAAGAGAATTTGAATAATATAGATCTAATTACGCATCGATATAAAAATAATATAATTATTATGATGATTTATCTGGTAGAATATTGGTCTGGAAATATTAAGCTTAAAGAAAAACAACAATTGAGCTGGATAACTAATAAACAAATTAAACAGTTTAATTTTTTACCAGGTAGCCAGACTGTTTTTGATAGAATTTATGGGAACTATTACAAATTTTTTAAATAAAAAGTTGAGAATATTATTTATATTTTTTATTTTTTTTAGTGTAACACAGTGTTCAACTATGAAATTAGAACAGTTTCAAAATAATAAACCTGAATTTAAATTAGAAGAGTATTTTAAAGGCAAAACAGTTGCACGTGGAGTATTCGAAGATCGTTTTGGTAATATTAAGAAAAGTTTCAAAGTTGATATCGATGGAACTTGGGACGGAAAATATTTAATCATGAAGGAGAATTTTATTTATGATGATGGGACTAAAGAGTACAGAGAATGGAAACTCGAAAAAATTGGCTCTAATCAATACCAAGGTTATGCAAATGGAGTTATAGGTCTTGCCTCAGGTTCAACTTCTGGAAATGCATTTAATTGGAAATATGATTTTGATCTTCCGATTGGCTCTAGCAAATACAAGGTAAGCTTTGATGATTGGATGTTTTTGCAGGATAATAACTATTTAGTGAACATTGCAACCATGTCAAAATTTGGAATAACCCTTGGAAAAGTTATTCTATTCTTTAATAAAAACTAACGTATTGAAATTAAAACAAACGTTATCATATTAAGCATATGATTAAATATAATCTTGAATGTTCCTGCGGCGAAACTTTTGAAAGTTGGTTTCAAAATTCCAATGAGTATGAAAAGTTATTAAAAAAGAATTTAATTAATTGCTATGTTTGCGGCAGGTCAAAGACTGTTAAAAAAAGCTTAATGGCACCAAGTGTTGCTACATCTAAAACTTCATCTGTCGAGAAAGATGTTGAGAAGAAAACAGAATTTTTAAAAAATGTAAAAAGTAAAATCAGAGAGCTTAATGATTATGTTGCCAAAAATGCTGAATATGTAGGTGACAAGTTTGTCTCTGAAGTGAGATCTATTCATTACGATAAAAAGCAAAAAAGAAATATTTACGGTAATGCAACTTTAGAAGAGACTAAAGAGTTACAAGAAGAAGGGATTGACGTTGCAACTATTCCTTGGGCGCCAAAAGAAGATGCTTAATTTTTTTTAAAACTCACTGCGTAATTAACGTCAGTATCTTTACTTTTTTGCCAATCTCTTAAAAGAATATTAAATTTAAAGCCCACTGTTTCATAAGGATCTAATTTATATTTTAATGCATTTGATATAATTTCATCTGGTTTTAAAAACTTATTCCAGTCATGCGTTCCTTTTGGAAGCCAATTTAGAATGTATTCCGCACCTACAATGGCAAATAAAAATGATTTTGCAGTTCGGTTAAGTGTTGCAAAAAATATAATGCCATTTTTTTTTAATAATTTGGCACAAGTTTTTATAAAGAAATCAACGTCTGCTACATGCTCAATAATCTCAAGACATAAAATAACATCAAACTTTTGATTTAGCTTTTCAGGAGTTGAGCAAATATAATTAATCTTTAAATTCATCTGCTCAGCATGAAATTTTGCAACATTGATATTTTTTTCAGAGGCATCAATGCCTGTTACTTTTGCGCCAAGGCGCGTCATCGGTTCAGCAACTAAGCCACCACCACAGCCTACATCAAGCAAAGTTAATCTTTTAAATGGATTGGATCCTTTGGAAAATATCGAGAAGTGATTTTTAATTTGGTTTACTAAATACTCTTGTCTTATTGGATTAAATTTATGTAATGGCGCAAATTTTCCATTTGGGTCCCACCATTCAGAAGCCATTTCTGAGAATTTATTTATTTCTCGCTGATCGTCTGTTTGATTTTTTTTATTATTTATCTTCATTTTCTTGCGAATTATTTAACATAGGAGTAATTATAAATCTAAATTTTTAAGATATTAATTAAGATCCATGAGTAAAATCATAGTTAAGTTTGGCGGAACCTCTGTTGCTAACACAGAAAAAATTTTAAACGCTGCAAAGCTTATAAAAAGTAAAGCTGACGAAGGGCATAAAGTCGTCGTTGTTGTATCTGCAATGGCTGGAGTTACAAACGATTTAATAAAAAAATCAAAAGAAATAGATCAAGATTTCGATTTAGAGGAATATGATGCGTTATTGTCAACTGGTGAACAAGTTACCTCAACATTATTTGCTGCAGCTTTAAAAAAGCTTGGTCTTAAATCAAGATCATGGTTGAGTTGGCAGATCCCAATAGTAACCGAAGGTTTTCATTCTAACTCTAGAATTGTTTCAATCGAAATTACTAAATTAAATAAAGCATTAGACCAAGGACAGATACCGGTTGTTCCTGGCTTTCAAGGAGTATCAAAGGATTTTAGACTTTCAACATTAGGTAGAGGTGGATCAGACGCCTCAGCTGTCGCACTTGCCAAATGTTTAGGAGCAGATTACTGCGAAATTTATACGGATGTGGATGGAGTTTACACAACAAATCCAGCAATTAATCCTAAAGCAAAAAAAATTGACAAAATTTCTTATGAAGAAATGTTAGAGATGGCATCTCTTGGTGCAAAAGTTATGCAAAGTAATTCTGTACAGCAAGGCATGATGAATGATGTCGAAATTCACGTGCGTTCAACGTTTACAAATAAAGAGGGCACTAGCATTACAAGTGATGATAAAATTTCTTATGACAAAGTCATTACAGGCGTTGCTTATTCTAAGGATGATGCAAAAATAACTTTAATAGGTGTTGAGGATAAACCTGGAATTGCAGCTAGCATTTTTAAACCTTTATATGAAAATAATATTAGCGTTGATATGATAGTACAAAACGTATCGGCAGATAACAAAAGAACCGATGTTACGTTTACTATTAAAAGAGATGATCTGGAAAAATCAGTTACTCTTATAAAAAGTAATACAGATCTTAAATTTGAGAAAATTACATTTGATGACAAAGTTGCAAAAGTTTCAATCGTCGGCGCTGGTATGATTACGCACCCGGGTGTTGCCTTTAAAATGTTTAAAGCTTTGTCTAATCAAAATATAAATATTTTAGTAATCTCAACATCAGAAATTAAAATCTCTGTTTTAATAGAAGAGGATCAGACACAAAAAGCAGTAGTTGCAATTCATACTGCATTCGATTTAGATTAATTTTTATGAGCAGCATTAGACCGTTTAGGGAAATCTTAAGGAGAAAGACTAGAAAAATTAAAGTAGGAAATGTCTATGTCGGGGGTGATGCTCCAATATCAGTACAGTCCATGACTAATACTTTAACAACTGACGCTAAAGCAACAATACAACAAATTAATCAAATAGCAGAAGCAGGCGCTGATATTGTAAGAGTTTCTTGTCCAGATGAAGAATCTACTCACGCTTTAAAAGAGATTATCAAACATGCAAATGTTCCAATCGTTGCCGATATTCATTTTCATTATAAAAGAGCAATTGAGGCAGCAGAGGCCGGAGCAAGTTGTCTTAGAATAAATCCAGGAAATATTGGCTCTAAAGATAGAGTTAAAGAAGTTGTAAAAGCTGCAAAAGATTTTGGTTGTTCAATTCGAATTGGAGTTAATGGCGGATCTATCGAACAAGATTTATTAGAGAAATATAAAGAGCCTTGCCCAGAAGCACTAGTTGAAAGTGCTGACAGAAATATAAAAATTTTAGAAGATTTGGATTTCTTTAATTTTAAAATAAGCGTTAAGGCATCAGATATTTTTTTGGCGGTAAATGCTTACAGACAACTTTCTAAAAAATGCGATTATCCACTTCATCTTGGAATAACAGAAGCCGGAAGTTATTATGCAGGAACTATTAAATCTTCAATTGGAATTGGAATGTTATTAAGCGAAGGCATTGGAGACACTATAAGAATTTCTCTTTCTTCAGATCCAGTTAATGAGGTTAAAGCAGGACTTGAAATATTAAAAAGTTTAAATTTAAAAAATCGAGGTGTTAAAATAATTTCTTGTCCATCCTGCGCAAGACAGGCTTTTGAAGTAATTAAAACTGTTGAAGTTCTAGAACAGAGATTGTCACACATTAAAGAACCTTTAACCCTTTCTATTATTGGCTGCGTTGTGAACGGACCAGGTGAGGCTTCACAAACTGATATTGGTCTTACCGGAGGTGGCAAGGGGAATAATATGATTTACTTATCAGGTCTTGCAGATCATAAAGTGCCTAGTGAAAAAATTATTGATCATATTGTAAGTCTCGTTGAGAAAAAAGCTGAGCAAATTAGAAATCAAGCACTTTAAATTTAAATGATACCCAGAGATAAAGTCGAGAACATCGTTAATAGATTCAATGAGCTTGAGCTTATTTTAGCAAAACCAGATCTTAAAAAAGAAGAATTCGTTAGCAATTCAAAAGAATACTCAAATCTTAATGACATAATAACTTTTGCAAGAAGTTATTTAAAAGTTTTAGATGATCTCAAAAATACTAAAAATATTTTAGAAGATAAGGCCACAGATAAAGAATTTTATGAAATGGCTGAGATTGAATTTAAAGAATTAAAAAAAGAAGAGGAGGAATGTGTAAAAAGATTAAAAGTTTTCTTACTTCCTAAAGATGAAGCGGATGAGAAAAACGCTATTATCGAAATAAGAGCTGGTACTGGCGGTCAAGAAGCCGCTCTATTTGCTGCAGACTTATTTAATATGTATCAAAAGGTTGCAGTTTTAAATGGTTGGAAAGTTGAAATTATAAATTTATCAAATAGCGAAGGTGGAGGTTACAAAGAAATTATTGCATCCATAGTAGGAAGGAACGTTTTCTCTAAATTAAAATTTGAATCAGGCGTTCACAGAGTTCAGCGTGTACCTGATACAGAAACTCAAGGAAGGATTCATACATCAGCTGCAACCGTTGCAGTTTTGCCTGAGGCTGAGGAAGTGGATGTAAAAATTAATGATGCAGATTTAAGAATTGATGTTTTTAGATCGAGCGGTCCGGGTGGACAATCAGTTAATACGACAGACAGCGCCGTTCGAGTAACACACATTCCATCTGGCATTGTGGTTTCTCAGCAAGATGAAAAATCACAACATAAAAATAAAGCTAAAGCTTTAAAAATTTTAAGATCTAAACTTTACGATTTACAAAGATCTCAGCAAGAAAGCGAAAGAGCAAAAGCTAGAAAGAGTCAGATCGGAACTGGAGATAGATCTGAAAGAATTAGAACTTATAATTTTCCCCAAGGCAGAGTGACTGATCATAGAATTAATATGACACTTTACAAATTAACAGATTTTTTAGCAGGAGATGCGTTTAAAGAATTATCCGACGCAATACAAATCCAGTTCCAAGAAGAGCAATTAGAAAACTTGAAAATTTAAATATATGTTAGTTAATGAAGCGATAAATTTCGCTGAACAAGAATTAAAGAAGACTAATAATTTAAATTCAAGATTGGATTCTGAAATTTTAGTTTCTTATTTAATAAATATTCCAAGAGAAAATATATATTCTAAATTAAAAGAAGATCTTCAACTTGATAAGGTTGAAAAATTAAAACAATTAGTAAATAGGAGAGCAAAGAAAGAACCTATTGCTTATATCTTAAATAATAAAGAATTTTGGAGCAGTAATTTTTATGTGGATCGTTCAGTATTGATCCCAAGACCTGAAACTGAAGTGTTAATTGATTTACTATTATCCAGAATTACTAATAAGAATAAATATTTAGATGTTTTAGATATAGGAACAGGCTCTGGTTGCATTTTAATTTCATTATTAAAAGAGCTAACGAAGGCTAGCGGAGTTGGCGTAGATAAATCATCAAAAGCAATTGCTATTGCTAAAAAGAATTCTTCTTTAAATAAAATTCATAACAGAATATGTTTTAAAAATATTAGTTTAGAGCAGATAAATTTTGATAAAAAATTTGATATCATTGTCTCTAACCCTCCTTATTTATCTAATGTTTCATTAAAAAATTTAGACTTTGATATTAGACTTTATGAGCCGAAAGTCGCACTACAAGGAGGTGTTCAAGGAGTTGATTTATTGAATAAGATTATATATTTAGCCTCGAAGATTTTAAAAATAAATGGTTTGCTAGCTTTGGAAATTGGTGATAATCAGTTCCACATATTAGCGAAATATTTAAAAGAAAATCGCTTTAAAATTTTAAAGAAATATACTTTAATTAACAAACAAGTTCGTTGTTTATTAGCAACTAAACTTTAAAAAAAAATAAGATAACTAATAATTTGACATTAAATGTGATCTATGGAAGTTTAGAGACTTCCCTGAAATTAAAATAAAAAAATCAAACAACTTTAGAATAATTTAATTTAAATAATTGATGAATAGTTTTGTAAGAAGACCACCTAGAAGACGTCCTGAACAAAGAAGTGGCGGCATGAGAAGACCTGGTGGTAGTAATGGTTTTAGAAGTAACCGACCTCAAAATATTGAACATTCTTTTAATAACAACGGTAACGGTGGTTATAGAAATAGTGGTTCAGCACATGGAGCTCATAAGCTGGTTGAAAAATATAACAATTTAGCAAGAGAGGCTCTTGCAAGTGGAGATATAATATTAGCTGAAAATTATTATCAGCATGCCGACCATTACATAAGAATGTCACCTACCCAAATTAGACCTGATAGAAATAATAGCGAAACAGTAGAGACGGTAGAGCCAGTAGAGATTATTAATAAAATTCCTGGCGTTCATTTAGATGAACCAGCAGCAACAGTTGCTACTAATAATTCAGATTCAGTAGACGGAAATTCTTAAGTTTAAAACCCTATTTCTTTTTAACCGCTTCAGCAATTAAACTCTCAATATTTCGTTTTTGTATTTCAAAGAAATTTTTATTATTTCCTTCTAATGGAGCTGCTGAGGGAAGTTTAAGTGTTTGAGAGTTTTGTTTTTTTCCACCTACAACAACTTCATAATGCAAGTGAGGACCGGTTGAACTTCCTGTGCTTCCTAAATATCCAATCACTTGTCCTTGTTGAACTCTAGCTCCTCTTCTTATTCCTTTAGCATAATCAGAAAGATGGGCATAATTAGTTTGGTAAGTAGAACTGTGTCTGATGGTTACAAATTTTCCATAACCGCCTTTCCAACCAGCGTACTCAACTACACCAGCTCCTGATGCCATCACCGGTGTACCAACAGCCGCTGCAAAGTCTGTTCCTTGATGCATTAAGTTATATCCAAGAATGGGATGAATTCTAAATCCGTAACGAGAAGATAATTTTGCCCCGTTAATTGGAGTTCTCATTAAAGTTCTTTCGATACTTTTTCCTTCAGGAGTAAAATAACCAACAGCGCCGTTTGGATATTCATATCGATACAAAATAATGTTTTTGTCGGAATTTTTTATTTCACTATAGATAATGTTGCCCGTGCGTTGGGCAACTCCATCATCATCTAAAAATCTTTCATAGAAGACTTTTATTTTATCATTATTTCTAAGATCACGCTGGAAATCGATTTCAAAACCATAAAGCCTTGCAAACTGAGCAACAATAGAATTTTCAATGCCAGACTGTTTTGCCGTACTGTAGATTCCTCGATCTATTGTTGTTTCAACAAAATGATTTTTTTTTGTTAAAATTTTTGTAATTCTTTTTGTTTCGTAAACGTTATCTTTATTTAAGAACACGTGAATTGAAGTGATGCCATCTATATTAACAGTTAGTCTTGAAAGAGAATTTCCGTTTTTGTCTTTTTTTATAACTAAATAAACTTTTTGTTCATTTCTTAAAGTGCTTGCATTGTATTCTCTTCTTAAAGCATTCATGACGTTGTTAACTTCATTAGATGGAATTCTTTGTTCATAAAGAATTCTTTGAATAGAGTCGCCGTTTCTTGCTTTGTATTCAATTTTTGCAGCGCCAGAATTAAATTGATTAAATAAAAAATCTTTAGCAGTTGAAAGATTATCTTCTAATTCTTGATTTTTACTAAAACCTTCACCACCGTGCTCAAAAGATTTTGCTAAAAAAATAAAAATTAATAGTATGGGAACAATCAAAAAAACTAAGCTCGGCTTGTAGTTAGGTCTGTAACTTAGTATCTTTCTATACATCTTGAGTTAAATATCTTATTAACTCTTTTGAGTCATTTCAAAGATCAATTTGAAGTTGTTTGATGCTGGGATTCAAGTCAAAAACCCCATTATTTCCATTGATTTAAACAGCTAATAGCTGTGTTGACTTAGCAACATTTTAGACGTACATACAACGTCCCTTGCCCTGAATAATTAATTATTTAGGGGCAAATTAATAAAAATTTAAATAAGACAAAAAGAAATCCTAACAGATTTCTTGTTGTCTTGTTGAGCTCTTTAAAAACGTAAATTAGGAAGAGAAGCGTGGACGGCTATATTTGTAAAAAAAATTTGGCTGTACACACTTCTATAAAAATACA
>Ga0209085_1001464_pt1 | contig 14586 bp, 29 predicted proteins | sample C_131016_EF_Meta_FD_187310 | JGI IMG/M metagenome (GOLD analysis project Ga0209085, IMG submission 187310) | Freshwater microbial communities from Lake Croche, Canada to study carbon cycling - C_131016_EF_MetaG (SPAdes) (version 2) | ecosystem: Environmental > Aquatic > Freshwater > Lake...
GTTGACGACGACGACGACGATGACGATGAAATTTATGACGACGAGGATGATATTTAGAGATTCGATCCAATTATAATTTAAATGTCATTCATCAAAACATTTGATCCAATGAATGCAGATCATGTAAAATGGCTAAAGAAGATGACTGACCTTGCTGAGATTATGGGTGATCCAACGCAACAGTATTCACTTTTGGACGACATTAATTCAAACCCAATGGGTATAAAGTTGTCAAAAAATGATGTTCTCAGTTGGGTTGAGATTCATTTTGGGATTGCTATGAAGTACACACAGGCTGTACTCAAATCACAAGCTGTTGTTCCAGGGAGTGGACTCACCCCCATTAAATAAGTAATCTAAATTAATTATTGGATCAACTTCAATTGTATGACCATCTAATTCATAATCATTTGTAAATTTATCAATTGTAATTATATCAAAAAAATGTTGAGAACAAAATTCTTTTAAATTATCAAATGTGTCCCATTCAAAAATACTACTGTACTTGAGTTCTTCAGGCCTCTTTGGGTTTGCAGTAATCATAAGGTTTGAAAAATCTGGCCATTCCTTTGCCATTTCATAATGACTTTCTATAAGATTTCCAAAACGTCTTATATCCTTTTCGTTATAAAATGCTACAATTGATTTGCCGTTGTTCCACGCCATGACTGAGTTTGTATTTGTGTGCAGTGTGTACAACGGCCGAGGCCGAGTAAGAGTCAACATACTAATTTAAGACTCGTATTTTTTATCAGCAACAATGTCTGCGACTGATTCTGTTTCGAGAACATACCCTGTGCCTTTAATGAATTTTCTGTTTCGTGTCTCTGCTGGAAAGTCTGGGGTGTATCCCGCATACGAGTATGTCATTAAAAAGTAGATGAGAATGGCTGCACCTACAAAAATAAATGCTGATCGCTTCACCATTTATATAACCTTGAGAAGATATTCTGCTGAAGGCTTTGTAATCTTGTCAGGGTGAGGCAAGCACACGGGGGTTGATTCGTCACTGCATGGTTTAGGCAAGTCTGAAGGAAATGGGACTGTGTCTACTATTCCAGGGAGGTCTTTAGAAACACATGCCAATAGATACCCAGGTGGACAAATGTCTGATTTTGTCCCTATAGTTGAGAAATCTGGAAGCTGGTATTTTTCAATCTTTCTAAAGTACAAGAAAACACCAACGACTAGAAAGAAAAGGAAGAGTAATGCGTAGTAGTACATTGAAACTATCCTAGAATTTTTTTGACGATATTTTCCAATTTGATGAGAGTAGGCAATGAAACGTCGCACATTTGGACAATGTCCTCCTTTGAAATTTCAAAATCCTTCAAAGAGACACACAAGACTGCTGCGGCAATTCCTTTTGGAGTCTTTCCCATGAGACTCGGATGCTTCTCGACATCTGCACACAGACGAATGCATTTCTGACGTACCTTGCCTCTGATGTCATCTGGAATCTTCACCTGGTTGAAGATTCTGGCAATCAAATCAGACGATTTTGTAGTCACAGTCTCAACTGTCGGAATCGTCTCTCTGAATAAATCTGCCGTCCGCGAAATATCCTTTGCTGGGATTTCAAAAACGTCTGAAATCTCCTGAGTCGTCCGAGCAATGTTGGCATCCTGGCACGCCCTGAGTATACAGTTTGCTTTGATTCCGCTCCTAATTGCTCCTCGTGTCAAAACAGACTCGCTAAACTTTTTGTACATAATCTTCGCCTGTAACATGACACACTCGGGCAAATTCAACTTTATTCTTCCTATTCTGTCGAGCTCTTCGTAGGCGTGATGCAACGCCCTGTCTCTGTGATTCATCGACGTGTGAAAGTTTATTCTGGCAAGGCGCTTGTTTGCATAGGTTCCAGTTGATTTGACAGTCATGATAGTTCCAGACCCCCACGTCTGACTGAAGAGGGTTGTGTTCACAGGAGCACCAACCCGTGAAGGATCGCTTCCATCCTCGTTTGCTCCTGTGTTCCACTCTGGTTCGTCGCAGATGAATTCATTTGCCGTGATTCCACACGAGACACACGTAGGGAAGCCGTCGTCATTCATTATCCGAGTCCCTACAATGTATCCATCTTCAGTCAGTGTTCCGTCATCAGGACAGAATGAACACCTGTACTCTGCATAGGCGTGATTCTTCTTCTCGGGTCTAGAGCCCCTAAGCGAGAGTGCAATTTCGAAGAGCTCGTTGAGATCCATCTTTGTTTCATTGTCACAGTGTGCGTCCTTTTTAACTTGTAAAAAACATATTTTTTCTTTAAGGAATGGATCCTCCAGTGATAGATGTAGAACGTCAGTTGAGAATGGAAGGAGAATCGTCAAGTCCATTGTCAACAATTATTCCAATGGTAGTTTTTGCATTTTTCATCTTTTTCTTGTACAAGCGGTACAGGGACAAGAGACTCACTGAACGTGCCCATTCTCTCTAGACTTGCTCATCTGCAATTTCTGAAATTGTCTGATCCTCTTTGAAATCAAACATCTTCTTTTCCTCTGAACTTAGATGATTGATGAGTTTTTTCTCTGGTATATTTCCTTGTTCAAGTGCAACTGTAAATTCAGTAAAGCAATCGTGTAAAAATGCATTACCCTCTATAGATCTATGTGATCTGTCAACACTGAGTTCTTTTGAAATTTTGAGGGCGAGTCGTTTCATGAGAATTGAAGCCCTTAGTGCATTTGTCATTTTTTCATTAATCTTCAAATATAATTGAATAGATCCAAGAACACCGGTTCCAGATGACAAAACTGCATTCAGAATACTTACAAATTTTTGATCCAAGAAATCATTGAGAGAAATTGCAACAAGTGCATTGACTGCAGATATTATAAGAATAGGAACATTAAATTTATTTGAAAGACGTTTATAATAAAGGTGATCTTTTGTATTGTGTTTGACAAGATCATTCGCTTGTTTTTCAATTTTCAATAAAAAAGTCTCCTCTCTGTCGTGCCACTTGGCCTCCATTAAAAAAACGCGGTATTTTTTTCTTGGAAGATGATAGGAATGCTTTTGATTGTACTCATCGGTGTCATCGCCTTCATCTATTGGTTGCGAACCAGAAGAACCGAAGAAGATTTTGTCAAGCCAGACTGTCCACCTGGAACGAGTTGGTCAGTTGAATTAAATGAATGTAAAATTCCTACGAATAAATGTCCACCTGGGACGTATTCTGGAACTGGAAACCCACCATGCCTAAAGTGCAAAGATGGAAAATGTCCTAACCACATAACTTCTTAGCTGCTGCAATAATTTTTGGTTTGAATGGACCAGTGACATGACCTAGGACATCAATGTCAGTTGGTTCAAGATTGTATTCTTTGCATGCTGAAAAATCATCCTTTTGAAATTGATTTTTAATGACAGTGCAGAGTGCATCGTGTGACAACTTTCTTCCAGACCTCAGAAAAAGCGCATCGAGCTTCTTTTGTCTCATGCATGCATTTTGATACTTTGTCCACATGCTCCCAGTTCTTGGAATCTTGGTGGATGGTTTCATCAAACTGCATGGCTGCAAGCAAGACACTGCTGTAAACAATGGCATTACGACCCCCCAATCTGATTGTTGATAAATTAATGAATCAATCAAGTCCGCCTCTGACATTAAATCTGCAATCTCGCTCATGGAATCTGTCCTGTCTGGGTAGTTTTCCTGAATGATGCTCCAGACATGACCGTGTTCATGCGTTACATCGCCAATTTTTACGCTTTTCCAATCCCCTCGAAGAAGTCTGTGAACATAGTCTTTTGGTGTCTCAAATGTATCCATGCCTGGACCTAGTTCTCGCCGGCGAAAATCCTCCTTGTTTGGACACTCGTACAAAATAGTCTCTTTTGTAAGTTTTATTGGTGTGTGACTGATGAAAATTGTTGGACTGTTTTTTGAAATCGCCTTGTTAATTTCACGAACACCAATGAGATCAGAAACTGATTCCCAGTTGTCAATTACAATTGGCAAACTTGTTGATGAGATTCGTTCCATGAAATCGATGGTTCCTTGTCGAGTTTTTAAAATTTCCGCCTCTATTGAAATGAAATGGGTAAATTCATTCTTTATAATTGTCGTCTTTCCAGTTCCAGGTGACCCATAGAAGCAAATAAGATGACCTCGCGGGAATGTATTCGATGGTTTTTCTTGTCTTAAATTAAGGAGAATGTCCATTGATGAAGAAGATGATTCATTAACTAAACAGCTCTTAAGTTTACTCTTGGAAAATAAGGAATTTAAATCATTCGTGACTCTTTGGCTTCTTTTTAATTGCATGTTGCTTGTATTACTTGTTTACATTGCTATAAGAATTTCTCTCAACTAGTAATAGGATGAAGGTCATTCTTCAAAAAAGTCCAAAGCCAGGAAAAAAATGGCGGGTGATTTTTGAAGGAAGACATGTAGATTTTGGTGCATCTGGCTACCAGGATTACACAATGCACGGAGACAGTACTCGAATGCTAAGGTATCTGGCGCGTCACAAAAAGACTGAGAATTGGTCATTTTCTGGGAGGTACAAGGCTGGATTTTGGTCTAGATGGCTTTTGTGGTCAAAACCAAGCCTGAATCAGGCAAAGAAACTTTTAAAACAAAAGTTTAGACTTGATCTGTCATGAGACGTGGTGGCTTGAGTGCATTCACATCAAACAAAGTGTCAACTGAAGCTTGCATGAAACCATCGTGCTCTGACGCAGCAAAGAGCTCATCAAGAGTTGCTGGATACATTGATTTATCCGACTCTTCGAGTGAAATCATTCGTACACCTTTTTGCCCAGACCAATCAAGTGGCTGAAGACTGAGGTTCGAATGGTCATAGTCCTTCATTGTGTCCAGTGGTTCTGGGAAAAGATTTGCAGGGGTTTCAGGGGCTGGAGTAGGGGAATCATCTGGTATTTGACTTGGAACAACCTCTGTCGGGGATGCTGTCAATGTACCCATAGGAGGTCCAGTTGCTAGCGTGGACGGTGCTGCGTAGACAGACTCTTCGACTGACCCACGTGGCTCGTAATTGCTCCTGGTTGATGCAAATGTAACAAAGAGAAGAAGCCCAATTACAAATGCCCATACTATGTACGGTTTAACCTTAAATGGCTTAAGAGTAGACATCCTTATTCATGTATCAGAAAATGATTGTAGACACTTTCCAGTTTTATAATGAATTGGACATTCTTGAACTGAGATTGAGAAACCTTGACAAGTACGTGGATTTGTTTGTATTATCAGAGTCTCCTGAGACTCATTCTGGAAATCCAAAGCCTCTTTTTTTCAACGAGAATAAGGAACGGTTTACACAATGGCTTCCAAAAATTAGGCATGTTATTTGTCCACCGTGTTCATCGTCTGGTTTGTGGGACAAGGAAAAATTTCAGAGACAATGTATTCTTAATGGAATGGATGGTATACCAGATGATGCGACTGTTTTAATCAGTGATGTTGATGAAATTCCAGATTTGGAAATTCTATCAAGTCTTGACAAGAAAAAAACGTATTCAGTTCATATGACAATGTTTGAATTTTCATTTGATTACATTTTTACGGGTGAACCGTGGTTTGGAACTGTAATTACAAATGCAAAGGCATTTTCTTCACTTGGTCCAAATTTTTTCAGAGACAATAGATGGAAATTCCCATACGTGACCGGGGGCTGGCACTGTAGTTCTTTCGGTGACGCCGATCATGTATGGAACAAAATTAAAAATTATGCCCACTCTGCAGATGAAAAGCATAAAAAACAGACGATTGATCAAATTCGTGATTATGTTACCAATGGTATTCACGCAGATGGAAGCATGAAACTTGTTCCTAGACCTGCAAATGTTCGTCTTCCTCTTCATGTCAGGAAAGTCGGTCGATTGTTTGAAACCTTGCGGATTCCGCCTCAAAGAGACGAATAATAGTCCGTCCCACTTGATCTGGGTCAAATGTTTCAGAACAACAGAAAATGTCCAGATACAACTTTTTATCCTCTGGATACGTGTGAACTGAAAAATGAGACTCGGACAGAACGAGAACACCAGTGACTCCAAATGGTTCAAATTGATGAAATGCGCTATTCACCACAGTTAAATTGCACTCTTTTGCAATTTGAATCATTATCGGCTCGAGTTGATGAGTGTACATAACTTGAGGTCCTGAGACACATCCGACGAGGTGCTTCATTCTTTTTTTAAATATCCACATTTTTATATGACACCAGAAATGAAGGGGTTTATTCTTGCAATTAAAAATCAAGAACTTCAACATGCCCTTCTCATCCAGGATCGGCTCTTACAAGTCATACGAGTTTCAGATGGTTCAGAAAGTCTGAAGAAAGAGTTTACGAACGCTGTCCTCGCCGTAAATAGTCGTCTGGGTCATATTTTTTAAAATACCATTCTTTTGGAGCTTTTTTTTTTGAAATGAGAGCAAATTTATACACACGAGCAGTCGCCCACTGAGCTGCGGTTGCTCCTGGACGGCTCCCAGATGTCTTCCAGGCTTTGAGTCCTTTATTGTAGACTGTATCAAGGACTGAACGTTTAATTCCAGTCCTCCGAGAAATTTCATTCTTGTCGAATTTCAAATTTGGATACGTCTTGTGAAACAAAAGAGTCCATTTTGATTTACGTGTCGGAACACCCACATTTGTCCGACCGAGCTTGAGTTTTGAATAGGGAGTAGTCCTTCGTTTCAAGAGTTCCTTTGCTCGTGTGATTCGGAAATATCGTTCAGGCCATGCCATACCAAGAACACGCACATGTCTCATTTAAAATGAGTACAATAAATTAAATGAGCGCGTCACCAAACAGAGTCCGTATGTTTACTAGTCCAGGAAATGGAAAACCAGTCAAAACTGTACGAGATGTAAGAACTCAATTAAACAGAGCTGCAGCTGCATTTAAAGCCATGAAAAAGGCTGAGCGTGAATTGAAAAAGGCTCAAGAGGAGTACCATAGACTTGCACGTCTTACAATTTATCCTCCAAACCATGTTAAAAACACCTCTGTGCCATTAAATAACGTGGAACGTAGAATACTTACACTGACTGCAAAAACTATGAAAAATGCAGGATCGGTGAAACGCTTCACTAAAAATCTTCCAAATAATATGATGCATGAAATTTTTCATAAAATTAGACAGAGTCATATAAATAATTTTACTCGAGGAGGTTAACCTCGCACATACCCTTTTGTCTGTGTTCCAAGACTCGATCCCAAAACGCCTTCATGACTGGAAGATATTTTGCAAACCATTCACGGTCTCGTTGAACTTCTACAATTACATACTCTTCTGGTGGGCCAACCTTGTACTGTAAAAAGTCGCAAACCTCCAAATCCATAATCTCAAGAAGAAGTTGAATCTGAGGAAGATAGTACACTGGAACTTCTGGTTTTATTTTACGAGACAGAGGGCATTTAATTTCCAGCAAACGCCCAGACTCTGTAATTCCGTCAGGGGATCCACCGAGGAATTTATGGACTGGATGTTGTACAAGACCAATTTCATGAGATTTTTGTCCTTCTCGTTCATCGTACAAGTCTCTGACCATTGGTTCAAGTCTTGTACCATGAGCCGTTGCTTCATTCCCAGACCATGGACGAGCAGCTCCACATTTTTTTGCCAAGAGACCATCTGGTTTTTCATACGGATTCAGACCAATTGCAGTCGCTGCATCACTTGCCGTCAACATTTGACCACGAAGCGCAAGCCATTCCGGACTCCTCTGGTCAGCATACGATTGCCTAAGGAGTTCTTCAACTCGTGGATGCATCTTATTTTCTAAAACGTTCAGTAGTCTTAAGTGCAATTTGAGCCGCGTTTTGTTCTGCATCCTTCTTTGTCTTTCCAAACCCAGACCCGTGCGGTTGTCCATCGACAAAAACTTCAATGTGAAATGTTCCATTGTATTGACCTTGGACAATGTACTCTGGAAGTATAATCTTATTTGCTTGACACCATCTCATGAGTTGATCCTTGTAATTGTCATCAGTCAAGTTCATGTCAATGTCCTCAAATGCTGAGAATACAAACGTCTTGGCATGAATCATCCCAATGTCTAAATAAATTGCACCGACAAGAGCTTCGAATACATCCTCCAAAATGTTTGGATTCTTGTTCCATCCATTTCGAATCCCCTTGTCATCCATGAGAATCCATTGATCAAGAGACAAATTCTCTGCTATTGTTGTCAGAGTCTTTCCACGAACAAGCTTCGTACGAGCCTTTGTCAAAAACCCCTCCTGTTTGTCTTCATACCTGTCAAACAGATATTTTGTAATTATAAATCCAAGAACCGAATCCCCAATAAATTCATACGTCTCGTACGACCCGTCGAGATTTTTATACTTTTTCAAAGCAGATTTGTGAGTAAATGCACGTTGATAGAAAGAGAGACTCTTCACCTTTGTACCAACGAGTTTTTCGATAGCTGCACGGTTAAGTGGAGGTGCATCGATAAGCTCTGGAGCATCAGTCATTTTATATTATTTGTGTGTATTGTTTTTAGACTGCCGCCTTCTTCACAGTTGGACGCTTCGCCTTTGGAGCAGCTTCTGCAGGCTTGTCCTCCTTGACAGCTGGCTCATTCTTGACATAGTGCTTGTTAATGTACTTTTGGATATTCAGAAATGTAACCTGGACATCTGCAGGTGGGTCTAGGATGGAACGCAGAGAAGCATCCATGGAAATGTGCTGGCCAGCCTTCAGACCCTTCTCTGTTACGTACTCGTTAATCTTCTTGGTAACCTGAGACCGGGAAATCTGCTCACCGGGTGCAAGCTTCAGAAAGGTGCGGAGCTCCTCTGAAACATCAAGGGGCTTGTTGAACCCATTTGTAGTCGACCGAGCCTTTGCCTTCTCACCCTGAGGATCCTCAAGGATGGTCTTGAGCTTACGGATATCCTTGCGAACAAGCTTAACCTCGTCAAAAATCTGCTTCAGGAGTTCCTCGGTAGACATTATATACATTCAAAGTCCCTCAGCTTTAAGTGCATTTTTGAACATACCGAATACACTCTTACCAAAGACAATCAAGAGCACAATGAGCATTTGCCATGTAAGTGTCGGGCCGAGAATCATAAAAAGTATCAAGTGCCACAGCATAAATTGTCCATAGACTGGGGTGTCTTTGATGTAATTAACTGCCGCCATGTAATCGTACTCGACTTCCATTGAATTTAATCAAGCAAATTATTCCTAGAAATCCAAGGACAATAATCAAAATAATTGCCCACAAGGGAAAGCCTTCTTCTGAAACATCACCAGCCGAGGGGGGTACTACAGGCAACGGTGGAATTCCACAGCATCCTGGGTCGCATGCATACTGTTTTCCATCCTTTTGGAATGCACAAATTGTATTTGGAATTGATTCAGCATTTCCAGTAAGTCCTGGAGTCAACTGCGCATAGTATGCACAATTTTCTCCAGCATACTCAGGACCACAATATGGTGCAGATGTGTTCAAGACTGTCGCCATTTCTATTTAGAGCGTAGGTTTGTTTTTTCTGTACATATGGATTACGGAAAGCCTGTCAAGATTCCAGATGGTCGATATTTCCTAAAGGTTACAAATGGTGGTGACCGCGTGTTTCATCAGGTGAATAACATTTCTGTCGATGTTCCGCTTCGTAAGGATATGACTGGAACATTTGGTTTCACGGTTCCTTCAAAAACTTTGTTTGAGGATATTGACAATGAGCTTCTGAGTCAGGCGGAGGTGAAGAAGCAGGAGTGGTTTGGCAAGGAGATTTCAGCAGAGACGATTAAAAATGCCTATCAGGCGAGCCTAAACTCTTCAGGGGAACTTTCTGCGTCATTTGCGACAGTAAAGGGTTCTGTTGCCACCACCTTTTTCGACTCGTCAAAGAATCCAATTGATGAGATTTCAGGAAACTGTGATTTCCTGTTTGAGCTTGCCGGTCTATGGTTTCTGAAGCGTTCATTTGGGCCCATCTGGAAGATTGTCCAGATTCGTCAGCGTCCAGGCCCAAAGCCAAAGACGTACCCAAGTGATTTCAGATTTACGGATGACCCAGAAGACGAGGATGAGGATCCCAACGACTACCTGGACTGAAAAAAAAAGCTAAGGTAATATCATATGGACGGAAAGGGTCTAGCAATTCTCGTTTTACTATTTTTAATTGCGCTCATGGTCTTTTATCCTCAGACTGGCCGGAGTGGCTATACACCAACTGGTGATGACCCAGTTCCAGGAAACACTGCAATGCTTGATGCAAATATGAGTGCAGGAGCAAAGATTATGCAGGGTGGTAACGGCATGGGCTTCCAGACTGGTTTACAGTATGTTCCAGGTGGCTCATTCGAGGATGTCGATACACCAAGTCCATTTATGATGGGAGAGTCTGGCCCAGGCAAGACTGTTGACATGCCAATGTATGACAGCACGAACGTCGGTATGATTCCAAAGGAGGTTGTGACAACCGAGGATTTTGGTCAGTTTAGCCCTGATGCAATTCTTTCAGGCCAGAATTTCCTCGACCCACGCGCTCAGATTGGTTTCCCAGAGACTATCGGTGGTAACCTGCGGAATGCTAACCGCGATTTCCGCTCTGAGCCACCCAACCCACGCGACGCAGTAAGCATCTTCAACCTCTCTACAATTCCACCAGACACCATGCGCCCTAAATTTGAACTTGAAAATAGCTACGACAAGTAGACTAAAGAATTAAACACAGTAAAAACCAATGGATGACTTTAAATCCTTAATGACAGAATGGCTCTCCTTGAAGCACCAACTCGCCGCTGCAAGGAAAGATATGTCTATTTTGAACAAGAGGGAAAAGGAACTCCGTGCTCACGTCCAGGAGCACATGAAGGAGATGAAGGAGACACAGGATGTTGATACTGTAAAGATTAACCAGGATAAGGTTTCTCTGCGTACAAAGGAGACTCGTGGGAGTGTGACGAAACAGGTTATAATGTCTGGTCTTGTTACGTATTTCTCAGGTGATGAGACTCGTGCAGAGCAGGTGTACCAGATTATCCTTGATCATGCACCAGTACGAGAGCGTAATACAATTACAGTCAAGAAAGTCGCTTAAACACACTGGTCTCTTATACAACAAGTAAAAATGGGGATTAATAACGAGTACAGCATCGACGCGTTTACGTATACCGATGTCCACGATGAAGACTTTGACGAATTTGAGGATGACGGTTTAGCTCCAGAAGACTGGCACGACTGGAATTCAGAGCATCTTTTGAATATGTGGATGTCTCTTCGTCAATATCTTTCCGACAATCACGCATCCAGTTCACTCATGAACAATGCATCATTTCATGACTTTGCAGAGTTTGTCAGAACTTTTTCTCGGTAAATAGTACATGGATATTACCGGTCCAAAAGTTCTGACTCCAGCAATTCTCTTTGCTCTCCTTAGCCCAGGTCTTCTGCTTCGCATCGGTCCTCTCCCAGTACACGCTCTTGTCCTGTCTCTCGTGTACTATCTTCTGGCTCGGTTTGTTCTGAAGGTGACACTTCGTCCAGCAGACCTCATTGTACCAGCAATTCTCTTTATCGCTCTTACACCAGGCGTCCTTCTGACTCTTCCACCAGGTTCAAAGGGAATCTTCCGTTCCGGTCAGACGTCTCTTGCAGCAGTGGGCATTCACACTCTGGTGTATGCTCTCGTCTTTTCTTTCCTCCGAACTAAATTTGCCAAGTACTATTAAACTAAAGTATTTAAACAAAACTAAAGCATGAAACACTTAGCCATTGGTCCAGGAGCCATGGCCTATTTTGGGTTTTTAGGCGCTCTTGCCGCCCTTCGAGATTCTGATCAACTTCAGAATCTCGAAGAAATTTCTGGTGCAAGTGCCGGAGCTCTTCTTGCATTCTTTTATGTGGTTGCAAATGGAAACATACAGGCTATTCTTGATTACTCTCTTCAGATTCCTTTAAAAGATGTCATGAAATTTAACATTAAAACATTCTTCAAGGATTTTGGTCTTGTCAGTCACTCGAAGATTAAAAATGTCATTTCAACAATCTTGCGTTTGTATTTCAGTCAGGATGATGTCACATTTGAAGAGCTTCGAGAGTTTCGTCCGGACATGCCTGATTTGTACGTCAGTGCCTATTGTGTCAATTTATCACAGACTGAGTACTTTTCAAGCAAAACGACTCCAAAAATGTCTGTTGGAGATGCTCTTTCAATGACAATTTCAGTCCCCTTTTTGTTTGCAAGTTTTTTTTGGAACAATCATCGGTACATAGATGGAGGAACACTTGAAGAAGTACCAGCTGCAGTCTTTATAGGAAAGACAGAAGTTGCAGCCATCAGATATGCATGGACTCCAACGTATTCAATAGCAAACTTGAAAGACTACATTACATGTATTTTGTATGCTTCAAGCCGTCTTCGGCACAAGTACAATTTTCAGACGTATAAAATTCAAATGGATCAATTTCAAATTTTTGACTTTGCAGTTTCAAATGAATTGAAATTGAAAATGTTTTCTCACGGATACAATTCAATGAAAGATTATTATATACATAATGTATAAATGCGTAAAATTCCACCTCTTAGTCCAGGAAAACTCTTTGGATACACAGTCTCTGCAAGCCCTGCTTCTCGTATGAGGGCTTTAAATAGAGCAATTCGTCACAGTTCACCCCTCACAGTCTTTCGGCGTCTCCATGCAATTGCAACCCTAAACAAGCGGAGAATTCCCAAGGCTTCTCGCGTTATTCTGTCGAATGCAGCCAGGGTTCGCCGGAAATTCTAAAATGTTGTCTAGTACTATATGAATAAGATTATTATAATTGGCTTCTTGCTCGCAGCAATTTACGTCATCAGTCGACCCCAAAAGCCTCAGAAGAAGGGTGTCGATTACTCAGCAATCAATGGTCTCGATCTTACTAAGGACGCCTTTTCCCTATGAACACAATGAGAAACAATCCTATAATTAACCCAATAAATGCACCACGAATTACGTTTCTTTTTTCAAACTCATAAGGAACTGGTGGCGGCAAACTCACAGGACGCTCGACTTGATCCGGTACGTGAACCGTATGAATTCGAAGCGTAAATGAATTGACTTCGAGACCTCGAAAGTTTAAAGATTGCCCATATCTGTCAAGCCATTTGATTGTCAAACGTTGAAGCGAATCAATCCGTGAAGGAAACTCTACGTGAATTGGATAATCTGAACTTTCTTTGAATGATTTAATGAGTCCAGATGGAACATCCATAGGGATTATTGCGAATGATCGAGCAGATGTGTTACTGTCTGTTGTGTACACCCCTTGTTTTGTCAGTACAAGTTTTCTTGCATCTGTCGTAAACGGAGTTCTAAATTCTTCAATGTCTAACCAGACGTAATCATTCACCTCAAAACTTACAACTGTATTCGAAACTACATAATTTGTTGCAGTTTGGTAAGAAGCTGCATACTCCTGATTTGATGACACAAGTGACGAACTAACTGTACCAAATGGAAATCCAATTACTTCTGCAATTTCAGGATTCAGACATGTCAATGAGTTAAATTTTCCGTAAAATATAAACTTTCCTTGAGATTCCAAATAATTTACTTGGACATTTGACACTTGATTTATACATGAACTCACAAATGTACTCGATGAATAATATCCTTGATTCAAGAAGATGTTTGAGTTTCCAATTGCAATTACATTTGAACTCTTTGATACATTATAAATTGTATTTGGAATTTTTGCAGAAATTAAATCAACTCGAGTCACATTACGAATCGGGGTCTGTAGAAATAATGTATATGTATTCCCTGTTGGATACAATGAGACATCTCGTTGTCTGGAATCTGCGTACAAGACAGTTTCCATCCTCTAGTTAAAAGCAATATTTATTTACAAGACATAATGAAGTACTGGGTTGACAGAGTAAGAACATCTGATTCTTCATCGGATCCTGGATTTGCTCCAATCAGCTTTGTTTCTCCTCCGGAATTTCATCATCTATTGAAACAAATCATTGCTCCAGAGGATGAGATTATCTCATCTGATGAAGATGCAGTCAATGAATGGATTTTTCTTTTGAAATCTGGAGATGTTTTCCCTGTTCAGATTATAGTCTCAACTCAGACTACAATTGACAACTCAAAATTTGATGGAATGGATTTCCCAGTCGTCTACCGAGGACATGTTGTATTCGAGCGACGCTTTTACAAGAAGGATGCTCACGATGTGGCACAATCAACAATTCCAATTTTTAATCTAAATAAGTACGATGAAGAAATTTCAGTATGAATGAATCTGTAAAAGCGATTGCTCACCGTGTCTGGAGTCAACTTGGACCTGGATTTTCTGAACGAGTTTACCATAACGCCATGGAGGTTGGACTTCGGCAATCTGGAATTCCATATCAAACTGAACGAATAATTCCAATACTATTTGATGGACATGGTATTGGGAATATTCGGGCTGATTTAATTGCTGACTCGAAACTTATTGTTGAACTAAAATCAGTAAAATCATTAAAGGATGAACACATTGTTCAGACTCAAATGTACATGAAATACCTTGACATTCCCGACGGAATGCTTATAAATTTCCCATCGTGTGGAGGACAACTAGAGGTGATTAATTTGTAGGAATCCATTCCCACCCAAGC
>Ga0209085_1001465_pt1 | contig 14577 bp, 14 predicted proteins | sample C_131016_EF_Meta_FD_187310 | JGI IMG/M metagenome (GOLD analysis project Ga0209085, IMG submission 187310) | Freshwater microbial communities from Lake Croche, Canada to study carbon cycling - C_131016_EF_MetaG (SPAdes) (version 2) | ecosystem: Environmental > Aquatic > Freshwater > Lake...
GATTTACGTACTTTGACGACTTATCTCGTTTTCGACAGTTGGCAGCATTTAATTTCTTTTATGTTAGATGAGTTTCAACCCATTAAAGCCACCAACTCCTCTTAAAAACCCAAATTTAGAATTGCTGTCGACCATAGTAGGCATTAGTGTAATTAGGCTCCAAAATTAGAGTTTTACTGTAATCTTCTATAGCGGAAGTAAAGTTTTTTAGGTGATAATAAGCCAAGGCGCGATTATAGTAGGCGTTAGTGTAATTAGGATCCAGGATTATCGCTTGACTGTAATCTGCTATAGCCGAAGTGAAGTCTTTTAGGTTATGAGAAGCCAGACCGCGACCATAGTAGGCATTAGCATAATTAGGCTTAAGGATTATCGTTTGAGTGTAATCTGCTATAGCCGAAGTGAAGTCTTTTAGGTTAGAATAGACCAATGCGCGATTATAGTAGGCACTAGTATAATTAGGCTCAAAGATTATAGCTTGACTGTAATCTTCTGTGGCAGCCGTAAAGTCTTTTAAGTCATAATTAACCAGTCCTCGACCATAATAAGCATTAGCATAATTGGGATCAAGGATTATAGTTTTACTGTAATCTTCTCTAGCAGCCGTAAAGTTTTTTAAGTCATAATAAGCCAAGGCTCGATTATAGTAGGCTACGGCATAGTTAGGACTAATGGCTATAGCTTGACTGTAATCTTCTATGGCTATAGTCAAGTCTTTTAAGTCATAATAAGCCAAGCCACGACGACAATAAGCCCAAGCATAGTTAGGATTAATGGCTATAGCTTGACTGTAATCTTCTATAGCAGCAGTAAGGTCGTCTAAGCTATAACGCGCATAGCCTCGATTATTGTAGGCTAGAGCATGGTCATTAGACAAGCGTAAGGTTTCTTGAAATGCTTCTTCTATTGGCTGTAAAAATTGCCTAATTGCCTGTTGAACCTGAGAGGACTGTTTATCTTTAAGGAAATTATAGGCTACTTTCTGAACTTGTGATGATGGGTCTTGTAATGCTTTGATGATTAAATCTAGTCCTTCTTCACCATAGTTGACCGCCTGTTTAATTGCCACTATTCTTAGAGATTCTTGAGTACTATTATATTTTTGTTGAGCCCCCTGAAGACCGCCTAGTACTGCAGCATCAGACAGCTCAGGTTGTAACCCGCCTAAAACTGCATCTCCTTGTTTTGGTTGTTCTGTATTGTCTGTCATCTTGGGTTAAAGTATTGCGCTATCATCTCAATTGTATTTTACAGTAGGGGCAAGGAAGTACAGATTATGACTAGAAACTACAGCAAATGTAAATCTATTAAGCCACCTTACTTTTCACGTTATCTTTTCATTCTAGTTATTAGGCTATATATACTATAGTTTACAAACCTTGTATATCGTTAGTTATTGTCATTAACAACCACTTATTAAGAAAAGCTCCGATCCTGAAACCTTGCTGTGAAAGAGCTTGCTCTACGAGAATTACAGAGATGCCGTGAAAAGTAAGACGTGAAGTTGGTAAAACAAGGCTGATTTCTCAAGCCTATCAAGGGCTTCGGGCATTCTAGTCCTAACCTACCGAATCTCGAAAGTTGGCAAAACGCTAAAAATCTAGAGTTCATTATAGGAGGAATTTGAGCTTAACGTTGTTTATTGTTCTGTTACTACGTGAACGCGGAGATGGTTAGTCATTATGTATTTTTACTGTTAATACAGCAATTTGAGACCAAATACAACTCAAAACCAAGGGGCGGGGCTTGCGCCCCGCATGGGTTTTAGCCTTTTAATCTGGGCTTCATTTGATAGAAATTTGCTGTAAGTGTTGATAGGTATGAGTTACGCTGTTTTAGAAAGTCTAAAAGAAGTTGCGTATAATCCTGAACTACAGCACCTTGAATTGATGGACGAACTTTCAAATTTTCTCTCCAAGCTCTAACATTAGGTGTATCAACGAAAATCAGGAAATCAGCTAACTTATCAAATACGTCAAAATAACGAAAGATAGGTCCATAAACCGTATCAACAAGTGAGAAACTTTCTCCAGCAAAGTATTTACTGCCTTGCAAATGAGGCTCAAGCCGACTAAATTTATCAATGAGGTCCTGACGCTTTTGCTCAAAAACCTCTTCAGTTACCGCATTGTATAAGCTGGCAATGGTATTAAGAATACTAGAACTAAATTCAATCCAAGCACGATGTTTTGCTTTAATTAGTGGATCACTAGGATGAAGTGAACTAGGAGTAATTTCATCTAAGTACTCACAAATGACAACTGATTCAAATAAAACCTCATCACCTACTCTTAGTAAAGGTACTTTGCCTAATGGTGAGATTTGATTAAACCAGTCAGGTTTATTTGATAAATCAATGTATATACGGGAGTGAGCAATTTCTTTTTCTAGCAGTACGATAATTGCGCGCTGAACATAGGGGCACAGATTATGGCTAATGAGTTCCAATTGTGGTAACGACATAGTTAAAATATTTTAAGGGCTTATTTAGAAGGTGGAGTCAGTTGCATAGCAGTAATAGCGATGATGATTATCAAACCACCCAAAATTTGCAATAGCGTTAAGGTTTGACCAAACCACATCCATGCTAAGAGTGCAGCAATAAAGGGTTCTAATGTGGCAATAATCACTGCTCGTTGAGCACTAACTTGTTTAATACTCCATGAAAATAGTAGGTAAGGCAGCAAATTTCCTACAATTGCAACAATCAGTACTTTAGGAAAGTGTTGGGGAGTTAATAAGTTGAGGGGTAATCCTTGTGTAAACTGGTACGACAACCAAAATAAACTAGCAACTGCGTACGTTTTCAGCAAGATTTCAACAGGTGAAGCTATAGCTGTTAGTTGCTCATTTAATACTGTCAGGCTGAACAGTATAGACTTGCCGCAGATGGCATGAAGACTCTTTTGGGTTTTTTGAGTGTAATTGCGGTTGAACTCTTACAGGTAACTTATCTACATCGGACTGAACCAGAGGCTCCTGCTATTTCTATTCTTAATCCTTTACAAATTAAGGTTTTGAAAGCAAAAACCACAAAACTGCCTCCCGTTTTAACCATAGCTTGGGCTGTGGAACGCATTGCCCATCTTGGAGGTTATCTTGAACATCGTCGTAAGACTCCTATTGGTATTCAAGTTCTCTGGCGGGGTTGGTTAAATTCATCTGAACTATGTGATGGTTGGCAACTTGCTATAAATAACACTTAACGTGAAAAGTCAGATTTTAAATGCGTTTTAGCAGGGGGTAATGGGGGGTTCAACTTAAAACTCAGCACTGCCTGGGGTACGAGGAAAAGGAATAACATCGCGAATATTAGCCATCCCAGTCATAAGCTGAACAAGACGTTCAAAACCTAGCCCAAAACCAGCATGAGGAACAGTTCCATAGCGACGTAGATCCAAGTACCACCATAATTGTTCTTGGGGAATCCCCGATTCTAACATCCTACTCTCTAAAATATCTAGTCTTTCTTCCCTTTGGGAACCGCCAATTATTTCACCTATTTTAGGAACGAGAATATCCATAGCAGCTACTGTTTTATTATCCTCATTGAGGCGCATATAAAAGGCTTTGATACTGGAGGGATAGTTAGTGACAATGGTGGGCTTTTTAAAGAGATCTTCGGCTAGATAGCGTTCATGTTCAGACTGTAGATCAATCCCCCATTCTACAGGATATTCAAAACTCCGATCAGCCTTGAGTAAAAGTTCTACAGCTTCTGTATAGGTAATCCTAGCAAACTCATTATTGATAATATTCTCTGCTGTCGCTAAAACAGTTGGCTCAATCCGCTCATTAAAAAACGCCAGATCTTCTGGGCAGTTTTCCAGCACTGCTTTAAAGATATATTTTAAAAAAGACTCGGCTAGATCTTGATCGCCTTGTAAATCACAAAAAGCCATTTCAGGTTCCACCATCCAAAACTCCGCTAAATGTCGGGAAGTATTGGAATTTTCTGCCCTGAAAGTTGGTCCAAAAGTATAGACATTGCTAAAAGCCATCGCCATCACTTCCGCTTCTAACTGTCCACTCACTGTTAAGTAGGCTCTACGCCCAAAGAAATCCTCACTATAGTCTATCTTACCTGGTAATTTTTCCCAATCTAGACTAGTAACAGTAAAAAGTTCTCCTGCTCCTTCACAGTCACTGGCTGTAATAATGGGAGTCTGTATCCAGAGAAAATTTCTCTCTTGAAAGAAGCGATGAATAGCATTAGATGCGGCATTCCTGACCCGCATTACCGCTCCCATGGTGTTAGTACGAGAACGCAGATGTCCAATAGTTCTAAGAAATTCAAAAGAATGACGCTTTTTTTGGAGAGGGTAGTCTTGGGGATCTGAGAGTCCATAGATAATAATACTTGTCGCTTTTAATTCTATTTTTTGGCCACCGCCAGGGGAAGGAACTAGAATACCTGTTACTCGTAGAGATGCACCGGTATTGAGTTGGGAGAGATAGGTCTGGTAATCGGGCAAAGTTGGCTCTAAAATAATCTGTAAGTTAGCCAAAGAAGACCCATCATTGACCTCTAAAAAACTAAAGTCTTTTAATTCTCTTTTAGTACGAATCCAACCAACTATAGTTACTTCTTCTTCTGGTTGTCCTTGTTTTAAGACCTCTACAATACGTTTCATTTTTTAATTGATGGGGAAAAAATACCTTCTTCGCTTAGATTATAGTCTTTTATGGGCATTACAGCAAATTCTAATCTATTAAGCCACAACTTAAAAACCAAAACCCGTGCGGGGCTCCGAGAGAGCTCCCTGGTTAAGCAAGCTTATCTGGTCTCAAACTGCTGTAATTGAATCGAAGGAAAACTGCTGTAAGTTCTCAAGGTTAAAATTAATTATTTTTGATTAAGATTTATGATAGTTAAGATATGTATTAATAAAATTATCCTAAATCTGAAATAAACTTATATTCATGTGAAAACTATTAGACACACTTCATTATAAAACAACAATCTACAATCAAATGGTAATAGATTTATGACTAATTCAACTCAAACCGTTATTTTAACCAGTCTAGGCTGGTACTTAGACACAAATCCCCTAACTTTGCTAGGCACTTGGTCTAATAACGCAGATATAGTTACTGTTAACGCGAGTAGCACCAATAATCCTCTGTTGGTCGGTATAAAAGTTCTGTCTGGTGTCACTGTTAATACTTTACAGGGTAACGATATCCTCAATGGGACTGGTGGGACTGATAATACTGGCAATAGCACTAAGGGCAATGGCGGAGATGGTCTGGACAACGCTGGTACTATCCAAATGGGGAATGCTAACGACACTATTTATGTTTATGGGACGGGTGGTGCTGGTGGTGCCGGCGGTTCGGGCGGTCCCTTTGGTTTTTACAAGGGGGGTAATGGGGGTAATGGGGGTAATGGCATTTACAACACTCTTACTATCAAAATAGGTGATGGTAACGACACTATTTCTGGGACGGGCGGTGCTGGTGGTAGTACTAATCAGTATGGCGGTAATGAAGGTGGTAGGGGTGGCGTTGGTCTTGAGAACATTTCTGGGAGCATCAAAATAGGGAATGGTAACGACACTATTTTTGGCAAGGGCGGTGCTGGTGGAGTTGGTTTTGGTTATACTGTTGGGGGGGGTAATGGTGGGAAAGGCATCTACAACACTGGTACTATTCAAGTAGGTAGTGGAAACGACACTATTTCTGGGACAGGCGGTATTGGCGGTAGTACCTCTCCTGTTGGACCCTATGGCGATCCCGGCGGTACTGGGGGGAATGGCGGTACTGGTATTTACAACAAAAGTATTATCCAAATGGGGAATGGTATAGGTAACAACACTGATACCATTTCTGGAACTGGTGGCAATGGTGGGAATAGTACTGGTTCCAATGGCGGTACTGGCGGTATTGGTATCTACAACAACGCTGGTACTATTCAACTGAATGGTGGTACAAACAACATTTCTGCAACGGGTGGCAATGGTGGTGGTGGTGGGACTAGTTTAGGTGGTGGGACTGGTGGTTCTGGTGGTTCTGGTCTTGACAATAAAAATACTATTCAAATAGTTAGTGGTAAGAGCGAAATTTCTGGTTATGGTGGGACTGGTGGGACTGGTGGTTATGGTGGGTCTTATGGCAATGGCACCCCTGATGCAGGTCCAGGTCCTGGCGGTAATGGCGGTAATGGCGGTAATGGCGGTAATGGCATTTACAACACTCTTACTATCAAAATAGGTGATGGTAATAACACTACTTCGGGAACAGGTGGTGCTGGTGGTGCCGGCGGTCCTGGCGGTCCTGGCGGTCCATTTGGTTTTTACAAGGGTGGTAATGGTGGTAAGGGTGGTAAGGGTGGTAATGGCATCTACAACACTGGTACTATCCAAATAGGGAATGGCAATTACACTATTTCTGGTTATGGTGGAACTGGTGGAACTGGTGGAACTGGTGGAACTGGTAGCAATGATGCTAATAGAACCAATGGAATTACTGGTACTAATGGTACTACTGGAAATGGCATCTACAACAGTGGCACCATCAATCTTGGTAATGGTATCGACACAATCACAGGCAAAGGAAATATTGGGATCTACAACAGTGGCACCATCAATCTTGGTAATGGGAATGACACCGTTGATGCGCTTACGGGTGGGTTTGCTGGCACTGGCACGATCAATTTTGGTTCTGGTAATGATACACTAGAAGGATTTGGGACGGGATCTTTTGATGGAGGTAGTGGCCAAGACAAGCTGCTTTTCGGACCTGGAACTTATAAGGTCTTAAAAACCCCAAATTCCAGTGGCTTATATACAATAGTCAGCGGAACTACAGATATGTTGGTGAAAAACTTCGAGTTCATTGGTAGTGCCAATAATCCCAAGGACATTTTTTCTTTCTCTAGTGTTATTGGCGGCAATTCCTTTACTTTTACCTAAAAGACAGGGCTAAAAATTTCCCGTCTTTTTGAAAATCCTTAATTGAGTTCTGAACTTTCTCGGTGTGGTCGTTTCCTCATCTTAGAACAAGAGATAAGATGAGATTACTCTATGCCGAGAATTTAGCTGGTAGCGTTATGCACATTCAACTCATCAAAGAATTTAAGACATTGTTGAGGAGACATTTTATCTGGGTCAAAATTTCCAGTACTAGAATACTTGGTAATGACTTTTTTAATGACTTCAGGAGCATATTCTCCTAACTGAACTACTTTCATTGACCATTCACAAAAAATTCGCTCTTCAACGTGAGAAAAATCTATCATCTCGGTCTCACAATGACGTGGATCATTAATAATTCTGTTGTAAGTTGAACTAACTTTTCGCCGATCTCCTTCTAACACCTGTAGAAACATCAAGTTACCGTAACAGAGAAAGCCTGTAATACCATCTCTAGTATTATTAGCAATCGATTTCTCCATAATACCTTTGAGATCTAAATACAGTATTTGTCGACTAGCTTTACTGCAATAAATTAATCTAGAGAGTCTCATTCAAGGAACCTTAATATGATCAAGCTTTAATCAGTATAAAACATTACCAGTTTTTTATTCTTTCAGAGCATAACCAACACTACGAACAGTATGAATTAAGCGTTTTTCGTTGTTTTCTTCCAGTTTTAAGCGGAGATAACGTACATAGACTTCAATAATGTTAGAATCCCCCATGAAATCATAACCCCAGACTCGTTCTAGAATCTGCTCTCTAGTTAAGACTTGTCGAGGATGACTCAAAAGATAATCTAGTAAGTCAAACTCTTTAGCGGTTAGTTCAATAGCTCGATTTCCCCGATAGACCTCACGAGTGCGACGATGCAAACTCAAATCTTGAAACTGTAAAAGGTCTTGATCAGATTCTTGAGTGCGACGTAAATGTGCTCTGATCCGAGCTAGTAATTCTTCAATACTAAAAGGTTTAACCACATAGTCGTCGGCACCTGCGTCTAGACCAGCTACTCGATCTCCTATCTCATCTTTAGCTGTTAAAAAAATAACGGGGAGAGAACTACCTGTTGAGCGTAAGCGTCTACAGATCTCTAAACCTGATAGTCCTGGTAACATCCAATCTAGAATTACTAGATCTGGTGGTGACTCCCTTAAAATACCTAATCCAGTCATTCCATCATGGGCTACGGTAATCTTATAACCTTCACTAGTCAATTCTAGTTCGATAAATTTGGCCAGTTTGACCTCATCTTCTACTAATAGGATATGTGCTGTCAAAAATTTCTTCCTCTTTAGCCACTAAGTATTTTATAGTCCTTTACAGTTCCTCGGGTTTGTTTTTCTGCCCCCACCAATTGATTACTGGCTGAAAATAAAGGGAGCTAATTTCAGTAATGCTAATCCCTTCACTCGCTGGAGAACCTATTAGATTGGAAACTTGAATCCTAATTTATTTATTTTCTGTCGTGAGAACTACCCACTGACGTTCTCGATAAGTCACACCAGGGGTAGCAATGAAACTAGATGAAATAAGAATCTTTTAATGTTGTCTACTTCTGCGTTCATCGGAATTGGCCAAAGCAGCTAAGCCTATACATAATACTGCATTACCTAACAGAAAAGAATGAATAAAGAGAGGATTATTCATTCCCCAAACATTAATAGAAAAGAAAGCGCTAATAGTTAAACATGCGGCTACTCCCAGAGATATCCCAGTGGCAAAAGACTTGCCAACTGAATTACCTAGTAACAAGATCATAAAACCAACAGGGAGTAAAACACTAGCAAAGAAGGGATTTAAAATATTACTATTTTTCAGTACGCTGCCCAACTCAACTAGAGAACTGCCGAGAAATTGCATTGGCCAATGAGGCAAGTCATAGATATAGATGGGTTTTAGGATAAAAAAGCCAGAACTTCCCATAATTAATCCCAATTGTAAGGCACCGTTAAAGGGAAAAGGGAAATAATAGCGAAGAAACCAAGCGAATAAATAAGAGCCTACTACCATTAAAATCTTGGGCAAAATAGCTACAGCGCCATCATCAATCCAAAATTTAGGATTCAAGTAGCCACTATCTCTCAGCCAGCGGAAGAAGTCTTGAAAGGTTATTTCTCCTCTTACAGCTAATTTAACTGCTTCACCTGCATCTAATTGTCCAGCGCCAAAATGATTTAAGGTATCATCTGGGACTTTTCTGGCTGACTGTTTTAAAAGATTGAGGACTTTTTCTGGTTCTTTTACGCCAACAGCTTTAACTAGTGCGACTACTCCTGCTACATGGGGAGAAGCCATAGAAGTGCCACTGAGTCCTAAAAATACTGGTTTACCGCTTGCTGGGTCGATAGTTTCTTGTAATATTTGTCCTGTTTCGCTGCCCCCTGGGGCTGAGATATCTACACCTGCGCCAAAGTTAGAATAGGGGGCTTTGACTCCTGAAGAGTCTAGTGCTCCTACACTAATTACATGAGGATACCGAGCAGGATAACTAGAGGAATTTTGATTAGAATTACCTGCTGCAGCTACAATGACGACCTTTTTTTGATAGGCATAGTCTATGGCTTCTTTCAGTACTTGACTGTCACCTGTGCCACCTAAGCTGAGGTTAATTACATCGGCGCCATTATCTGCAGCAAAGCGGATTGCTTCTGCTATGTTGGCTACTGTCCCACTGCCATCTGCTTCTAGAACTTTCAAGGGCATTAGTTTTGCTTTGTAGGCAATACCTGCCATGCCATAGTTATTATTAGTTGATTCTGCTACTATACCTGCTACATGTGTACCATGTCCGTTATCATCTCTGGCATCTTTTTTGGCGGTCAGAAAGTTATAACCTTCTACTATTGTAGTTTCTTGCAAATCTGGTACAGATGCTATACCTGTATCGATAATAGCCACGGTCACTCCATCCCCTTGACTCTGTTCCCAAGCGGTTTCTAGATGGATATTATGTAAATTCCATTGTTTACTATATTCTGGATCATTGGGGGCTTCTAGGGCATGGTAGATATAGTTAGGTTCAGCATATTCTAGGAATTTATTAATAGGGGATTTCTGCAATAGTTTTAGTAACCCAGCATCTCCTTTGGTTATATATAGATGGTTGGCCATGGAGAAGATACTGTTCAGCTTCGGTTGCAGATGATAAGTACTTCCCATCAAATTTAGTTGTTGAGTTATCTCAGAAGTAGTTATGTTGTCTTGAAACTTGAGGATGATTGATTGATAATCACCGCCTGATTGTGCGCCAAAACTAATATTTAAGGGTGCTGTTAAGGCTAAACCCAAAATAAATAGTCCCAATAACAGTAGTCTTCTCATGTTTTATCCTTTGCCTTGATGAACTCAGTATAGCTTATGCAAAATTAATTAAGACCCTACACCCTGCTAAAACGGATTTTAAAAACTTTTTAGCTTAAGTCGCTCTATTTTCCTCATTAACGATATATCGTGATATATAATTTAAAAAAAAGGGAACCATTATGTTTAGCAACAGAGAATGTGAGTCCAGATTGTACGGTTGGGATGAAAGAGCGTTAAGAGATATATACAGAGAGGTTTGGCATATTTTTAGACATCAACACGAAGGAGGACACAGAAGAAGACGGTGTGAGCCTGGAATGGAAAGACAGAGAATGCCCAGAGGTGATATTAAATATATTCTCCTCTCTCTGATTGAAGAAGCTCCACAACATGGCTATCAATTAATTAAGGAGTTAGAATCTCGTTGGGGTGGGTTTTATCGTCCTAGTCCTGGTTCTGTATACCCTACTCTTCAGTTACTTGAAGAAGGTGAGTATATAACCAGTTCACAAGTAGAAGGGAAAAAAGTCTACACTATCACTGATAAGGGGAGAGAATTACTGGCTAATGAAAAAGCTTCTGGGCGCAGAACTCCTGAATCAGAGGAACAACCCCAATTAGTTGAACTAAAGTCTACTCTCAGAGACATCAACGAGGTCATCTTACAGGTTGCTCGAAGTGGCAATAAGAACCGTCTCAATGAGGTACTAAGCCGCCTCAAACAATTAAAGCGTGATATTTACTTGATGTTAGCAGAGGAAGAATAAAGACCTTTTAGACTGACTGACAAAAACCCCTTTATTTGAGGGGTTTCTTCGTGTTTTGTTTCTACCCTATCCAGAATCTTTTTTCTCCCAAATCCGCTAAAATAGATCTAAATCTATTTATATGTGAATATATATAGATTTTTTTCAATATATAAAAGGAAAAAAAATGGCTGATATTGTGGATATAGCAGTAAGTGCGGATGGGTTTAAGACACTGGTTACAGCAGTCAAAGCGGCTAACTTGGTAGATACACTAAAAAGCCCAGGTCCTTTTACAGTATTTGCGCCTATAGATGAGGCTTTTGCTGCACTGCCACCAGGAACTGTGACAACTTTAGTGCAAAATATACCACAGTTAACCCGTATTTTAACTTATCATGTAGTGTCGGGAAAATTGATGAAGGCTGATTTAGAAAAAGTTGATTCTGTGATTTCTATAGAAGGTTCACCAATTAGAATACATTGTGGAGAAGAGTTTGAGGTCAAAAATGCTACTGTTATTGCTGCTGATATTGAAGCTGATAACGGGGTAATTCACGTTATTGACCGAGTTATTTTAATGGGATAAAGTTAGTTGGTTTAAAAGTATTATAGCAAATGTAAATCTCATTACGCCACAACTTAAAAACCAAAACCCGTGCGGGGAAACCCGCCCCGCTCCCTGGTTAAGCAAGCTTATCTGGTCTCAAACTACTGTAAGTATACGTTTTAGCTGAAGTTAGGGAAAATGGCTCAACGCCTTACGGCATCTAAGGTAGGTACAGCCTTGGTTACTAACTCTTTAAGCGTTCCCATGCGTGCTCAACGCCTTACGGCATCTAAGGTAGGTACAGATACATCCTGATAAATACTGGCTGGAATAGGACGGTGCTCAACGCCTTACGGCATCTAAGGTAGGTACAGAATCAGAGGATTTACTAGCAGGAGGTATAGTGGTTAGTGCTCAACGCCTTACGGCATCTAAGGTAGGTACAGGACCACCATCTACCTTCGATATTGCGTAGACTTGTGCTCAACGCCTTACGGCATCTAAGGTAGGTACAGAAATCAAATTATCAGTAGAAATCAATTCAGAGGAGTGCTCAACGCCTTACGGCATCTAAGGTAGGTACAGGGTATTAGAAAAATCTTTATTGCCTGTCAAAGCTACGTGCTCAACGCCTTACGGCATCTAAGGTAGGTACAGTGAAGTCTGGTTACGTTGGCAAACTGAATAGCTTGTGCTCAACGCCTTACGGCATCTAAGGTAGGTACAGTGCTTGTTCAGGAGGCATTCCGGCAAATATATTGTCAGGTGCTCAACGCCTTACGGCATCTAAGGTAGGTACAGCTTTTAGAAACAGAGCAAATACCCAAACCAGAATGTGCTCAACGCCTTACGGCATCTAAGGTAGGTACAGAGACACAGGTCTTCCATATTTGGCTTTTAAAGATACGTGCTCAACGCCTTACGGCATCTAAGGTAGGTACAGTTGACTAGCTAAAGCACTAACTAAGAGAATTGGTGGGTGCTCAACGCCTTACGGCATCTAAGGTAGGTACAGAGTCTATGATTTTGGAATACTTTGAGCATAGTCTTTCGTGCTCAACGCCTTACGGCATCTAAGGTAGGTACAGTTATCGATTTGGGATCGTGTGACGGTGGTTCAAATCGTGCTCAACGCCTTACGGCATCTAAGGTAGGTACAGTAATAAATTCTGAAGTTCATTGACACTTCTACTAGGTGCTCAACGCCTTACGGCATCTAAGGTAGGTACAGAATAGTCCATGACCAATTTCCTAAACCGGCACGTGGTGCTCAACGCCTTACGGCATCTAAGGTAGGTACAGTACAATGAGTTTTACACCAACTGAGTTGGCAGATAGTGCTCAACGCCTTACGGCATCTAAGGTAGGTACAGATACATCCTGATAAATACTGGCTGGAATAGGACGGTGCTCAACGCCTTACGGCATCTAAGGTAGGTACAGCACCACAGGACATAACCCTAATTTGGGCAGTTTCGTGCTCAACGCCTTACGGCATCTAAGGTAGGTACAGAGTGGGAGTAGTTGAACCACTTAACCAAGTTGAACGTGCTCAACGCCTTACGGCATCTAAGGTAGGTACAGACCAGGCGGTAAAACCCTTAACTGGTATGGATTCCAAACTAATTTTACAACTATCTACCTTCAAAAGATAGAAGTATAGAGATTTTGATTTCCAAGACCTTCTCATAGATAGACTGTAAACCTTATACAGCAGGGGTTAAGAGAATTTGCAGGGATCTAGTCAGCTAGTTAATTGACCTCTATTCCATACAGGGTAAAAGATACAGACATTTGAAGAAGCAAAATTGCTTTGACAGTCAGAGGTGCTTGAATTTTTAGACGATGCGAAATCCCTTCTCATTTAGTAGCCATGTATTGTCTCTATTGTATTTAGGTAAATCCTGCACACACTTATTAGATAAGCGAATGAGTAGCAAATCATCTTCTTTTGTGAGAACTTTTTCTAACTCCCAACGTAGTTTTTCACGCATACGCTGAGAAAGCCAACAGCGAAAGATTGAGTATTGAATACGATCTCCATAGCCACCTAAAAGTTTATAAGCTTTACGCCATCTTTTAGGACAACGGATATCGTAACAGACTAAATACCAGTTCTTGAGTTCTGCCACTATGTCCTCCTTAGCGTAGAATCAACTGACCAAATAGTCCACCTTCACCAGACCATTCTTTTTCCAATAATCTGACTTCTAACTCAATTAGACGACGATAAGTAAGGGAGTAGTCTGTTACGGGATGTTTCCATGTTTCTGCTTTACGTTCCTCATAGAGATTGATAAATTTACGTCGTCCTGTTTCACTCAACCACACCTGTTCGCCTCGGATATCAAAGTCTGCTGTAACATCCCATTGATTTCGATTAACCGAAGCTACAACAGGCATATCTACTAGAGGTACTCGGAAGATCTCCATCAAGTCTAAAGCGAGAGGGGAAGCTTGGCTACGAGGTTGATGATAAAATCCTAAAGCTGGCTCTAAACCGACTGTCAGAATTGCATTCATCACATCTTTAATTAACAAAGCATAGCCAAAACTCAACAAAGCGTTAAAGCGGTCTTTGGGTGGGCGACGGTTACGACCCGAAAATAGCATTTGTTCTGGCACTTCTTGACTTAAGAGACAGGGTAAAGCGCCAAAGTATAGAGCAGCTATATTCCCCTCAATTCCTAATAAAGATTCAAGTGACTTTGTTTCATTAACTTGTTTGAGAACAGCTTTCATTTGTGTAATTGCCTTTTCTAAGGGAGCGGGATCTCCTTTTTTATGGCGTTTACCCCTCATAAGAAATTTACGCTGTCCTTCTCCTCGACAAGCTACTAATTTTTGCGCCAATTTGAGGCAAAAATCAGCTTCACCCAAAGCTTTATACTGCCTTATCCGTCTTTGAATACTGCCAGAACGATTATCTACCCCACTTTCGGTAACAGTCAATTTAGTACATCATTCTCAGCTTTAAAATAAGTACCTTAAAACTATATTCTCAGAATATTTAAGTATAAATACTCAATCTCTACTCTACGAGATTCTTACGGATCGA
>Ga0209085_1001467_pt1 | contig 14561 bp, 13 predicted proteins | sample C_131016_EF_Meta_FD_187310 | JGI IMG/M metagenome (GOLD analysis project Ga0209085, IMG submission 187310) | Freshwater microbial communities from Lake Croche, Canada to study carbon cycling - C_131016_EF_MetaG (SPAdes) (version 2) | ecosystem: Environmental > Aquatic > Freshwater > Lake...
CGCGTGGCTGTGGTTCCTGGCAAAGCCTTCGGAGACGACTCCACCGTTCGTGTTTCCTACGCCACCTCGATCGATCAGATCGAAGAAGGTGTCCGTCGGATCGCGAAGTTCTGCAAATAATCTCCCCCCTCCGAGGGATGGGGTGCAGATCCTAGATTCCGCACCCCTTGCGTACGTGCCTGTCCGGCTTTAATATCACAAAACGATGAACGGACTCTTCCTGCTTACCTTCCTTAGCACAATGGCCCTTTCCCTTTGGGCCGCGGCCAAAGTTAAGATTGCCTACGCCAAGGCCAGCCAAATTCCCGCCTCCTCCGGATTTACTGGAGCCGAGGCCGCCGCCCGAATCTTGGATGCAGCCGGAATCCGGAATGTAGAGATCGTCGAACAGGACGGCATCCTCGGCGACCATTACGATCCAATGCACCGCCGGCTCGTTCTATCCACCCAAAATTTCCACGGACACTCGGCCGCCGCCCTCGGCGTTGCAGCACACGAGTGTGGTCATGCCATCCAGCACAAAATCGCCTACGCCCCCCTCCAGTGGCGGATGGCCTCGGTAGGTGCAACCACCTTTGCAAGTCAGATCGTTACTTGGCTTCCCTTGTTCGGCCTCTTCTCCGGCTTCGGTGGCTTCCACTCCCAAACCTACCTCACCATCATGGTCGCTGGATGGGGCACCATCATGCTCTTCAACCTGATTACCCTCCCCGTTGAATTCGATGCATCGCGCAGAGCGCTCCAGATTCTGCCCAAAATGAAGTTCATCGCCCCAGGAACCGAATCGAAAGCGGTCGATAACGTCCTTCGCGCTGCCGCTTGGACCTATGTCGCTGCCTTCATCACCTCTCTGCTCTACCTCCTGTGGCATCTTCTTCCCCTCCTCGCAGGACGACGAAGCGATTAATCAACATCCTACTGAATAAGACAAAGGACTGAAACACAACCGCTTGTGTTAATAGTTAATTTCCCCTTGCATATTAAGAAAACCGTTCTTATCTGTATCACAAGAGCTCGTGACACTTATTAAATCAATTTTTCCCTCGGTTCTTTTCCTTCTGGCCATGGCTTTCTCATCGCAAGCCTCCGCCCCAGTTTCAGACACATATTCTCACCCGCTTCTGAATCAGATCTACGAGATGCACTCCTTGGCCGAATCCGGAAATAAAGATGCCACCCGCCGACTTGTAGCCTGGCTGGAAGAACTCACTGCGGAACAACCCGACAACGGCATCCTTCTCGTTTACTTGGGCAGCGCCTACACCCTTGCGAGCCGAGATGCCTTTATTGGACCAGGAAAACTACGCTACCTGATGGCTGGCCGGGACTGTATGGACCGGGCGGTCACCATGCGTCCTGATGATCCCAATGTTCGATTTATTCGTGCCATCAATAATTATCATCTGCCCACCATGTTCAACCGCCGAAGCATCGCTCGGGACGACTTCCGGAAGCTGGTCGATCAACTCAGCAAAACCCCTGGTTGCCTCGACAACCTCACCTCCCAAGCCATCTACTATTATGCCGGATTATGCTTTGCTCAACTCGAGGAAGAAAAAAATGCTCGTGAATCATTCCAAAAAGGTCTCGATCTTAAAATCTCAGGTCCCCTAACCGCAAAAATCACGCAAGAGTTGGCAGAGCTGACCCCCACGGCTGCCGGTCAGTGACCCGACCTCCCGGGAAACTCTACCTCTCGGCTTCCCAGATCCGTCGACGAGTTCGTACTTTGGCGGGATCGATTCGCCGAACTTACCACCGACGCCCCCTGACGATCATCGCCCTGCTTAAGGGAAGTGTCTTTTTTGTCGTCGACCTCCTCCGCCATCTCGATCCCGACACTGAAGTCGAGTTCTGGAACATTTCCAGTTATCAGGGCACCCGTTCCACAGGGAAAATCCGCGGATTACAACATTGCCGAGGAAATCTAAAGGGGCGCGACGTTCTTCTCATCGACGATATTCTCGACTCCGGTTTAACCCTCGACCGAACCCGCGCCCACGCCAAAAAACTGGGAGGGCGAAGCGTGGCCATCTGTGTCCTCCTCAGCAAAAAAAGAAGGCGCATCCGATCGGTTCAGGCCCGCTGGGTTGGGTTTACAATTAAGAATGAATTTGTCGTCGGGTACGGACTCGATCTTGATCAACGATACCGCTCCCTTCCCTCAATCCGCATCCTTTCAAAATAGCGGATCCAAAACTCTTCTCCCTCAACTCACTCCGCAATGTCCTCGTTCCAAAGCTTCGGTTGGGCACGAATAAAATCTCCCATCATCTGAATCAACTCCGGTTGATTGAGGATCACCACCTCCACCCCGTGGGACCGAAGAAAATCCGGCGCCCCGGGAAAGTTCGCCGCTTCCCCCACTACCACCCGGGGAATCTTGAACTGCACAATCGTCCCGGAGCACATGTAGCAGGGGCAAAGAGTCGAATAGATGACCGTGTCCAAATAACTGCCCTGCCTTCCCGCGTTCATCAGGCAATCCATCTCACCGTGTAGAATCGCGCTCCCCTTTTGCACCCGCTGGTTATGACCGCGTCCCACGATCTTGTCCCCACGGACCAAAATTGAACCAATGGGGATTCCTCCCTCGGAAAGCCCCTTCCGTGCTTCCGCCTCTGCCTCCTTCATGAACTGAATGTCGGATGGATTTGGTTTCATGGGTTACGCCTTTCCAGTGGATTCTCTCACGACCAATTCACCTTGAACAACCTCCGGCTGAATCCCGCTGGTTCCATCTCGCATCTTTTTCCAAAGAGCAAACCCTACCTTTCCCAAACTAGGGAAGCGAACTGTCGTCAGCGGCACCATGCCATGCCGCGACAACTCCCCATCCCCTACCCCGGTGACACTCATTCCTTTGGGGATTTCCACCCCAGCTCGAAAACACGCACGAAACACTCCTTGAGCCAGAGAATCGGTCACACAAATCACTGCAGTCGGGGCATCCTTTTTTCCTAAAATCTTTTTCATCTCCTTTTCTGCATCCTCGAGTTCCAATCCAACCATCTGAGCTCCTCCGAGCAAAGTCATCCCCCTTTTTTCCACCCCTTCCAAAACAGACTGCATGTGCAAGGCGTGACTCCTTGCCGCCGAATGTCCGCCCAGATACGCCACTCTGCGGTGACCCAGATCGTGAAGATGATCCAGAACCTTATCCGCCGCCCCTTTCACATCCCGAACCACCCAACTCACTCTCCCACTTCCCAAGCCCACGTCCGCAGGATAACGCTTCAAAAAAATCATCGGACAATCCGACCGATTGGCCACCTCGAGAGCAGCAGATCGATGTTCTGTGCTGATTCTCGGCAGGAGAAAGATCGCCTCCGCACCACGTCCAATCATCGCACGAACCTGCTCGACTTCCTCTTTTCCGCTTCTTGCAAGACCTAGCAAAATCGCGATTCCCGCCTCTTGGGCTGCTTCGGTCAACCCACCCGAAATCAGAGCCCCCTCTTCCGAAGCTAAATCAGGCAGAATAAATCCAACCCATCCACTCTGTTTCACCCGCAAACTTCGAGCCGCTTCGTTTGGCCAATAACCAAGCCGTTGGGCTTCCGCATGAACTTTCGCTTTTGTGGCTGCTCCAATATCCGGCGCATCTCGTAAGGCCTTGGACACCGCCATCACCGACAGCCCCAACCGCTCCGCTAAATCACGCAACCGAACCTTCACACCGCTTCAGGATCCTCCGCCAAGGCAGCCAAAAATTCCTCGGGAGTCTTCGCCGCCATCAACTTTCCCCTCACATCATCTTGCCTCAGGATTCGTGCCATCGCCCCAACCAAAGCCAGATACTCGGTCACCATCCGGCGAGGGGTCCCAATGACAAAGATAAAATGAATGTTCTCTCCCCCGTTTTCAAAGTTCACACCCGCCGTGCTTCTTCCTACCGCCAAAACCAATCGCTTCACATGATCCGTCCGGGCATGCGGAAAGGCCACCCCGTTGCCCAAAGTCGTCGCCTCCACCCGCTCCCTCGCCAAAAGCTCATCGTAAAATCCTTGAAACTGAATTACACCCTCATCTTTCTCCAACAAGGCTGCTACCCTGTGAATCGCCGCAGTTCGCTTTGTCTCGGGCAAATCCAGCAGGATGTGCCCAGGTTGCAACAGCTCCAGCAGCTTCATCGCGACACCCCCGCTGCTCCGCTCCAACCTAATTTCTGCCGAGCCAAACCATAAAATCCGAACCCCTCAGGATGCATGAAGCGGACGACCGGACGTCCCACCGCTACACGCAAATACTTTCGACGACTCAAATTCCCGACCTTCTTGCCGTCCAAACGGACAATTCCTCCCGGTTCCCCTTCGCTCAAAGATAATTCCACCCCTTCCTGCTCCCCCACAACCACCGGCCGCTGTGCCATCGCATGTGCACAAACCGGAGTGAGTACCATTGCCCTAGCGAGCGGACTGACCAGTGGACCACCTGCCGAGAGAGAGTACGCCGTCGAACCGGTCGGACTCGCCACCAGCAATCCGTCCGCGTGGTACTCGGTCAACACCTCTTTCCCCACTTTCACACGAACACGCACCATGAGTTGCCCTGCTCTAGGCGAAACAGAAACCTCATTCAATGCACTCCATACTTTGTCTGACCCAGATAACTTGGCCGAAAGGACCGTCCGCACACTCACCCCGTACCGCCCACCGAGAATCTCTGGCAAAACCCTTCTCAACTCCCCTGCTTTGATCGAAGTCAAAAAACCCAGTGACCCAAGATTAATCCCCAATAGTGGAATTCCCCATCCGATCGTGGCCTGAGCCGCGTGTAGCATCGTTCCATCTCCGCCACCGACGACCACCGCATCGATATTTCCCCGCCGAGCTCGCGCCAACCCACTTTCGGATACCCATGTCGCATTCACTCCGGCCTGGCGAAAAATCGACTTCAAAACCATAGCAACCTCCACCGCCCCAGGTTTCCCACGGCGCAGACAGACCAAGACCCGACGGATCTTTCGATTCTTACCGGAAAGGACACGAGCCATACTCCACAATTCCCCGAAAAGCCTTACCCCTCAAGAGGATTCCCACTCTTGCGCCAATCCGGTCGTGCCGTATTGTAGCAATTCCATGCCGCGGTTCCCCCTCAACCACGCAATGCCCCCATCTCAGGGGCTCTATCATCCTTCCCACGAGCACGATGCCTGTGGAGTCGGCATCGTTGCGGATATCCAAGGCCGTCGCACCCGCTCGATTCTAGAACGTGCGTTGGGTTGCGTCTGCCAACTCGCCCATCGTGGGGCTTTGGATGCAGATGCGAAGTCAGGTGACGGAGCGGGAGTTCTAACCCAAATCCCCACTAAACTATTTCGCCGCGAAGTTGAAAAACTAGGTCACCAACTCTATGGAGATGGCGATCTCGGCGTTGGTTTCTTTTTCCTTCCCGCTCAGGACAAATACGCCCAAGCCCATATTCGCCGAATCGCCGAAGAAGTCATCAACCGCCGTGGCCTTGTTTCGTTGGGCTGGCGCGTCGTCCCCGTCAATCCCCGCATCCTTGGAGAAAAAGCCGCACTTTCCGCACCTCGGATCGAACAACTCCTCGTTGCCCGACCCGACGCCAAAAAACTTTCCGACGATGCTTTCGAAATGACCCTCTTCCTCGCCCGCAACGAAATCGAACATCGGTGCGCCGCAGATCGGACTCCCCCTTTCTACATCCCCTCCTTCAGCGCACGCATCATCGTCTACAAGGGAATGCTTACGGGCACCCAACTCAAGAGTTTCTACCTCGATCTCCAGGATCCTGCTTACGAAACCGCCCTAGCCGTGTTTCACCAACGGTACAGCACGAACACTTTCCCCACTTGGCCCCTTGCGCACCCGTTCCGAATGGTCGCGCACAACGGGGAGATCAACACCCTCCGAGGAAACCGCCACTGGGTCCACGCCCGCGAAGCCGATCTATCCCATCCTGGCCTAGACCCCGCCGATCTCCCTCTTCTCCATCCGATCATTCAACCGGGCGGAAGCGACTCCTCCAGCCTCGATAATGCGTTCGAGCTTCTCTCCATCTCCGGTCGTGGACCTCTACACGCCATGCTGATGCTGGTCCCTTCCGCCTTCCGTTCGGAAGAAACACTATCCCCTGAAGTCCGGGCTTTTTACGAGTACCACGAGTGCCTGAACGAACCTTGGGACGGCCCCGCCGCCCTCGCCTTCAGCGACGGGAAAATCGTGGCAGCCTGTCTCGATCGAAATGGCCTGCGTCCCGCCCGCTACAAAATCACAAAGGACGGCCTTTTCCTCATGGGATCCGAGGTTGGAATCGGAGATATTCCGGAAAAATCGGTTATTGAAAAGGGACGGCTAGCCCCGGGCGAAATGATTGCGGTCGACACAGTGAACAAGAAGCTCCTACGGAATACTGACATCAAAAACTTTGCTGCTTCTGAAAAACCGTACGGCCAATGGGTCAAGGATGGCCTCCAAACTCTTCCTCCCGTACCTGCTCAACTTCCCCCTGTCCCAGCTAACCTGACGTCCACTCTTCTCTCCTTCGGTTACAACGATGAGGAGCTGAAGGTCGTTCTTCTTCCGATGATCCAAAAGGCGGAAGAAGCCACTGGATCCATGGGGGATGACGCCGCACTTGCAGTGTTCTCCCGTCGTCCTCGACTTTTCTATCAATACTTCCGTCAGCTTTTCGCTCAAGTCACGAATCCACCCATCGACCCAATCCGCGAGAAACTGGTCATGTCCACCACGGTCTATCTCGGAACCCGCCCCAACTGGCTGACCGATGGGCCTGACCATGTTCGCCTGCTCCGCCTCGATTCCCCCGTAATCTCCCCTTCTGAACTCCCTGCCATCCTCGGCAGGAAGGAACCGGGTCTTCGTTCCAAAACCATCTCTGTTCTATTTCCCATTTCTGGCGGAACGGAAGCCTTCCAAAAAAGACTGCACGAAATCACCGATGAGGCCGCCGCTGCGGTGCGGGAAGGTGTCTCGATTCTTTGCTTGTCAGATCGCGGAACCCAAGCCGACCTCTGTGCCCTGCCGATGCTCCTCGCCATCTCCTCCGTGCATCACGGCTTGATCCGAGCTGGCCTTCGCATGCGTGCCTCCCTCATTGCCGACACCGCCGACTGTCGCGATGTCCACCACTTCGCCTGCCTTCTGAGTTTCGGAGCCGCAGCCGTATCGCCCTACCTTGTTTGGGAGCTGGCTGCCCGCTGGCAGGCCGAGGGCGCTCTCCCTGATCTCGATGCAACCAAGATCGTTTCTTCCTATCGCCAGGCCGTGGACAAGGGCCTTCTGAAAATTATGTCGAAGATGGGGATCTGTATGCTCAGCAGCTATCACGGAAGTCAACTTTTCGAAGCGGTCGGAATCGGACCAGCCCTCATCAAAAATCACTTCACCGACACACCCTCCCAAGTCGCCGGAATCGAACTTCCTGAACTTGCCGAGGAGACCATCCGCCGCCACACCGAAGGCTATACCGCCGCAGCCGCATCGACCGAGCGACTTCCCGATGCCGGCGTTTATCGCTGGCGCCGGGACGGGGAAGTGCATTCGATTACCCCGCCTGTCATCCAAGCCCTGCAAGCCTTTGTTGGCCTCAAAGGCGCAGACCAACGCAACTCCCCTGCCCAGTACCAGTCCTATGTCGATGCCCTAAACAAAAACACACCTGTAACGATTCGCCATCTTCTCCGCCTGAAAAAAGGCCGCACCGCGATTCCTATCGAGGAAGTGGAACCGATCGAGGATATCCGACGCCGCTTTACCACAGCTGGAATGTCCCTGGGTGCGCTTTCGCCGGAAGCCCATGAAGTCTTGGCCATTGCGATGAACCGGATAGGTGGAAAATCGAATTCAGGTGAAGGTGGCGAAGATCGCGCCCGCTTCGCCACGATGGAAAACGGGGACTCGAAGAACAGCCGGATCAAACAGGTCGCCTCTGGTCGGTTCGGTGTCACCGCTGAATATCTAGCCAGTGCCACAGAGCTTGAGATCAAGATCGCACAAGGGGCCAAACCCGGCGAAGGCGGCCAGCTCCCGGGACACAAGGTCTCTCCCCTGATCGCCACCCTTCGCCGATCCACTCCGGGCGTCATGCTGATCTCTCCACCTCCACATCACGACATCTACAGCATCGAAGACCTTGCCCAGCTCATTTACGACCTCAAGCAGGTGAACCCTCGTGCCAAGGTTTGCGTCAAACTGGTTGCGGAAGCGGGCGTGGGCACCATCGCTGCTGGCGTTGCGAAAGCTCATGCCGACGTTGTTCTCATCGCTGGATACGATGGGGGCACAGGTGCCTCGCCTCTCTCCTCGATCAAATACGCCGGAAGCCCTTGGGAACTGGGTGTAGCAGAAACCCAACAAGTTCTTCTCCTCAACGGCCTGCGAAACCGGATCACCCTACGGACCGACGGTGGCATCCGGACAGGTCTGGATATCATCATTGCCTCCCTCCTCGGTGCAGAAGAGTTCAATTTCGGAACCTCTGCCCTCATTGCCCTTGGTTGCGTTTTTGTTCGGCAATGCCACCTCAACAACTGCCCGACCGGAGTAGCCACGCAGGATGATAAGTTCCGGGCCAAATTCCGTGGAACCCCAGAGGCGGTGGTCGATTTCTTCAATGCGGTCGCCCAAGACGTCCGTCAGATTCTGGCCTCCCTCGGTGTCCGGAAACTGGATGAAATCATCGGCCACCCGGAACTTCTCGAAACGTTCGTCCCAGAGAATCATCCGAAAGCCGCGATGGTGAATCTCCAACCCCTGCTTACCGTGCCCGATATCGATTCCCTCGCCCCCCGGCACCACACCTGGGAGCGGAATGACAAGTTGGAAGACCAACCCATCGATGCCCGGATTCTTCAGGACGCCAAAGATGCCCTTTCGAAGAAACGGAAAGCCAAACTTAGCTACAAAATCAACAACTCCCACCGGTCCGTGGGTGCCGCCCTCAGCGGTGAAATCGCTTACCGCTACGGCGACGAAGGTCTTGCCGATGGCAGCATCACAATCAAGTTCGATGGCTCCAGCGGTCAATCCTTCGGAGCATTCTTGGTCAACGGAGTGAAAATTACACTCCAGGGCGAAGCCAACGACTACGTCGGTAAATCAATGTCAGGAGGGGAAATTGTCCTGATCCCTACAAAGGGGGTCACTTTCGATCCATCCAAAAACTCGATCTGTGGAAATACCTGCCTGTACGGCGCCACCGGTGGAAAACTTTTTGCCTACGGGCAGGCCGGTGAGCGATTTGCCGTCCGCAATAGTGGTGCGACCGCAGTAATTGAGGGAGTCGGCGATCACGGTTGCGAATATATGACCCGTGGTACAGTCGTTGTTCTGGGCCCGACGGGAAAAAATTTCGGTGCAGGTATGTCGGGCGGAATTGCCTACGTCTTGGATGAGGACGGAACCTTTGCTCAACGCCACAATCCGGGAATGGTTGGACTCGAAAGACTTTCAGGCGGGGAAGACACCAAATCCCTCCAAGCAATCATTTACCAACACCTCGAAGCGACCGAGAGCAAGAAAGCTAAGGAGATCCTCGCCCAGTGGGAAAACACATCGGCAAAGTTCTGGAAGGTCGTTCCCCACCCCCCTGTATCCACCCTGCCCCCCGCCCAACACCATGCTGCCCCCGTGGTAACCAAGGCTTAAAACTTTTTTCCTCTCCGATCGATCCCCTTCTTTTGCTAGGATCTAAAAATGCTTCGTACTTTTCTTTGTGGGAAAATTCATCGAGCCACAGTGACCGATGGCTCCCCTGATTACGAGGGAAGCTTAGGAGTATCCGTTGACCTGATGGAAGCCGCAGGCTTGCACGCTGGGGAAAAGATACTCGTGGGGGTAATCAATACTGGGGCTCGGTTCGAAACTTATCTGATCCCTGCCCCTGCAGGTAAAGGCTCCATCGTTCTAAATGGGGCGACGGCTCATCTCGGAAAAAAGGGGGATCTCCTCACCATTATGGCCTTTGCCCAACTAACTTCCGAACAGATCAAAACCCATCGAGCCAAAGCAGTTCTCCTTGGACCCAACAACAAAATCGAGAAGATTTCTGAACTGACCCCTTAAATTAGGGGTTTTTTACACATCGAAATCCAAGGTGGGAGGTTCCCGTACTCACCTCACCCTTACTTCGGGTTCCCAAAATATAACGGGCGCAGAACTGGTCCGAACAGAGAAACGAACCCCCTCGGTGGATCCGTTTTTTCGCTCCTGGTTCCTCTGGATCGAAGCTGTCCTTCGGACCCTTTGGATTTCTGACATATCCTCGCTTCGAATCTGTCGAATAGGTATCGGATCGATACCAATCGGAACACCACTCCCACACATTGCCCGACAAATCATATAGGCCGTAGGGGTTGGCCGGATACTTCCGGACGGGGGCAATTCCCTTCCAACCGTCATCGCCCGTATCGGTATCAGGAAATCTTCCCTGCCAAGTGTTGGCCATCCATTTCCCGCTCAAACGAAATTCATTTCCCCATGGATATGTCTCCCCCTCCTTCCCTCCCCTTGCTGCCCGCTCCCACTCAGCTTCGGTCGGCAACCGTTTTCCAGCCCATTTCGCATAAGCCTCCGCATCCTCAAAAGCAATATGAACCACGGGAAAGTCATCCTTTCCGGTCAGATCACTTTTCGGTCCGAGAGGATGTCTCCAAGAAGCTCCGGGAACATATCTCCACCAAGCAGTAAAATCGCTCAATGGCACAGGGCGATCAGAAGCCTGAAAACATACCGAACCCGGGACCAATAGTTCATCCGCCGCTCCGGGAAAATCCTCACGTCGGGGTTGTCTTTCCGCCACGGTAACGTAATGGGTTGCTTCAATAAACGCGCGAAACTCGGCGTTGGTGACTTCCGTCTCATCCATCCAAAACCCATCAACCTCCACTTCATGAGGAGGCTGAGAATCGGTGAATCCAGCCTGCAATAAGCTACAGCAGGGCTTTTTCGGATCGACAGCGGAAAGCACTTGATGACAAACCTCTTCCGTTGGTCCACCCATGAGAAACTTGCCACCAGGAATCCAAACCATGCCAACGGGTTTATCACCTACTGGAGACTCAACCCGAAGAGAATGCCCACATCCGGAAAGAGTCAGTGCAATAGCAAGAACGAACCAGATGTGGAAAGGTTTCACGATAGAATGATTCCCTGCAGGAGTTGTGCTGACCAGCTTCCAATTCCAAGACTCGCCATATTCATGCCACTGGATTATAAATTCTTTCACCGGACGCTTAGCTTAGTGGTAGAGCGCCTGCTTCACACGCAGGAGGTCACTGGTTCAATCCCAGTAGCGTCCACTCCCTTTCCTACAACCGCGCCACCAGCAACTCCCTCTGATAAACCATTTCCTTCGGTAGTTCGTGATACAGCTTTAAGAATAACTCGTTCTGCAATACGAGTTCGTTCCGCCACTCCTCCGGATCGATCTTCATCATTTCATCGAAACGTTCCCGAGTCATTCCCTCAATCCCCTTCAGATTCATATCGTCAAAGCGTGGTACCCAACCAATCGACTTCTCCCGCGCATCCTTCTGCCCGTGACATCGCCCAATAATCCACTCCAATACCCTCATGTTCTCCCCGAAACCAGGCCAGTAGAACTTCCCTTCCCTATCTTTTCGGAACCAGTTTACGTGAAAGATTCGGGGGAGAATCTCAATATGCCGCCTCATCTCCATCCAGTGATCGAAATACTGGCCCATGTTGTATCCGCAAAAGGGAAGCATCGCCATCGGGTCCCGCCGAACTTGCCCAACCGACCCCACTGCAGCCGCCGTCGTCTCCGACCCCATCGAGGCCCCGACAAACACTCCGTGGAACCAGCTAAAGGCCTGAAAAACCAGAGGCATGGTGGTCGCCCTGCGCCCTCCAAAGATAATCGCACTGATCGGCACCCCCTTTGGATCATCCGCTTCCACCGCAAGAGCCGGATTATTCTTCATCGGTGATGTGAAACGGCTATTCGGATGAGCCGCTTTTTCCCCGCTCTTCGGATCCCAGGGCTTTCCTTTCCAATCGATCAGGTTGGCGGGCGGCGGATTATCTTTCCCCTCCCACCAGACATCTCCATCCGGAGTACGCGCCACGTTGGTGAAAATCGAATCCCGCGCCATCGTCTTCATCGCGTTCGGGTTCGATTTCAAATTGGTCCCTGGAGCAACTCCGAAATATCCATTCTCAGGATTAATCGCATGCAGTCTTCCGTCCGGCGCAGGCTTCATCCACGCGATATCATCCCCAATGGTCGTAATCTTCCACCCCTTGTAGGAATCGGGCGGAATCATCATGGCAAAGTTCGTTTTTCCGCAAGCGGACGGGAAAGCGGCCGCCACATAAGTTTTTCGTCCTTCCGGATCCTCAACACACAGAACCAGCATGTGTTCCGCCAACCAGCCCTCATCCCGCCCCAGATAGGAGGCGATCCTCAGCGCCAGGCACTTTTTCCCCAAAAGAGCATTCCCACCATATCCTGAACCCACAGAGATAATCTCGTTCTCCTCGGGAAAATGAGAGATGTAACGGCGGTCCGGATTGCAATCGAGAACAGTATGAGTCCCACGGTTGAAATCCTCCGAATTGCCCAGATGATCCCAAGCCACCTTCCCCATCCGTGCCATAATCCGCATGTTCAGCACCACGTAGATCGAATCGGTTAGCTCCACTCCGACTTTGGAAAGCGGGGAACCCGACGGCCCCATCAGATAGGGAATCACAAACAGGGTCCGGCCCTTCATCGATCCCTGAAGGAAACCTTGGAGTTTCTGCCGCATGGCTTTCGGCTCCATCCAGTTGTTGGTCGGACCCGCGTCTTTCTGTCTCCGGGTACAGATGTAGGTACACTGCTCCACCCGAGCCACATCGTTCGGGTTGGAGTGATGGTAGTGACATCCTGGCCAACGTTTCGGATCGAGGGGGATGAGCACACCTTGCTTCACCGCTTGTTCCGTCAAATAAGCTTTTTCCTCTTCCGACCCGTCACACCAAAAAACGTTCTCGGGTTGGGTGAGGGCGACCGTCTTCCGAATCCATTCTAGAGCGGCGACATTTTCCGGCTCTGTCTTTCCCAAGTGGGGATGGGGAGGCGTAGCCTGAATTCGATTCATGGAATTAGAGTATCCACGAATTCAGGATCAGGAGGAACACTTTCCACAACCTGTTCCCTTGCCCCCACCCTTCCCGAAAAACTTGATCAGGAGATAAATCAACGCCCCAAGAACGAATAGACCGACTAGAACGCCCTGCCATTTTTCTGTCATCTTAAAAACCTAGGGCATGCCCGACGATCTGCACCAACCATGCTCCCAGATAAGCCAATCCCGTCATATAAATCATCATGAAAACTGGCCACTTCCATCCTCCGGTTTCCCTCTTTGCCACAGCCACAGTGCTTAAACACTGGAGCGCATAAACGTAGAAAACCATCAGGGAAAGACACGTTAAAGGGGTGTAGATGGGTGCTCCATTTGGCCATGTTGCTGTTCGCATCGCCTGAATCAGGCCCTCCTCCTCACCACCCACGTGATAGACGATCGACATGGTGCTCACAAAAACCTCCCGTGCGGCAAAGGAAGCCACTAACCCAATTCCGATCCGCCAATCGAACCCCAGTGGCCGGATCAACGGCTCCATCCATTGCCCCAACTGCCCGGCATAACTTCCCGCTAAATTGATCGATTCATCACTCGAGCTCTTCGGAAAGCTAGAAACAAACCAGAGAAGTATGGAAAGAGCCAGAATGACTGTCCCTGCCCTGCGTAGAAATATCAGGGCCCGCTCCCACATCCGCAGAGCAACCGTTTGAAATGCGGGACAACGATAGGGCGGGAGCTCAAGGATCAAGGGAGGAGAGCCTCCCCCCAACATTTTCTTTCGAAACACCCAGGCCAAGAGAAACGCACTTCCCGTCCCCAAAACATACAGACCCAGCATGGTTGCAGCCTTTCCCCAGACAGGAACCAGTGCCACGGGCACGGCAGCCGCGAGCAGCGTCGTGTAAACAGGGATTCTCGCGGAACAGCTCATCAACGGAGCAATCAGAATGGTGGTGAGCCGATCCTTTGGATCCTCCACCGTCCGCGTTGCCATGATCCCCGGAATGGCACATGCATAGGAACTCAGCAATGGAATGAACGATTTTCCACTCAACCCCACGGGATGCATCACACGGTCGAGGAGAAAAGCCGCTCGGGCGAGATATCCGGAATCTTCCATTAGCCCAAGGAAGAAAAACAAAATCAGAATCTGGGGAAGAAAGATCACCACCCCACCCACTCCTGCTAAAACTCCATCCACCAACAGGTCACAAAGAATCCCCGGTGGCATCCAACCTTGCAGCCATAGCCCCAATGCGCTGAAACCGGCATCGATCCACTCCATCGGGTAGGAGGCAATCGAGAAGATCGATACAAAAAGAGCCATCATCATTCCTGCCAGAACTCCCCACCCCGCCACCGGATGCAACACCACGGCGTCAATCCAGTCGGTCCAACTTCCACCGGAAATTCCGGATCCGATTCCAGCCTCCTTCAGAACATTCTGCAGATAAGAGTATCGGGCATGGACAACTGCAGC
>Ga0209085_1001470_pt1 | contig 14533 bp, 12 predicted proteins | sample C_131016_EF_Meta_FD_187310 | JGI IMG/M metagenome (GOLD analysis project Ga0209085, IMG submission 187310) | Freshwater microbial communities from Lake Croche, Canada to study carbon cycling - C_131016_EF_MetaG (SPAdes) (version 2) | ecosystem: Environmental > Aquatic > Freshwater > Lake...
GAGGATCTCCGCCACCTCCGCCTCGATCGCCCGCACCGAGAGCCCCTCGGCCACCACCCGGTCGGCCAGCCGCGACTGCTCCTCCTCGTCGCCGAGCGGCAAGAGCGCCCGCGCGTGCCCCATCGAGATCGCCCCCGCCTGCAGACGTTCGCGCACCGCCGGCGGCAGCTCGAGGAGCCGGATCAGGTTCGCCACGGTCGAGCGGTCGACGGAGAGCCGCTTGGCCAGCTCCTCCTGGGTGCACCCCCAGGAGGCGAGATACTGCTTGAAGCTCGCCGCCTTCTCCAGCGGATCGAGGTCGCGCCGCTGCAGGTTCTCGACGATCGCGATCTCCGCCATCTGCCGGTCGTCGACGTCGAGCACGCGGGCGAGCACCGTCGTCCAGCCCAGTCGGCGGGCGGCCAGGAGCCGGCGCTGCCCGGCGACGAGCTGGTAGCGGTCGCCCTGCGCGCGGACCACGATCGGCTGGACGAGGCCGTGCTCGTCGAGGCTCTTCGCCAGGTCGGCGAGGTCGGCGTCGTGGACGGTGCTCCGCGGCTGCCAGGGATTCGGGTCGACCTTCGCCGCCTCGATCTCGTCGGTGGGCAGCCCGCTCGCCGCCTGCTCGACCTCCTCCGGCTTGTGGAGGATGAGCCGAGCCGCCGCCTCGCCCATGTCGGCGCGGCGCGGCGCCGCCGCCACCGCGGCGGCCTGGCCCCCCGCCACGTGGCCCGCCGCCGGGGCCTCGATGCCGGCCCTGCCGAGCAACGCCTCGAGCCCCCGTCCCAGCCGTCGTTCCCTACTCACAGTCGCGTACCTCCATGCACAGCTCCGTGTATGCCCGCGCTCCTCGTGAGCGCGGCGCGTAATCGAGCACACTCTGCGCGTGGCTGGGCGCCTCCGAGACGGCCACGTCGCGCGGGATCACCGTCTCGAAGACGATCTCCCCGAAGAAGTCCCTCACCTCGGCCTCGACCTCCGCCGTCAGTTCGAGGCTGGCGTCGTGCATCGTGAGCACGATCCCGCTGAACCGCAGGCGGCCGGGCCGCTCGTCCATCACGTCGCGGATCACCTCGATCATCTGGGTGAGTCCCTCGAGCGCGAAATACTCGCATTGGATCGGCATCAGCACCTCGGTGCTGCCCGCCAGCGCCGTCCGCGTCAGCTCGCCGACGCTCGGGGGGCAGTCGATGAGGCAGTAGTCCCAGGCGTTGAGCCCGCGGGCGAGGTGGTTCTCGAGCACCATCGAGCCGCTGCGGGCCTCGGCCGCGATCCGCTCCACGTCGCGCACGCTGCGGCTCCCCGGGATGATCGAGAGGTTGGGCACGGCCGTCGCCACCACCGCCTCGGAGAGCGGCGCCTCCGAGACGAGCGGATGGGCCGGCGCGGGCACGGCGCCGAAGCCGGTGGTCGCGTTGCACTGCGGGTCGAGGTCGAGCAGGAGCGTGCGCTGGCCACCCCGCGCGAGACCCGCCGCGAGGTTCGACGCGGTCGTCGTCTTGCCCACGCCTCCCTTCTGGTTGGCCACGCAGAGAATCCTTCCCACTTGCCTAGCTCCCCCAGGTTGCCGCGCGGTCTTTCGCGTGTACCCGGAGTATCGGCAGGCGACGGGCCGGCGCGGGCGTGGTTTCACGTGAAACCGCCGTGGTTGCGCAGTCTGCGCCGCTCACCGGTTCCACGTGAAACCCCACGCAGCTTCACGGCGGCGTGGCGGGCAGTTCCGGAAGGCGGACGGCCCGAATCGTTTCCGGGCGGGGCGGCGTCGCCGGCTCACTCGAGCGGGTTGAAGACCAGGCCGCTCGCGAGCTTGGGGTAGAAGTAGGTGCTCTTGGCCGGCATCCGCTCCCCCGTCTCGCTCACCTTGCGGATGTCCTCCACGCTCGCCGGCATCACGAGCGCCGCCAGCGGATACTTCCCGCCGCCCAGTCCGTCGACCACCTCGCGGACGAGGTGCACGTAGCCGGGCGTCGGGTGGGTCTTCGCCCCGAGCAGCTCGCCGATCACGAGCCGGTGGAGGATCGCCACGCCCAGGTTCCGCCACGCCGGCCCGTGGTCCGACGCGATCCGCTCCATCCGGGCCCGCCCCGCCGGCGTGATCCGGGCGAGCGTCCAGGCGTCGTCCCCCCGGGTGTAGAGGCCGAGCGTGCCCTGGTCATCCTCGTCCTCGATGCGGGCCCAGACGCGGTCGGCGTCGGCCGGGCCGCGGCCCGCCGGCTCCGTCGTGAAGCAGTCGCCGAGCCGGGCTGCGAGGTCGGCGGCCGTGGCCACCGCCGGCTCGACGAACAGGCGGTGGGTGGGCAGCACCACGAGGCCGGGGTCGCTCATCCCCACGAGCATCATCAGCACGAAGTTGGCGGGATGGTCGGCGGGCAGCGCGGCTCCGCCGTGCTCGCGGGCCCAGGCGTCGGCCACCTCGTCGCGGTAGTTGCAGGCGGTCTCGTAGCGGTGGTGGCCGTCGGCGATGAACACCGGCCGCGGACCGAGCAGCCCCGCCACCCGCGCGGCCACCCCCTCGTCGACGAGCGGCCAGAGACGGCTCTTCACCCCGAGGTGATCCACCGCCTCCACCGGCGGCTGCCCCGCCACCGCGCCGTCGAGCAGGTCCTGCACCTCACCCGCCGGGTCGGGATAGAGGCCGAACACCTGGCTGAGGTTCGCCCGGCAGGCCCGCGTGAGCAGCAGCCTGTCCTGCTTGGGTCCCGACATCGTCTCCTCGTGCGGGTGGATGTTGCCGGTGCCGAACCGCTCGAGCCGCACCCGGGCCATCACCCCGCGGCGGACGTGCCGCCGCCCCTCCACCTCGAACTCCTGGTGGTAGACGTAGAGCGCCGCCGCCGGCTCCTGCATCACCACCCCCTGCTCCCGCCACGCCTTGAGGAATCCCGCCGCCCGGGTGTACTTGTTGGTCCGCTCGTCGTCGCCCGGCTCCTCCCGGTTGAGCTCGATGCGGATCACGTTGGCGGGGTGCTGCTCATAGAGCTTCGTCTGCAGGCTCGAGTCGATCACGTCGTAGGGCGGGGCGATCACCTGCGAGAGCGCGCCGACGTGCTTGGGGTCGTAACGCAGGCCGCGGAGCGGGGCGACGGAGGGCATGGCGGTGGGGTTCCTCGGGGCGGTCGGGATCGGGGGAACGGGACGCGGATCGTAGCACAAAGCGAAGCCGTCCACTGCCGTCGCGCGTGCCACCGGGCGGCTCCGGGCGTCTCACCTTGTGCGCATGTGTCCCAGGTGCCAAGCCGGCAAGGAGCGGCGGCGCAAGTCTCCGCGTTCGGCCGCGGCGGCCTGCACTCGGGAAGCGTTCGCCGACCGCTCCTCGCCGCGCCGTTTTCGGAAGGGCGATGGCTCGTGCCGAGTGATGGGTCGCCGGTTGACCTCGAGCCGCGACGTTCCACGGGAAACGGCGCCGGTGCACGGCCGCCCCGCGGGGCAACAAAAAAAGGAGGCGTCGCCGGGCGACGCCTCCTTGGGAGCGCGGGGGAACGGACGTTCCCGGATCAGTAGCGGTAGTACTCGGGCTTGAAGGGGCCCTCGGCCGGCACGTGCAGATACTCGGCCTGCGCGGGGGTGAGCTTCGTGAGCTTCACGCCGAGCTTGTCGAGATGCAGCCGAGCCACCTCCTCGTCGAGCTTCTTGGGGAGCATGTGGACACCCACGTCGTACTTGTCGGTCTCCGTCCAGAGGGCGATCTGGGCGAGCACCTGGTTGGTGAAGCTCGTGCTCATCACGAACGACGGGTGGCCGGTGGCGCAGCCGAGGTTCACCAGCCGCCCCTCCGCCAGCACGATCACCGACTTGCCGCTCGGCAGCGTGTAGCGGTCGACCTGCGGCTTGATCTCCACCTTCTTCACGCCCTTCGTGTTCTCGAGCCAGGCCACGTCGATCTCCAGGTCGAAGTGCCCGATGTTGCAGATGATGGCGTCGTTGGGCATCTGCTGGATGTGGCTGCCCAGGATCACGTCGCGGCAGCCGGTGGCCGTCACGAAGATCTGGCCCCGCGAGGCGGCCTCCTCCATCGTCGTCACCTCGTAGCCCTCCATCGCCGCCTGCAGGGCGTTGATGGGGTCGATCTCGGTGACGATCACCCGTGCCCCGAGGGCCTTCATGGAGTGGGCGGAGCCCTTGCCGACGTCACCGTAGCCGCAGACCACGACGACCTTGCCCGCCACCATCACGTCGGTGGCCCGCTTGATGCCGTCGGCGAGGCTCTCGCGGCAGCCGTAGAGGTTGTCGAACTTGCTCTTGGTGCAGGAGTCGTTGATGTTGATCGCCGGCAGCTTGAGCTCGCCGTTCTCGTGCATCTGGTAGAGCCGGTGCACGCCCGTGGTGGTCTCCTCGGAGAGCCCGCGGATGCCGCCGATCAGCTCCGGGTATTTGTTGTGCACCATGGCGGTGAGGTCGCCGCCGTCGTCGAGGATCATGTTGAGCGGCTCGCCGTCGGGGAAGAACAGCGTCTGCTCGATGCACCAGTCGAACTCCTCGTTCGTCATGCCCTTCCAGGCGTAGACCGGGAAGCCGGCCTTGGCGATCGCCGCCGCGGCGTGGTCCTGCGTGGAGAAGATGTTGCAGCTGCTCCAGGTGACCTGGGCGCCGAGCTCCTTGAGCGTCTCGATGAGCACGGCCGTCTGGATCGTCATGTGGAGGCAGCCGGCGATCCGGGCGCCAGCAAGCGGCTTCGAGCGGCCGTACTTCGCCCGCAGCGCCATCAGCCCGGGCATCTCGTTCTCGGCCAGCATGATCTCCTTGCGGCCCCAATCGGCGAGGGAAAGATCGGCGACCTTGTAAGGCAGGCGGGTTTCGACGTGGGCCACTGGGAATGCTCCTCGGACAATGGAAGGTGGGATGATCCGGCAAACGACGCCTTATGGTAGTCTCCCGGCGGTACGGGAAAAGGGATGATTTTCGGCCCGAACCCCCCGCCCCGGGGCCGGAAGCCCGTGGGCCGGCGAGTTCCCCCGCGGAGCCGCCGCACGCCGCAGACCGCCGGGCCGCTCAGGCGAGCCCCAGCGCCGCCCGCGCCGTCGCCACGAACTGCCGCACCTTGAGCGGATCCTTCCGGCCCGGCGCCGCCTCCACGCCGCTGGCCGTGTCGACGGCCCCCATGCCCGTCGCGCGGATCGCCGCGGCGACGTTGGCGGGCGTGAGCCCGCCCGCCAGCGCCATCGGCACCGCGAGCGTGCCGGCGCGGGAGAGCGCCTCCCAGTCGACCGTATGGCCGGTGCCTCCGAGCAGCCCAGCCGCCGTCGCCGCCGGCACCGCCGCATCCACGATCACCAACGCCGGCCCGCGTCCCGCGGCCACCGCCGCCGCGATCCACGTCCGCACCGCCGCGAGCGCCTCCCCCGGCGGCCCCGCCGCGAGCCGTGCCGCCCGGATCACCGGTAGGCCGCCCAATTCGGCGCACCGCGACGGCGGGTCGCAGGGGCCGCCACCGGGGGCGAGGTGACCGTGCAACTGCACCGCGTCGAGCCCCACCGCGCGGACGACGGCGAGCATCTCCGCGGCCGGGCAGCCGGCGAACACTCCCACCCGCAGCACGCCGCGCGGCACGGCGGCGGCCACGTCCCGGGCGCGGGCCGGGTCGAGGCGGCGCGGCGAGCCCGCGATGAAGTTGAGCCCGACGGCGTCGGCGCCCGCGTCGGCCGCCAGCCGTGCGTCGGCCGCCGAGGTCACGCCGCAGATCTTCACGTGAAACATCGGCTGGTCTCCCGGCGTCATATCCGGCGCGACCGGTCGGGGCGGCCGCGCATTGCCCGCGCGAAAAAGTCTACGGGCCGCCGCGACGGTGCAGGAAGGGCCCGCGGATGGTCGAAATCAGAACAGTCATCGAGCCTGCGGACCTTCGAACCCCGGATACCCCATCCCGATGCATCAGTCCCGTCGGCACCCGTCAGCCCGGCCGTTCATGGCCGCCCCGCGCACCCAGTTCTACCATCCGGCGAAGCTGATCGACGCGGCCCTCCACGGCATCGACCGCGCCATCCGGCGGGCGGAGGGCATCGCGCTGGTCGTCGGGCCGCCGGGCACGGGCAAGTCGCTGCTGCTCGCCAAGATCGCCGAGGCCGAGGTCGACGACTTCAGCGTGGCGCTCCTCTGCGGCGCCCGCATCTGCACGCGGCGGGCGCTGTGGCAGTCGATCCTGGCGGACCTCGGGCAGGCCTACCGCGGCATCGACGAGGCCGAGCTGCGGATCGCCGTGGTGGAGCAGGTGCGCGGGCTGGCCCACCGGGGCTCCGGGCTCGTGATCCTCGTCGACGAGGCGCACACGCTCCCGCTGCGGCTCATCGAGGAGCTGCGGCTCCTGGCCAACATGCCCACGCCGCTGCCGGCGGTGCACATCGTGCTCGCGGGCACGGCCGCGCTCGAGGAGCGGCTCGGCAACGCCAAGATGGAGAGCTTCGCGCAGCGGATCGCGGTGCGGGCCTATCTCGAACATCTCGATCACACCGAGACGGTCGCCTACCTCCGCACGCAGACGCGGGCGGCGGGCCTCGACTGGGACGCGGCGTTCGAGCCGGGCAGCGCCGACGCCGTCTACCAGGCCGCCGACGGCGTGCCGCGGCTGATGAACCAGATCTGCGACCAGGCGCTCGTGCTCGCGGCCGGAAGCGGCCGACGGGTGCGGCCCGCCGACATCGCCGCCGCCTGGCGCGAGATCCAGCGGCTGCCTTCCCCGACGGCGCTCGACGCGACGGTGCCGGCGGTCGCGCCGGCGCCGGCATCGCGCAGCGGCGAACCGGCGGGGGGTATGGCCGCCGACATCGGCGCCGGGATGATCGAGTTCGGCTCGCTCGACGACGAGCACCTCGACGGGCTCGACGAGATCGACGAGCCCACGCACCTCGCGGACGCCGGCCTCGACGACGACTCGGGCGCGGCGTTCGACGAGCTGTCGCCGACGGGCGGCGGGGCCGCCGTGGCCGAGGCGATCCCCGGCGACGTCCTCGACATGCTCGACGACGCCGCCGGTGCCGGCGGCGATCCCTGGCAGGGGCCCGACGTGGAGTTCGTGTTCGACGCCTCCACCGACCCGTTTCAGGAGTTCTTCGAACAGGAGGAGCGGGTCGTGGAGCGCTACCTCGTCCGTTCCCCCGCCGACTTCAGCGACCGCCGGCACGTCGTCAGCAGCGAGGGGGCGGCGCTCGTGCGACAACTGGCGGAACTCGACGAGCCGCCGGCGCGTCCGGCCACGACGCCCGCGGCCGGTCCTGCGGCCCGCATGGACGACGTGTCCGACGCCGCGGCCCCGGGCGGCCCGAGCGCAGCCGACGAGGGCGCCGACGACGGCGACATGGTCGTCATCGAGGAGGATCTGCTCGCCGCCCCCGGCCCGCGGCCCACGGTCGCCGCCGTCCGGCTCGGGGATTACCGGCGGCTGTTCGCACGGCTGCGGCGGGGAGGGTAACCTCGGCGCGGCCGCCGCAGAGGCGGCCGGGCGCCCGCCCCTGAAACCGGCCGCGACCGCGTGCCGGCGTCGAGCATCCGTTCCGGTCGGCGGCCTTCCCGCCGCCCGTCCGCCACCATGACAGACCCCGCGGACTCCGCCTCCCGTGACGACTGGCCGGCCGGCAGCACGCTGGTCGTCGCGGCCACGTTCAACGAGTCGGAAAACGTCGCCGCGCTGGTCGATCGCGTGCTGGCGGTGTCGCCCGACCTGCACATGCTCGTCGTCGACGACGACTCTCCCGATGGCACGGGTGGCTACGCCCTCGAGCGGGCGGAGCGGGAGCCACGACTGCACGCGCTCGTACGGCGCGGCCGTCGCGGGCTGGGATCGGCCCTCGTCGAGGGTCTCGAGATCGGTCACCGCCACGGGTTCGCGAGGGCGGTGACGATGGACGCCGACTTCAGCCACGATCCCGACGACATCCCGCGGCTGCTGGCGGCGCTCGAGCCGCCGGGCGGCGTGCCCGTCGATGTCGTGATCGGTTCGCGACGCGTGCCCGGGGGCCGCATCGAGGGCTGGCCGCTGTCGCGGCACGTCGCCAGCCGGCTCGTGTCGTTGTTCACGCGGCTCGTCCTCTGCGTGCCGGTCCGCGACGCGTCGAGCGGCTTCCGCGCGATCCGCCTCGAGTCGTTCGCGCGGCTCACCGGGCCCTTCGCCCGCGGGTATGGATTCCAGGAGGACCTGCTCTGGCGGGTGCACCGCGCCGGCGGTCGGATCCGCGAGGTGCCTGTGACGTTCATCGATCGCCGTTACGGCTCGAGCAAGGCCGACTTCGCGGAAAGCTACCGCAGCATCCGCGACCTGTTCGGGCTCGCCCGCCAGACGTGGCTGCCGTTCTGAGGGGCCGGCCGGCGGTGGCGGTGCGGCCCGCTACACTGGAGGCGGCGGCGAAGGCACGCATCCCCGCTCGGGAATCTCGGCGGCATGGGCTTTGTGTCGGCAACGACGGCCGGAGGGCGCGGTCCGGGACGGTCGCTCGGCCGCCTGGCGTTCGCAGCGGCGATCGTGTCGTCGTTGAGTGCCGTGCCGGGGCCGCTCCCGGCGGCCGCTGACGAGCTGGCCGCCGCGCTCGCGCCGCACGTCGGCAGGCCGCTCGACGTCGTCGAACTGGCGACGGGCCGCCGCATCGTGCGGCCGCTCCTCGAGGGGGTGACGGAGCGGGGCGGAAAGACCACCGCGGTGAAGCTCCGCATCGAGGGGGAGCAGAAGACCACCGCCATCGCCGTCGCGGGCATCGCCCGGATCGTCGCCGGCCGGGAGACGATCCACGAGGCCGACCGCGGCCGCCCGACGCGGGATGCATCCGAGAGCGGGCCGCGCGGGAAAGCGTTCAAGCGCAGGGCCGAGTCGCTCGAGCGCATGCAGGCCCGCGGCATCGAGCCATGGCCGCAGCTGTCGTCCGAGGAGCATGCGGCAGCGGTCGGCGAGCTCGAGGACATGGTGGCGCGGGTGCAGGAGGTGTTTCCGAACGTGGCGGTCGGCCACACGCACGAGTTCCTCGTCGCCACCGATCTCCCGGCGGCCGCGATGGCCCCGTTCACCGCCAAGCTCGACTCCATGCACGACCTGCTGTGCGACCTCTACGGCATCCCGCGCGGCGAGCCGGTCTGGAAGGGCAAGTGCCTGGTGGTCGCCTTCGCGAAGGAGGCCGATTTCGTGGCGTTCGAGGGCCGCTTCATGCAGGTCGATCCGCGGGGCGCCCACGGCCTGTGCCATCAGCGGAGCGACGGCCGCGTGGTGATGGCCTGCCATTCGGGAGGCGATCCCGTCACCTTCGCCCACATGCTCGTCCACGAGACGAGCCACGGATTCAACCACCGCTGGCTCTCGCCCCGACGGCTGCCGAGCTGGCTCAACGAGGGGATCGCCGAGTGGGTGGGCACGCAGATCGTGCCGGGCTGCCGGGAGGTGCCGCTGAAGGAGGCGCAGGCCGTGCAGTTCATGAAGGCGGGCGGCACGGTCGGGCCCGGCTTCCTCGCCCCCGACGACGATCACCACATCGACGCCGTCCAATACGGCATCGCCTCGGGCCTCGTGAGGATGATGGTCGGCCGTGACCGGCGCCGCTTCGGTGAGTTCGTCCGCGGCATCAAGGAGGGCCTGTCGGTCGAGGAGAGCCTGCGGCAGTCGTTCGCCGTCACGCCGCAGCAGCTGCTGGCGACGTTCGGCCGGGGCTGCGGCGTGCCCGCGCTCACGGAGTGACCCGCACCCGCTTCGCGAGGTTCTTCGTGAGCCGGTCGAGCGTCGTGCTCCGGTCGTCGTGGGCGAGGTGGACGCGGATCAGATTCATCGCGGTGGTGTCGGCGAGGGCCCGCGTGATCGCCGCGTCGAACTCCCCTTCCGTGCGCACCTCCCAGCCGGTGCCTCCGCCGAGCACCTGCGGCAGGAGCTGGTATTGCCAGGGGTTGATCTCGTTGAACGACCCCTCGAGCAGCAGCCGCTCGGTGCCGTAGCCGCCATTGTCGAGCACGATCACCGTCACGGGCAGCCGGCGGCGGACGATCGTGGAAAGCTCCATGCCCGTCATCTGGAAGGCGCCGTCGCCCACGATCGCCACCACCCGCAGGTCGGGGCGGGCCATCCGGGCGCCGAGCGCCGCCGGCACCGCGAATCCCATGGAGGTGTAGTAGGCGGGGGCGAGAAACTCGGTCGCCTCGCGGATCACCAGCTCGCTGGACGCGAACAGCGCGTCGCCCACGTCGGCGATCACGATCGTGTCGTCGATCGACTCGTCGAGCCGACGGATGAGCCGCTTCACCGTGATCGGCGCGTCGGCGTCGAGCGCGTAGGGGCCGCGGGCGGCGGCGGGCCCGGGGGGCAGCGGCCGCGGGGCGCCGTGCGGCCGCGCCGCGGCGAGCGTGCGGATGAAATCGCCGAGCAGCACGTGGTGGAAGTGGTGGTGGCTGATCCGCAGATGATCGCTCTGGGCGAGGATGCTGTTGCCGGCGTCGAGCTTCGCCGTGAAGATGCCCAGGTCGATGTCGGTGAGCAGCGTTCCCAGGAGGATCACGCAGTCGCTCTCCTCGACGAACGCCGTCACGTCGGCCCGGCCCATCGCCCCCTCGTAGAGGCCGATGTAGAGCGGGTGGACCTCGCTGACCACGCTCTTGGCGAGCATCGTGGCCGCGATCGGGATGCCGGAGGCTTCCGCGAGCGCCACCGCTTCCGCCTGCAGGCCGTGGCGGTGCAATTCGATGCCGGCGATGATCACCGGCCGCTGCGCCGCGGAGATCCTGGCCAGCGTCTCCCGGACGGCCTCGGCGAGCGCGTCGGGGTCGCTCCGCGGCTCGACGTGGGTGTAGGGGCGGATCTGGTCGGGCACCACGCCGGCCATGTCGCGGGGCAGTTCGAGGTAGACCGGCCGCTTCTGCCGCGCGGCGGTGTCGAGGAGGAAGTCGATGTCGCGGAAGGCGGTGGCGGGGTCGACGATCTCGCGGCCGGCGGCGCAGATCTTCTCGAACACCTCGAACTGCGTCCGCCACTCGCGCACCCGATGGTGGAGCAACGCGTCGTTGACCCGTTCGCCGAGGCCGGGCGCGCCGGAGATGAGCACGACCGGGCTCTTCTCGGCGTAGGCGCCGGCGATCGAGTTGGCCACGCTCAGCGCGCCCACGCCGTAGGTGACGCAGACGGCCCCCATGCCGTTGATGCGCGCGTAGGCGTCGGCGGCGAACCCCGCACAGTCCTCGCGGGTGCAGTTGACGAGGTCGAGCGGGCTGTGCTCGAGCATGCTGTAGAAGGAGAGCACGTAGTCGCCCGGCAGGCCGAAGACGTGCCGCAGGCCGTAGTCGGAGAGCCGGCGGATGAGGTACTGCCCGATCGACAGGCTCGTCACGCTCTCCGAACGCTCGAGGGGGGCCCGGACAGGGCCGGGCGGGGCGATGCCGTTGTCGAGGCTCGCGCCCAGGACGATCGCCATCGCTCACCCCCTTCGCTCGCGCTCCAGACGCCTCCGCCGCACCGAGAGCATCGCCAGCCAGAAGCCGAGAAACGCGGCCACGCAGGCCAGCACGATGAGCGGCCGGCGGGCGTCGTGGTTGAGCGTCCAGGCCCCGAAGGCGTGGAACGCGCCCCAGACGACGATCGCCCCCATGATCCAGGCGATCAGCCGCTCGGCGCCGGGCGGCTCGTAGGGTGCGGGTTCGGCCATGCCGGAATTGTATCCCTGTGCCCGCGCCGGCGGCTGCGGCCGACCGGGCCGCGGCGAAAAAGCGACCTCCAAAAACAAAGGCCCCCGGAACGGTCCAGATCCCAGGGGGGCGGGGAAGCTGAACCGTTTCCGGGAGCGATTGGACGGAACGAATTGTCGGGGGGGAAATCCTCGGAGGAGTTCGGCGAACGCGACAACCCTGCCTACACCACTGAACCCGATGCGACGGCCGGCATCCGTGCCGCACCGGTCGATCGAGCGGGGCGCCGTTCGCCCCTTCTTGCCTTCAGGCGGGCGGACAGTAGAAGACGCTTTTTCAGGGGTCAAGGGGTCTTTTGCAGGCGTTTTCCGGCGTGTTTTCCGGGAATCGGCGGCCGGTGGCTGTTATGCTCCCCACCGTCGCGTCCCACGGTCGCACGGTTCGCAGGTTTCCGGAGTCTTTCCCATGGCCGAATCGATGTCCTTCGCCGGTCCTTCCCGCGCGATTCCCGGCGCGGGTGCCCCGCCCACGGCGGAGGCCTGGCAGGCGGCCTACGAGTCGGCGGCGCCCTACCGCGACTTCCTCGCGCATCACGCCACCCCCGAGCAGCGGACCCGCTGGGACGCCTGCCACGGCCGGATCGTGCTCACGGCGGCCCAGCGGCAGGTGCTCGACGGATTCGTCCGCCGGATGCCCGTGCTCGTGCTCGCCGGCGCCTGGTGCGGCGACTGCGTCAACCAGTGCCCGATCTTCGACCACTTCGCGGCGGCGGCGCCGTCGATCCACCTGCGGTTCCTCGACCGCGACGCCCGGCCCGACATCGCGGCCCACCTCAAGGTCTGCGGCGGCCAGCGGGTTCCGGTGGCCGCCTTCTTCAGCGAGGACTTCGAGCCGGTGCTCTTTTACGGCGACCGCACGCTTTCGGCCTACCGCGCCGCCGCGAAGGCGCAGCTCGGCGAGAGCTGCGCGAGCGGCGCCGTTCCGCCGGCGGCCGACGCGCTCGCCGCGGTCGTGGCGGACTGGCTCGAGCAGTTCGAGCGGGTGCACCTGATCCTGCGGCTCTCGGCGCGGCTGCGGAAGCTCCACGGCGACTGACGCCGCCGGCCGCGGCGGCCCCCCGCACGCATTCCCTCGGCACCCGGAACAGGGCGATGAGCAGTCGCGAACGTTGGACCGTGTATCCGCTGTTGTTCCTCGCGCTGGGGCTGGCGATGCGGGCGATCATCGTGCCGCACGGCGAGTTCGCCGCGGCCCGGGTCGATTCGCTCGAGGCCACGCGGCTGGTGTGCCAGGAGATCATCATCGAGTCGAAGGACGGCACGATCCTCGTGCACATGGGCCGCGTGGCGCAGGGTGGCGGCGGCCGGATCGAGGTCAAGGACGCCGACGGCGTAGACGCGCTCGCGGTGGGCACCGGCCCGGGATCGCGGGAAGGAGCCGTGGAGTTCTTCGACGATGCCGGCCGCCCCGCGGGCGAGTTGACGGCGGCGGAGCGGCAGACGACGGCGCCGGCGGACCGCTGACGCGGGGGAACGCGGGCGCGGGCGGAGGAGTACGCCCGGCAGGACTCGAACCTGCAACCCTCGGTTCCGAAGACCGATGCTCTATCCAATTGAGCTACGGACGCGCGAGCCGTCAGTATAGCGGCGGGGCCGTGCCATTCCCGCGCCCCTTCCCGACCCGTCCCCCGGTTCGATCTCCCGACAGGAACACCTCTCCATGCCGACCGGCAAAACCCCGCTCCCGCTCCTGCTCCTCCTCGCCATCCTCCTCGTCGCCGCCTCCGGGCAGGCGGCCGCGCCGAAGCCCCCGGCGTTCCTCGCCCCCCTCGAGGCCGACCAGTTCGTGAAGCTCAAGGACGTCGGCGTGGGCTACGAGATCCACGTCTTCGAGAACGTGCCCGGCGTCCTCGGCCACACGATCGTCGAGGTCGCCGCCGACCACGTCGTCGTCGAGGACGTCGCGGGCATCACCCGCACCCGCATCCCGTTCCACGCCATCAAGAGCGTCGTCGTGACGGGGGCCGGCCCCCCGGCCGAGCGCCGGTGACGGATGCCCGCGGAGCGTGGCGACCGCACTCCGCTCGTGGGCGACTTGGCCGGACGGCGACGGGCGGCGGCCGCGTCGCCCGGCGCCACTACTCGGCCCCGAGCCCGGCGACGAACGCGTCGAACTCGCGCCGCAGCGCCTGCTCCTCCCCCGTGCGGTCGGCGATCTCCTTGCGCAGTGACTCGATCCGCCCCTCCTGCTCCGCGAGCTTCTGCACGTAGCGGGTGAACAGCTCGCTCGATCGCTCGAGCCGGGTCATGTTTTCGCGGATCCGGGCCTGCTCCTGGCCGATGGCCTCGATCTCGCGCTCCCGCGTGCCCCGCTCCTCGGCGATCCGCGCGAGCTCCCGCCGCCGGCGGACCACGTCGCCGAGCGCCTCCCGCACCTTCGGGCTCGTCGCCCCCGCCCGCTCGTAGAGCAGGAGCGACGGGTCGTCGAGGTTCGTGATCGCCACCACCTGCTCCTGCGGCAGCTCCTCGTCGATCACGAGCTCGGTGGGCCTGCCCGGCGGCGCGACCACCGCGAAGCGGTGCCGGTCGCGGGTGGTCTCGTCGGCCTTGGCGGGCTTCACGAGCTTCCAGCCGGCCTCGAGGCCGTGCTCCACGAGCAGTTTCGTCGGCGCGGCGCCCGAGTTCCGGATCTCGAGCCGCCGCGACCGCGCGAGCCGCCGGGTGGCCACGAGCGTGCCCTGCACGAGCCGCACGCTCACGAGCTGCTCCGGCCGCGGCTCCGACCGCGAGGCCACCTCCACGTCGAGGTCGACCGCGTAGCTCAGCAGCCGCTCCCCGCCCGCCGGCAGGTCCTCGATCCGGGCGTCGCCGCGGTAGCCGCCGGCGTCGTAGACGGTGACGGGCCCGTGCATGAGGTCGATCGTGGTGGAGTTCTTCAGCCGCACACCCGCCAGCGGGTGCTTCGCGAGCACGCGCTCGTC
>Ga0209085_1001474_pt1 | contig 14512 bp, 11 predicted proteins | sample C_131016_EF_Meta_FD_187310 | JGI IMG/M metagenome (GOLD analysis project Ga0209085, IMG submission 187310) | Freshwater microbial communities from Lake Croche, Canada to study carbon cycling - C_131016_EF_MetaG (SPAdes) (version 2) | ecosystem: Environmental > Aquatic > Freshwater > Lake...
ATCAATTGTTCCCATACGGGTTTAGCGACAGTTTCAAACCATTGTGTTGTAAAATAATAAGAGGACACCCCAATATCTCCTTGGTTATAAAAACAGATACAATCAAACAACAAAAATTTGACGATGATTTTTTTCAAATACAACAATTTTTCTATTATAAAAATATTTATACTGAAAGCAATTATCCCTAACAGAAAGAATATTACCATGTTTTTTAGGGATAAGGGCTGGATTGGCCTTGTTTTTGGCCATTAGCGAGCCCAGATAAAGCCTATTGTGCCGGTGAGGGTGTGTTGTCCTTGCCCTGGAGACCTCAGATGAACCCGATATTTGTTTCCCATGGCGCCCCCGATCTGGCGCTGCATCCCTCCGCTGCTGCTGATTTTATGAAAGCCTATGGCGTGGGGCCGGTTCTGCCCAAGGCCATTTTGGTTGTCAGCGCCCATTATATGCATGAGGTTCCAACGCTGTCGGTCGATGCACAGCCTGAAATGATTTATGATTTCGGCGGATTTGATCCGGCTTTGCGCCAGCTGGTTTATGCGGCGCCGGGCGCACCTGAGCTTGCGGCGCAGATTGCGGATTTACTGAAACTAACAGGGATCGAGTCGCGCTTGGAAGAGGGGCGCGGTTATGACCATGGCACTTGGGTGCCTTTATTGCTGATGCGGCCACAAGCGGATATTCCGGTTGTCCAACTTTCGGTCAATCCTGAGGCGGGGCCGGATTGGCATTACAAGATCGGCCGCGCGCTCGAACCTTTGACGCGGCAAAATGTGCTCATCCTCGGATCGGGCGCTGCCACGCACAATCTGCGGGAATTGTTCGGCAATCAGTATCCCTTGGATGCACCGGCCCCTGATTGGGTGAAAATATTCGGCGATTGGCTTGATGAACAGATTGTGGCGGGTGATATTGATGCGTTGCTGCATTATCGCACACGCGCCCCGCATGCGGTACGTAATCATCCCACCGAGGAACATCTTTTGCCCCTTTATGTCGCTTTGGGGGCGGCGGGTGAGAGGGCCGTGGGGGCGCGTATCCATACCAGCCATCAATATGGGGTCTTGATGATGGATGCCTATGCGTTTCAGGCCTGAAGGGCCTGATTCGTGCATTTTCTTGAAATTTTCCCGCTGAAAGCGTCGATTGAGCGCGGTTGCCTGATTGCGGGATCAGCCATGGCGCGTTAAATGCGGGTTATGACCCGTATTGCACGACTGACGATTGCGCTTGCGCAACTCAATCCCACCCTTGGTGATGTCTCCGGAAATCTGGAGAAGGCCCGCCATGCGCGCGCAGAAGCCGCGCGGCTTGGTGCGGATGTTGTGATGCTGCCGGAATTGTTTCTGGCCGGTTATCCCCCAGAGGATCTCGTCCTCAGGCCTGCTTTTCAAAATGCCTGTCGCGACGCGTGTGAAACATTGGCGCGCGAGACGGCTGACGGCGGCCCCGATGTTTTGATCGGCTTGCCGTGGATGGAAGACGGCAAGCTCACCAATGCCTATGTTCTTCTCTCGAATGGCCTGATTGACGCGGTCCGTCACAAAGTCGATTTACCCAATTACGGCGTATTCGATGAAAAGCGCGTTTTTGTGTCCGGTGCCATGCCGGGCCCGGTTGTCATCAAAGGTGTTCGGGTCGGTCTGCCGATTTGCGAAGATATCTGGACACCGGATGTGGTGGAATGTTTGTCGGAGACGGGGTCTGAGATTTTGCTCGTCCCCAATGGCTCGCCCTATTGGCGGGATAAGACAGATACCCGCCTGAATATTGGGGTCGCGCGGGTGCGTGAAAGCGGTTTGCCGCTTGTCTATCTCAACCAGATCGGCGGACAGGACGAATTGGTTTTTGATGGCGCCTCCTTTGTGCTGAATTCTGACTGCTCCTTAGCAGCCCAACTGCCTGCGTTCCGCGAAGCGATTGTGGTGACCCATTGGCAGAACGGACCCAATGGCTGGCATTGTGCCGATGCTACCAAAGCGGTGATCGAGGAGGGCGATGCGGGTGATTATGCCGCCTGTGTTTTGGGCCTTCGCGATTATGTCGAAAAAAACAGATTTCCGGGTGTGGTGCTTGGCCTTTCGGGTGGCATTGACTCGGCTTTGTGCGCTGCCATGGCGGTTGATGCTTTGGGGGCAGAGCGCGTTCAGGCTGTGATGTTGCCCTCGCGCTATACCTCTTCGCATAGTCTTGAAGATGCCGAGGCTTGTGCCAAGGCTTTGGGCATCCGCTATGATAGCGTGGGCATAACAGAGCCGGTCGAGGCTCTGGAGACGGCGCTTTCACCTTTATTTGCAGGCCGTACCGCAGACATTACCGAAGAGAATTTGCAAAGCCGCACGCGTGGCGCGATCTTGATGGCGATTTCGAACAAGTTCGGTTCGATGGTGGTGACCACAGGCAATAAATCGGAAATGTCGGTGGGCTATGCCACGCTGTATGGCGATATGAATGGCGGCTTCAACCCGATCAAAGATATTTATAAAATGGAGGTCTATCGGCTCTCTGCGCTGCGTAATCAGTGGCGGCCTTTGGGTGCGCTCGGTCCTGAGGGTATTGTGATTCCGGAGCGGATTTTGACCAAGGCGCCTTCAGCAGAATTGCGCGACAACCAGACCGATCAGGATTCATTGCCGCCTTATGAAATTTTGGATGCGGTGCTCGAGCGTTTGGTGGAACGCGAGATGCATGTGGCTGAGATTATTGCGGACGGATATCAGGAGGCTGTTGTCAGACGCATCGAGCGTTTGCTGACACTGGCTGAATATAAAAGGCGGCAATCAGCCCCCGGTGTGAAAGTCACTTTGCGGAATTTCGGACGCGACCGCCGCTATCCGATTGTCAATCGTTTTCGTGACGAAATGCCCTTGTCTTTTCAACCTGACCTTTCTTTGCTGAAAGCGCCGCGCGGAAAATTCGCGCCTAATGGAACGGAATTTTAAATGACCACGCCTTTGAAAACCAAAGTTCGCTTCGCACCGTCTCCCACAGGGCGCATCCATATTGGCAATGCCCGCACAGCCCTAATGAATTGGTTGTTTTCCAAATCGCAGATGGGCGATTTCATCTTGCGCTTTGATGACACGGATGTGGAACGCTCGCGGCGTGAATATGCCGATTCCATTGAACTTGATTTGCATTGGCTCGGTATCAAGCCCGATCTTCTCGTTCGTCAATCGGAACGCTTTCCGCTTTATGCGGCAGCCGCTGAAAAACTGAAAAGCATGGGTAGACTTTATCCGTGCTATGAAACGGAGGAGGAGCTCGATCGCCGCCGCAAACGCCAGGCGGCGCGCGGATTACCGCCTGTTTATGATCGCGCGGCCTTGTCTTTGTCGGACGACGAAAAGCAAGCGCTTGAGGCGGAAGGACGCAAACCGCATTGGCGTTTCAAACTCGAACATCGGGTTGTCGAATGGCATGATCTGGTGCGCGGAGGCTGCCATGTCGATTGTGCCTCTTTGTCCGATCCGGTTCTGGTCAGAGCCGATGGAACCTATCTCTATACATTGCCGTCTGTCGTGGATGATATTGATTTGCACGTCACACATATTATTCGGGGCGAAGATCACGTCACCAATACGGCGGTGCAGATCCAGCTGTTTGAAATTTTAGGCACGCATGTACCTCAGTTCGCCCATCACAATTTGTTGACCAATGCGAGTGGCGAGGGCTTGTCGAAACGCATGGGACATTTGTCTTTGACCTCGCTGCGCGAGGGCGGGTTGGAGCCGATGGCTGCGGCCTCGCTGGCTGTTTTGGTCGGTTCGGCAGAATCTGTGCGACCCATTACCTCCTTGCAGGCTCTGGGCGCCTTGCTTGATCTCGGGCGTTTGTCACGCGCACCGGCCCGTTTTGATGAAAGCGAATTGGATCATCTCAATGCGCGCTTGCTACATGATATGCCTTATGCGGATGTGGCAGAGCGTCTAAAGGGCTTGGGTATTGAGGGCGGCGAGGCCTTCTGGCTCGCGATAAGGGGCAATATCGGCCGCTTAGGGGATGCAAAACGCTGGTGGGCTGTCGTGCAGGGGCCTGTGGACCTGCATCCGCTCGACGCTGCTTTTCAGGCAGCTGCCTTGGAAAGTTTGCCGCCCGCTCCTTGGGATCACGAGACATGGGCGCAATGGACAGCGCAGATCAAAGCCAAAACAGGTCTGTCCGGTAAAGCGTTGTTCATGCCGTTGCGGCAGGTCTTGACCGGACATGAGCATGGCCCCGAATTGAAAGCTCTGCTCCCCTTGATCGGGCCTGAGCAAGTGCGGGCGCGTTTGTCGACCTAAGCTTATTCCGGCATCGCGCTGGTGCTGGGTGGGACAATCAGACGGATGCGTTTTTTCGATCCGTCTGCATCCGTGACCTCGATCAACCGATCTGAGGCAGCCCGCACATTGGTGGGGGCCGGTGCTGCCGGCAGCGTGTTGGGATCAAAGGCTTTGCCTTTGGGGGCATCGCTGCGGGGCCGTGACAGCTCAAAGGCCCGTTGTTCGCTGATCGGGCCTTCGGACCGGCCATTTTGAACCAAGAGACGCTCCGCTTCCGCAAGGGCCTCGCTCCAGCTTTGTCCCTGCTTCCGGCAGGAGCAACTGGGATCGACACCCCGCCGATATTTGAATGCGTTGGCAAGGGTTGGATAGGGCGTATGACCCTCGACAGACACAGCCAATTCCGCATCCTGTCCGATCGGAACCAGATAAAGGGCGGTTTCGGCATTCGGGCATGAGGAGCGGCACAAATCCGCATCAAGGGTCAAACGGCGCTGGCTGGCATTGCTGCTGATCGGAAAATAGTAGCCGTCGCAACTGCGCACGCAGATCGTGCGGTAGCCATAGCCTTTTTCATCGGTTGGCAGCCCCTTCGCAAGCGGCTCGTCCGGCATTTCGCTGTCAAACATGGATTTGCTGCTGTCGCCAAACAATAATTCGAGCAAATTACCGCGATTATTTTGAGGCGAGCGTGGTTGCGCCGTACGGCAATTGGTTTCAAGAGCTGATTGCAAGCTGGCGCGGCGGCTTTCAACCGCGGGGTCGGTATTGCGGCTCGCTTCGTTTTGTACGGCGATGATATTATTTTGTATTTCTCTCATCTGGCGTTGCAGATCAGGACATTGGCGGGGCGTATCATTGAAAAAAAGGAATTTTTTCGGTGGCGCGTCGCAGCTCAAAGATTTGTAATATTCGGCGACACGGCCCAGATCGGCTTGCAGCGCACGCACGGTCTCCTGACTGGCTGTGCTCATAATGGCACCCGTGCCACCATTGAGCCGCGATAATTCCGCACGGATGGAATCACAATAGGGCGATTGGGCAAGGACGGGACCAGCCAATGCCAAAAAAGCCGATAGAATTCCGGAAATTCGCAAAAATTGCGTCATTAAAGCCAGATCCGTCCGTTGTCTCTCACGCGCCATCCTCTAGCCTGAGCAGACGCGTTTTGCACGAGGATTCTGGCCGGAACAGGGCAAAGCCTGTGATTGCCGCTCAAAATCGGATGTCGGGAGGCTTAATGGGCGCAGGTAATCACCAAAGCGGGCCGTTTGGTGGTCTGGCTTTTATTAATCAGTGAGGCCGTGGTCTCATATTGATCCATATGCTCGAGGCCGATGGCCTTCCCGAATCCTTTGGCGTCACACCATGCATCCGCAATGATTTGCGCGCATTGGCTGGAATTTTTCTGGCAAGCGTCAAAATCATAGCCATCTTGCGCCGGAATGACGAGACGGCGTGCCTCTTGGGCCTGAACAGACGAGACGGGTGGCAGCGATAAAAAGAGCGCTGCAAGGAAGAATACGGTTTTTTTCATGGGAATGGCTTCTTAAAGGCAAGTGTGGCAGCAATATGGCGGCAAAATCTTCCCGAAAGATTAATAGGCTCCGGCATTCGGCATTATGCTTAGCAAAAGGTAATCAAAGACGGGCTTCTCAAGGACTGTCTGGCCTGAAAACCCGCGCTTTATCCGAAAGAGGGGGCTGTTGTGGCTTGACCTTGCAAGGGCAAAAGCGCATTCTCCCGCCATGAAAACCACGGCGCTCATTATTTGCGGGATCATTTGCGGCTAGCACATTTGCTGGTCGGCGCCGTCCTTTTCCCTCCCGGATCGATACGGACCTGCCAGCAAGGAGCCGGCTCATGGGTTTCCGTTGAGGATTTCGGAATGACCAAGACATTAACGCTTTACAACACTCTAAGCCGGAGCAAGCAGCTGTTTGAGCCGATCGATCCCGCACATGTGCGGATGTATGTCTGTGGCCCGACTGTTTACGATTACGCCCATATCGGCAATGCGCGGCCGGTGATTGTTTTTGACGTGTTGTTCAGGCTTTTGCAGGAAATATATGGGACAAAACACGTCACTTATGTCCGCAACATCACGGATGTCGATGATAAAATCAACGAGCGTGCCGCCCGTGATTATCCGGATGCGCCTTTAAACGATGCCATCCGCAAAGTAACGGAGTCGACTGCTGCACAATTTCACCGTGATGTCGCAGCACTGGGCTGCTTACCGCCCACAATCGAGCCGCGTGCCACGGACCATATCGATGACATGCGCCATATTATCGAGCGTCTTGTGGCCGGTGGTTTTGCCTATGTGGCCGAAGGGCATGTTTTATTTTCACCCGCGGCCATGGATGCCACAGGGGGCGCTTTGCCGCGCTACGGGGCTTTGGCCAATCGGTCGTTGGATGAAATGATTGCCGGTGCGCGTGTGGATGTCGCGCCTTATAAAAAAGAGGCAACCGATTTCGTGTTGTGGAAGCCGTCAAAGCCCGAAGAGCCGGGTTGGCCATCGCCTTGCGGGATCAGCGGCCATGGCCGTCCGGGCTGGCATATCGAATGTTCGGCCATGAGCTGGAAACATCTCGGGGAAGTCTTCGATATTCATGGTGGAGGGATCGATCTTGTTTTTCCCCATCATGAAAACGAGGTCGCGCAATCAACCTGTGCCTTTGGCCATTCTGTGATGGCCAATATTTTTATGCATAACGGGTTCTTGCAGGTGGAAGGTCAGAAAATGTCCAAAAGTCTGGGCAATTTCATCACGATCCATCAATTGCTGGACACGCAGGATTTTGGCGGCCGTGCTTGGCCCGGCGCCGTGCTGCGGCTTGCCATGTTGCGCACCCATTATCGCCAACCGATTGATTTTACCGTCAAGGCTTTGGAAGAGGCCGAGGCGACCATGCAGCGCTGGCACGAGCATGATGGCTTCGCAGCCCTTGATATTACAGGCCATCCTGTGCCGCAGGGCGTGATCGAGGCTTTGTCGGATGATCTCAATACATCCGATCTGATCGTTCATTTGCATACATTGCATAAAAACGGCGACAAAGCGGGGCTTAAAGCGGCTCTGGTGTTTTTGGGTCTTTATAGCGACGCGCTGGCGGCTGATCGTAGCCATGATTTGTCCGATGCTGTCAAAGCACAGGTGGAAAGTCTGATTGCGGCACGCATTGCGGCCCGCGGACAAAAGAATTGGGCCGAGTCGGATCGTTTGCGTGACCAATTATTGGATTTGGGCATTTTGATTATGGATAGCAAAGCAGCCGATGGCACCTTGGTGACAACGTGGGACGTAAAGCGGTAACGGAAGCACGATCATGACCTCGACACAGATGACCAGTCAGGCAAAAGAACGCCTCTATTTGTTCGACACCACCTTGCGCGATGGTGCACAGACAACGGGCATTGATTTTTCATTGGAAGACAAGCGGCAAATCGCCGGTTTGCTGGATCGTTTGGGCATTGATTATGTCGAGGGCGGCTATCCCGGCGCCAATCCGCTCGATAGCGAATTTTTTGCGGCCAAGCCGGTCAAGTCATCGCGCTTTGTAGCCTTCGGCATGACCAAACGGGCCGGACGCTCGGCGGCCAATGACAGCGGTCTGGTTGCCAGTCTCGACAATACAGCCGATGCCGTTTGTCTGGTCGCAAAAAGCTGGGATTATCATGTCCATATCGCGTTAGGCATCAGTCTGGACGAGAACCTGCAGGCGATCGCCGAATCCGTTCAGGCCATTGTTGCCGCTGGCAAAGAGCCGATGATTGATTGCGAGCATTTTTTTGACGGGTATAAAGCCAATCCAGTTTATGCTTTGGATTGTGCGCGTAAGGCTTATGAAGCGGGCGCGCGTTGGGTGGTATTATGTGACACCAATGGCGGGACTTTGCCCGAAGAGATCGAAGCGATTGTCACAACCGTGACGCAGCATGTTCCGGGGTCGCATCTGGGCATTCACACCCATAATGATACGGGCCATGCCATTGCCAATTCACTGGCGGCTGTGAAGGCAGGGGCGCGTCATATTCAGGGCACGTTGAACGGATTGGGCGAGCGCTGCGGCAATGCCGATCTTGTGAGCCTGATTCCGACTTTGTTACTCAAACCCGCTTTTGCCGATCACTTTACCACCGGCGTGACACCCGCCAAATTGCGTGAATTGACAGCTGTTTCCCGTGCTGTGGATGAATTGCTCAATCGTGCGCCTGATCGGCATCGTCCTTATGTCGGCGCTTCGGCTTTTGCCACCAAAGCCGGAATTCATGCCTCGGCGGTGATGAAAGATCCGAAGACCTATGAACATGTCGAGCCGGATGCGGTCGGCAATCATCGCAAATTGCTGGTTTCGGATCAGGCAGGCAAATCCAATATTCTGGCGGAGCTCGAAAGGCTGTCGATCCATCTTGAAAAAGACGATGCGCGGGTTGGCAAATTGCTGGATGCGGTGAAAGAGCGCGAGGCGGAAGGCTATGCCTATGAAGGGGCCGATGCGTCTTTTTTCCTGCTTGCCAAACGTGTTTTGGGCGAGGTGCCGGAATTTTTTACCGTTGAGCGGTTCAAGGTCAATGTAGAGCGGCGCTATAATGCAACGGGTGAGCTTGGCACGGTTGCGGAGGCCATTGCCAAAGTGCGTGTCGGGGATGAGGTTTTGATTTCGGCGGCTGAAGGCAATGGACCCGTCAATGCGCTCGATCTCGCCTTGCGCAAAGACCTTGGCAAATATCAGCATTTGATCGCAGGTCTGCGCCTTGTCGATTATAAAGTCCGTATTTTCCAAGGCGGTTCAGACGCGGTGACGCGTGTGTTGATCGAATCGGGGGATGAAACAGGGGCGCGTTGGACCACGATTGGCGTGTCGGCCAATATTATCGACGCCTCTTTTCAGGCATTGATCGACTCCATCACCTATAAATTGGTGGTGAGCGGGGCGACCCGCTAAAGCGGATCTACTCCCCTTACCTCTTTTTACATGCGCGCGATCAGCGGTGTTGGGGCCGCTGGTGCCTGCCTGGCGAGGCTTTCAAGAAGGATCGGCACGGCATCTTCGGGTTTTTCCGTCACCATATAATTTACCTCCAGCCCGTCACGGATAAAATGCGCTTCACGCATATGGGCCAGAAGCGTCAGCAGAGGCTGCCAGAATTCTTTGACATCCAGCAGCAAAATCGGTTTTTTGTGTTGGCCCAGCTGCGCCCAGGTCATTTGTTCCACCAGTTCTTCCAAAGTCCCGATGCCGCCCGGCAAGGCGATGAAGGCGTCAGCGCGCTCAAACATCAATCGTTTGCGCGTATGCATGTCATCAACCGTGATGGTTTCCTGAATGCTGTCTAGCATCAATTCCCGATTTTTAAGGAATTCCGGAATAATACCTGTCACATAGCCGCCATGTTCGAGCACGGAACGGGCCACCATGCCCATCAGCCCGACATTGGCACCGCCATAAACAAGCGCGATCTTGTGTTGGGCGAGGCTTTTTCCGAGACGGGCGGCGGCCTCAAGATAAGCAGGGTCATTGCCCGAGCCTGATCCGCAATAGACACAAATAGAAGAAATTCCGGTCATGAATTACCTTTTGATCCCAGATATTGTACCATTTGTCCCCTCAATCACGTTCTGCCTTATCAAAGACATCATGCATTGCTTGAAGGTGGGTGGTGAACGGCTATAAGGACATGTCGGAAATTGCTATACTGTGATGTCTCGATTCTGGCCATGGCTGCGGTGGCGGAGCGAGTTCGCAGGTCAAACACCGTTGATTTGTCTTGATACGGCATGGGGTTTTATCCCTAAGGTGAAACGGCTTTTGGATGTTTAAGAGGGCATGATGACACAAGGACGACAGGCTTTATGGGTTCTCATTCCCGCTTTGTGTCTGGGTCTGGGCATTGTCATTTATGGATGGCCGCAATTGAGCGAGCAGATCGCGCCCTCCCAACAGCCCGCCATTGTCCAGCAGCCCTCTGCATTGGAACAACCTGCCAAAAAAACAGCTGATGCGCTTCGCCCGCTTAATTCCCTGACACCAACCTTTGATATTGTGCGGGTCGAGCCCAATGGCGATTTGGTCGTGGCAGGCCGTGCGGGGCAGGGCGCGCAGATTATCTTGTTGCTTGACGGTCAGGTCTGGGATCGCGCACAGGCCGATGCCAATGGCCAATTCGCCCTCACCCCGCCGCGCATACCAGTGGGCGCGCATCAACTGGCTTTGCGCGCGCAAATGCCAGACGGTAAAAGCTATGACTCCGAGCAAAAAGTAGCCATTGATGTGCCAGCCAATGGCGGCAATGCGGTTGCGGCTTTGTTGAGCCCGAACCAACCGGCCAAAGCTTTATTACCGAATGCAGAGGGCGTGAAGTCCGCGCCCGGTCAGCGCGCCCCTGTGGTGATCGGTGTCGTGGAAACACAGCCCAATGGTGCCTTTTATGTGGCGGGTCAAGCGGGGGCTGGATCAACGGTCAGGCTCTATCTCAATGACAGCTATGTGGCGCAAGGGGTCAGCGGTGCCGCAGGCGATTATTCTTTTTCCGTCACGCGCGGCTTGATGACGGGGCAGTATCGCGTGCGCATTGATGAAATCGATGCCTCGGGAACCAAAGTCATGTCCCGCGCGGAAGTGGTGTTTGATTATGTCATGCCTTCACAGGCGCAAGCAGGGGGGCAGACGCCGTCACGCGCCGGAGCGGTTGAAGTGCCAGAAATCAAATCGATCACGGTCAATTCCGGCGACAGTCTGTGGCGGATCAGTTCGAAATTTTACGGTGAGGGCATGCGCTATACCGTGATCTATCGCGCCAATAGCGGCCAGATCCGTGATCCCAACTTAATTTATCCCGGTCAGGTTTTTGTTGTGCCCAACGAAAAGCCATAAATAAGCGGGTTGTTTTTTTGCAAATCAAGAGGCGGCTTGAACAGCTTTCTTGCTCCTTGTAACTGTTTTTGAGGACATAGGTTCGAATGACACATTCTCCGAAGATCTCATCGTCCAGATCGCCTTCTCCCAACATTGAGCGCCGGATTGAAGCCAAGCCCGCGCGGTTGCGTGTGAGCGCGGATAAAGGGCATTTGTTTTCGACATTCCGTGAGTTATGGACCTATCTCTGGCCGGTTGATCGGGCGGATTTGCGGATGCGCATTATTCTTGCCACCGTTTTGCTGGTTTTTGCCAAGCTCGTGACGCTTGTGGTGCCGTTTACCTTCAAATGGGCAACCGATGCGCTGACCCCGTTGATCGATGCCGTGGCACAAGGAAAAACAGAGGATTACAAAACGGCCCTGTTTGCAACGCCTTTGGTGCTGACCCTGATCTATGGCGGTATGCGAATTGCCATGGCTTTGTTAACACAGGTGCGTGATGCGCTGTTTGCCTCCGTGGCTATGCATGCCGTTCGCCGATTGGCGATGGAAACATTCGAGCACATGCATCGCTTGTCCTTGCGCTTTCATCTGGAGAAGAAGACGGGTGGTTTGACGCGTGTGCTGGAGCGCGGACGTGGCGGGATCGAAACCATTGTCCGAATGACCATGCTGACAGCGATCCCGACGATTGTTGAATTTTCGCTGATCCTTGCCGTCATGCTCTATGAATTTGACTGGCGCTACGCGCTTGTCACTGTTTTGATGATTTTTTTCTATATGGGCTTTACCACCAAGGCGACGCAATGGCGGATAGGCATTCGCCGCAGCATGAATGACAGTGATACCGAGGCCAATACAAAAGCCGTCGACAGCCTGTTGAATTATGAAACAGTCAAATATTTCGGTGCGGAGGACCGCGAGCGCGACCGCTATGATAAATCGGTGAAACGCTTTGTGGATGCCAGTGTCGAAGCGTATAACTCGCTTGCCGTGCTCAATGCCGGTCAGGCCGTGATTTTTACGTTGGGTCTGACAATCTGCATGGCCATGGTCGTGGATGGGATCGCCAAGGGACGGAACACGCTGGGTGATTTTGTCTTTATCAATGCCATGCTGATCCAACTGTACCAGCCGCTTAATTTCATGGGCATGGTTTATCGCGAGATCAAACAAGCGGTGACGGATATCGAGCAAATGTTTGAGATCCTCGACCGTTCACCCGAAGTGGCCGACAGGCTGGATGCGAAGCCATTGCAGGTCGCGCAAGCTGCCGTGCGCTTTGAGGATGTGGTCTTTCACTATGTGCCCGAACGGCCGATTTTGCGCGGCATTAATTTTGAAATTCCGGCCGGTAAAACGGTCGCGGTTGTGGGGCCGTCTGGCGCTGGCAAATCCACATTGTCGCGCCTGCTATATCGCTTTTATGAACCGCAATCAGGACGCATCACCATTGACGGGCAGGATATCGCTTCGGTGACCCAAGCCTCTTTGCGGGCGGTGATCGGCATGGTGCCGCAAGATACCGTGCTGTTTAACGACACCATCGGCTATAATATCCGGTACGGACGGTGGGACGCGACTGAAGCAGAGGTGGTTGAGGCTACCCATCTGGCACAGATTGACGCCTTTATCGCCTCTTTGCCGGATGGCCTCAATACCAGTGTCGGTGAGCGTGGATTGAAATTATCGGGGGGTGAAAAGCAACGGGTCGCGATTGCGCGGACATTGTTGAAGGCCCCGCCCATTCTTGTTTTGGATGAAGCGACCTCCGCCCTCGATAGCTTTACCGAAAAAGATATTCAGGATGCGATTGAACGCATGTCACGTGGCCGGACCACGCTGGTGATTGCCCATCGTCTTTCGACCATCGTCAATGCCGATGAAATCATTGTGCTGGACGAAGGCCATATCGTGGAACGCGGGCGGCATGAGCATTTGATTTCGCAAGGCGGTGTATATGCGCAATTGTGGAACCGTCAGCGGGAGGTCGATCAAGCCCGTGAAACCCTGCGACGTGCTGGCGAGGACAAAGCACGGGAAGCGGCTTTGGTGTAAGACGATTCTTTTTGCAGCCTGTCTCAAGCGCTGATGAAAGCATTGAAATGAGGATTTTTGATTAAAATTGCGGCATAATTCGCACGCAAATGTTGTTTTTCTACCTGCGCGTCTTGACCCTTTATTCGCCTCCTGCCACACAGACAGCGTCGAGAGAAGGAAATTATCATGAGCCTTGTAGCATCGGTGCGTCGCATCTTTGTCCCTATCCATCCCGAAGGCTATCCGTTTATCGGATTGTTTGCCGTCGCATCCTTGGCGCTTGGATGGTTCTGGCAGCCTTTGTTTTGGGTGGGCGTTGTGCTGACGCTGTGGTGCACATATTTCTTCCGCGATCCTGTCCGCGTGACGCCCCAGCAAGAGGGGTTGGTGATCTCGCCCGCCGATGGACGTGTGTCGATGATCGTTCCCTGCCAGCCTCCGCCCGAATTGGGCTTGGGTGATGCACCTTTGATGCGCATTTCCATTTTCATGAATGTTTTTAATTGCCATGTGAATAGGGCGCCGGTGGCCGGACGCATTGAAACCATCGCTTATCGCCCCGGACTGTTTCTGAATGCCGAACTCGACAAGGCCAGTGATGACAATGAGCGCAATGGATTGCTGATTGTGACAGACGAGGGCGAGCGCTATGGCGTGGTGCAAATCGCCGGTCTGATCGCCCGCCGCATTGTCGGCTTCTGCCAGCAGGGGGATGCTTTGGAGGCCGGTGAGCGGTTTGGCCTGATCCGTTTCGGCTCGCGTGTCGATGTCTATCTGCCTGAAGGCGTCACGGCGCTGGTTGGTGTGGGACAGACAACGATTGCCGGAGAAACGGTGATTGCCCAGCGCGGGGTTTCCAAACGCCCCCATTTTACGGCCGCGTAAACCACAATCACAGTCAATGCTTGAGCAAATGGCCGGTGACGGCTATTGTAGGGGCATGAGCGAACTTTTTCCCCCTTTCGAGCCCGGCGACGAGCCAAAAACGCGGCGTTTCAAGCCGGTGCCGCTGCGTTTGCTGTTGCCAAATCTCATCACCCTGTTGTCCATGTGCTCGGGCCTGACCGGCATGCGTCTGGCTATTGAGGGGCGGCTTGATGTGGCGGTGATTGCCATTCTGGTGGCGGCGGTTCTGGACGGGCTGGATGGCCGGATTGCCCGCATGATGAAAGGGACATCGCGTTTCGGGGCCGAATTGGATAGCCTTTCGGATTTTGTCTCTTTTGGCGTCGGCCCTGCCGTCATCCTTTATGTGTTTGTGCTCAAAGAGCTGCATGGCTTGGGCTGGATTATCTCCCTTCTGTTTGCCTCGGCCTCGGCGCTGCGTTTGGCGCGC
>Ga0209085_1001477_pt1 | contig 14505 bp, 3 predicted proteins | sample C_131016_EF_Meta_FD_187310 | JGI IMG/M metagenome (GOLD analysis project Ga0209085, IMG submission 187310) | Freshwater microbial communities from Lake Croche, Canada to study carbon cycling - C_131016_EF_MetaG (SPAdes) (version 2) | ecosystem: Environmental > Aquatic > Freshwater > Lake | place...
CCATAATAGCATTAATAAAGTCAGCATTACCACCAACATATAGATTTTTAGCAATACCAACTCCTCCATCTACAATTAATGCACCAGTAGATATACTACTAGAGTCTGTTGTATTAGATACATTAATAGTAGTAAAATTAGCGGAACTAGCTGTAGTTGATCCTATAATTGTATTATCTATAGTTCCTGAATTTATTGTAGCTTTATCCATAATAGCATTAATAAAGTCAGCATTACCACCAACATATAGATTTTTAGCAATACCAACTCCTCCATCTACAATTAATGCACCAGTAGATATACTACTAGAGTCTGTTGTATTAGATACATTAATTGTAGTAAAATTAGCGGAACTAGCTATAGTTGATCCTATAAGTGTGTTATCTATAGTTCCTGAATTTAAATTAAAATTAGTAATAGGAAAATTATTTGCAGAAAATCCACTTCCTAATTTATTTATAAATAATTTATTAAAATAACCAGCATTAAAATAATTTGATGATTTTCCAATAGTTAATGATGATGAAGTTGTATAAATTGAATTATTTGTTAATAATATCATTTCCCCATTAATATTAATTAGTAAATTATTTAAAGTATTAATATTATTAACAAATAATTCATCTATATCAATAATAGACATTACATCTATATTTTTTAATATTAAATTTTCATCCTTAGGAATTGATCCAGATAAATATGTTTTATATGTTGCTTCTGGATAGAAAACAAAATGACCATCATTCATACGAAAACCCATAAATCCTAATTTATGATTTGTAGTTCCATTTTTAATGTATTCAAAATCAATTCCTCTATATGTATTTAATGAATCATTATTATCATCAATGTCATCTATTTTATCTATATATCCAACTGTTAATATTTTATCTCTAAATGCTGTTTTATCAGACTTAAAATAAGAAAAAGGTCCACCTACTTTAAATTTTGAGTTATATATAAATAACCAATTATCATCATATATATTTTGAGAATAATTAATATAATAATAATCTGGAATTGTATTATTATTTATATTTAAATTACCAAATGAATATTTATAAGGTACATGAAATATTAAATTATTATTATTTTTAGCAGATACAAAAACATATTCTGATGTAAATGAATCAGAAGTATTATCATTTGGAATATTAAAATCTTTAGCTGAATGATATTCTAAAGATAATCCATCATTAATTCTTAATAATTCACCAATTGTAAAATTATTAGTATATGTTAAATTAGTAGATATTGAATTAGCTGTTGTAATACTATTTTGTTGTTCTATAAATACAGACAATGTATTTGTATTTGTACTTATATTATTTATATTATCCTCATAGAAAAGTGTTTTTCCAAAACCACTAGAAGAAAAAAATAAAGATTTTTCCATTTTATAATATAAACTTATCGGTTAAAAATAAAAAAAATCTTATAGACAATAGTATATAGAGAACAAATGGAAAGACCGCCATTTTTACCACAAAAACCAAGAATTGTATATAATCCAAGAGATCAAAATAAATCAGTTATAAAGGAAAGAAAAATAGATCAAGCGTATATAGAAAAATTATTTATTTTATTTAAAGAAGGAAATATATCTAATATAAAAAATCATATAATAAAATATAATTTATCATCTACTGTATTAAATGATGACGAAACTTTATTACATATTATTTTAAAAGATACAGTATTAACAGAACGTGATAAATTGGAATTACTTTTATTTTTAAAACAAAGAGGATCATTAGATACATCATATGATAAGAATTTTGTTACTCCATTACATTTAAGTTCTAAATATCAGTTAGAACCAATAACAAATTTACTATTAGCAAATAAACATGATCCGAATGCATTAGATGCAAATTACAAATCACCTTTACATTATGCAGTTATTGGTAATAATGTATCATGCCCTAAACCTAAATCTAAAAATCAAAAAAAGACAATAGAACCTAAAAATGATAATGATAATAATATAATAAAAGAACTTATATTACTTTTTAGAGACTATTTGGAAACAGATGGAACAACAAAAATGTATCTAGAACATATTAAATCAATGATTAATAATGCTGATAAATTATTTTCATCAGAATATAATGATATTTTTATTAAAAAAAAAGAGATATTTGCCAATTTAGTTGAAACAAACAAAGAAGAAGATCTAGCAAAATTACTAAAAAATATAAAAAAGGAATTAATATATTTATTAGAATTAAAATTTGAAAACAATATAAAAAAAATGGAAATACATCCAAATACTATAACTGGATGGGGTCCAGATGAATACCAATTCAATAGAATTTTAGAAAAAAAATCATTAAATGAATTTAAAAATGAAACAGAAAAAAAATATTATAATTCATCTAATGATTTTATAACAGGAACTCGAGATATATTAATGGAATATCAGAAATATATATCTGATTTGAATGTTGGTATCACTTCTAATCCAGCAAACCCAGATAAAGACTTTATCGGTATATCAATGTTAAGTGAACAAATGAATAATATACTATATTATGATCATATTATTCATTTAACATTAAATACTGCAGCTGCAAGAGCTGTTCCTGTTGCTATTCCACCTGATGTAAGAAATTATACTATTACAGATGTAGAAAAAGATAATTATATAAAAAATATATTTGGAAATATGGATTCTTTAATATTATATAAATATGATATTCGTATAGAATTTAGTAACTTAATTAATAATGATGAATTAAAAGTTTTTAAAAAAATAAAAATTCCAAATGGAACTAACCATCCTAATTTTATAAATCCAGTTAATATTATTTTTATTGATGATCACGAAAATTTACCATATAATGGAAATTTGTGTGTAATACCAATTCTGTATCAGATTCAAGAATTAGTAAGATTAAAAAACGAATTATCTAATGTAATTACTGGAATTAATAAGAAATTATATGATATAAAGGAAAGTGGTAATCTATATGAAGATTATTTAATATATAGGAATGAATTTCCAAATTATATTCAACTAATATTATCATCTGCACATATATTATTTTATTTAAAAACACATTTTCCAAAGGTTAAAGAATTATTTATAAATTTACAAGAAATAATTTCTGAAAAAAAAAATAATATTAATGATGATACTAATGAAAATAAATTAATTAGAAGATGTTATGTTGCAATGGAAATAGAAATTATCAATTGTATTAAACCATTTGAAAATTATGAAACTAATAATACAATATCAAGAGCATATATAAAATTAAATAAATTATTCGAATATGGAAATAATTTAATATCATTATTAAATAAAAGATCAGCTGGAATAACAATAATTAATTATTCCAATAAATTGCTTAATGATTTTGATACTGTGGCAACATATCCTGTAACATCAGAAATAGACAATATATTTAAATTTCCTTTAGAAAAATTAGATACAATACCAAAAGAAATGGAAATTTTTAATAAATTATTAGATGTCAATGAATTTAAGAAAAATAAAAAATTATTATATGAAAAATATATGCCTATAATATCAATAAATAATATAGCTACATTTATATCGAATAGATTTTCAGAAAATAATAAAGCAAAAATAGGATTTTTAGGTAAATCTCCTATTACAGAAGTACAAATCAATATTCCAATTATTGATTCTGGTGATGAAGCTGGAAAATATTATGATATTCTTGATAATGCTAATCCTAATATTAGAGATGGTATAATAGGAGAAAATAAATTTGAAGATAATAAATTTAAAAGTGAACCTACATATCCTATAGTATCAGAATTAAATGATATTCACTTTAATATATTAAAATATATAATTGTTAGATTTGTCCTTCAAAATTCTTATATTTTATTGCAAGATAAAATATCAAGTAGTTTAGATCTATCTGGATGGAAAGATATTCCACCACCAAGTGAATCTGGATGGGAAGATAAATTTTTGATGGATTTACTTACAAAAATTGAGTTAGGTAATATAGCATTAATACCACCATCACCATCAGCGCCACCAGATGATCCAGTGCCATTCGGAGGTGGTGGAAAAATAAATGACAATACAAATTATGAATACAATATATTTAGAAATGATATATTTAATAAATTATGGGAAAAATCTAAACATCTTCTTAAAAATGTACAATTGAAAAATACAGATGATGATACAATTTTTGAATATTATAAAATCAATGATAGTAATATAAAAGATCCAAAGAATATAAGTGATATAATACATTTTAAAGCATTTAAAAAAGCATTTATAAATACATTTATTTCATATAATAAAGTCAATAAAGTCGCAAATTATTTAAATTTTTGCAATATATTCATAATATCATTTATTAAAACATGTAAGGCATATAATGATTATATAGAATATTTTAATAAAAAACAACAACTAGCACAAGGACCACCATATTTAAATGCAGCTGCATCTGCATTTGTTCCAGGAGCAGCTGTAGCACAACAACCACCTGCATCTGCTAATGCTGCAGATGCAGTACCATTAGGACCACTAGGAGCAGCTGTAGCACAACAACCACCTGCACATGCAGCACTAGCAGATGCAGTACCATTAGGACCACTAGGAGCAGTTGCAGTACCACTAGTACCAGCTGCAGCACCATTAAGACCACAACCAAGAGTACCATCACCTGCAGCTACAGTAGCACAATCAATAGTAACATCACCAGCAGCTACAGTACCACTAGTACCAGCTACAGTACCACTAGTACCAACTACAGTACCACAAGAATCACAGGGTGTAATAACTTTATGCTATATTAAGTTTAATAAATCTGATAATAGTACATATTTTGAAAAAGAAGATTATTACACTCGTTTAGAAAATAATAATAGAAATTCATTTATTTTGACAAATGGTGCAAATCAATATATGAATGGATCAGGGAGAGGTACAACTGAAGCAATCAATAAAATTAATCCGAATTTATTTGAAAATATTACTGAGATAATTTATAATCCTGTAGCGGATATCAATTATGATGAAATAATTAATAATCCAAAACAAATGTTATTAATAGGCAAACCAGCAGGTACTGTATATTTTAAAGGCGACGTTACACAAACAGGGAGATATAAAGATAAAATAAAGGGGGTATATCATGTAAAAGGTGTTAAAATAAATGAATATGAAAAATTAGACCAGCCAAATATAGAACAAAAAATTAAACCATTAGTTAAAAAATATTATACTGCTATACTTACTGACTTTAGTTCAAGAACAGAAGAAGTAATACATTTAGCTCAAATACCAGGTGAACTATTTGGTGGGACAAAAATTACAAGTATTGTAATGATTGAAGCTGTAAATGAATTTATAAGAGACTATACTGGTAATAGATCATTTCAGATAAATATTGATGCAGAAGCACCAAGAGGAGCACTAGGACAACTAATAGCAGCACCAGGAGAAGTACAACAAGGAGTACCATATATATTTGATTTACAACAATTTATGCAACAAAATGAACAATTTATACAACAATTTCAAGGACTACCACCACTTGAACCACAACAACATCAACAACCACCATTATTAGAAGAAATACCAGAAGATATTTTGAGAATAATATTACAAGATCCTTTATATCAATTGAATTTAGACGACCTATATACTGAAATAGGTAATATTGATAATGGACAAAATATGGATCGTGGTATTGAAAATTCTGATCTTGTATATATACATGCCTTAAATTATATACATCATAATCATGATGCTATTAAAGGAGTTGCTACAAAAGATGCAACTATTGATGAATTATTTAATGATACTTTAAGATTTATGTTAAATAATGAATATAAAAAACAAGATAAACAAATTGATATTGATAATTATGCGCAAATTTATGATTATGTAGTAACAGCAATATTGCAGGCATATGATGATTATCATGATACAAATCAAACAGGGGGTGTAAATATAAAAGATATAGAAGACAAAATAAGAGATAAATTAAAAGAATTACAAAACAATATAAAAGATATAACATATGGGGAACAAAATGATAATGATTATGGACAAATTTTAACAATAGTTGGTAATATAGTTGATGATATTTTAATTTATAATATTAGAGCTGAAATAGAAAATTTTGGAAATAAACATATTAAGAAGGTAATTAGTAATCCAAAAAGTTCAGATAAAATTAAATTATTAATTGAAGATCAAAAATTACCATTTAATATTGAAGAAATAGAAGAAAATATAATAGATATATTTAAAGCTAATACAGAATATATATCAAATACTGTTGATAATGCATTTGAAGATAAAAATATAGATAGCAATATATATAAAATATATGGAACAGATATAGTTAAACAAACTATAGACGAATGTTATAAATTTTCAGAGGATGTATTAAATGCATTAATAAATAATGGAGCAAATTTAAATATAAAAGATAAAGATGGAAATACCCCTATATTTGATGCAATAAGTGCTGGTAATGAGGAAGCTATTAAAATATTAATAGATAGAAGTGTTGTATATAATCCTAAATATAAAAATAGATTTGGTTATAATGCATATGAATATTCTCTATCGTCATTAGAAATAATGATAGATAGATTTATAACAAATAATGCGATTGACGATATAACAAAAGATGCGATTGATGAAATAACAAAAGTAAATCAAACAGATATAAAATTAAAATATTCAGATATAATATTTAAAATGTTAATTTATTTAATAAATCATCAAATATGTCTAATTGGATATGGTTATCCAAAAGAATGGTCATATGATAATCAAAAACAATTAAATAACATTTTTGTAAATAATAATGATAAGTATCCAATACCTATTTTAAATATAAATAAAGAAAAATTACAAAATATATTAGAACAGCATCCTGTAAAAGAAGCATTAAATATTAAAACTACATATATAAATAATATACCAAATGATATAGAAGAGATTAATAAATCCATAATAAATTTAAAATTGGAAAAACAACATCTTGATAGCATAAATCCAAAAGGGAATGGTGAAAATTATAGAATTTATCAAATAGAACAAAAAATAATAGAATTAAATACATTAATAAGACAAAAAAATAAAATATATAATAAAACTAATAACAAAATAAATGAAGGTACTAATGATTTAAATAAAAAAATAGAAAAATATTCTGATAAAATTTTAACAAGATTAAATAATAAGACTAAAAAAATAGATTTAATACCAATATATAATACAATTTATTATGATATTATAAATGGTAATGAAGGAAATAAAAATAATTATGATACAAGAACCTATCCAGAAATTTGGAAAAAATATTTAAAAGAATATCAACCTAAAAATTTAAATGATAAAACACAAGTTATAACCGGATTATTTCATGATATATCTAAATATATAAAGGATAGTAAAAATCCAAATAATATAATTGGGAAATTGGATTTAATAGATAAATTTAATAAAAATGTAATTATACCTTTCTCAAGAAACTATTTTGAATTACCAGACGAATATAATTTACAATCAAATTATGCATTAAAATACATATTAGATATTATAACACATATTATTAAACATACAATTTGTACAAATTATTATAATATAATACAAAAAATGATAAAAACATATATAATGTCAGTAAAACCAAAAGGAGATAATTATGATAGTGATGAAAAATATTATGAAGTTATTAGTAAAGATTTAAATGAATTATTACAATCTATAGATTTCAAAATAGTAAAGGAAATAATAGATACTACATCAAGAAAGTCATATAAAAAAGATATTAAAGATATAAAATTAATAGAATATATATTAGACATTATATCAGAAAAATCAGTTAAAATTGTAACTAAAATCTATGAAAATGAAAATGATCCGGATAAAAATTTAGATTTAGGTACATTATTAAATAGTATTGGAGATATAATAAGTACAAATACAATAATACCTATAACAGAAAAATCAAGAATTATTAATGATTTAAAGGAATTTATAAATCCATATTTTAAAAATTATTTTGAGATATATATTACAAAAATGAAAAATATAACGGATAATTATTTTAAATTACTTATTACAGAAAGTAAATATGTTTCAATAACAAATATTATAACTAAAAAGGCTAAAAAAGAATTTGAAGTATTAAATTAAATAGTCCTATCGCTCAATAGTTAAATTTGGCATTATATCAGTTCCATCTGGAGTATTATCTAAAGTAGTAATCTCTAAAGTAAATGAATTATCGGCACCATTAAAATTAAATAATGTTCCATCCGGATTACAAAATTCGAAAGTTAAACTTGATAGATTAATTGGTTCATAAAAATATATAGGTGTTGGAACAAATGAATCATATAATAATTTTCCTGGTACACCTGCCAAATTTATTTTTGCAAATACATTTAATATTCCACTAGATGTTGTACCTGTTGTAATTTCCCTACAAGTCATTAAAATATATGGAGGTCCACTTAATTGTAAACTATTTTGTATAAATGTTATAGAATTTCCTATAGGATCAACAGCTGGTTCATTTAAATAACCTTCAGCATTTGTATGAACAGTATCAAATGTTGTTATTGATAAATTCTTTCCAACATTTCTAAATCCTAATTGTGTACCAATAGTATCTGGATAAGAAAAATCTAATTGAAACTTATTAGGAGCATAAATTATAACAGCATTACCACCTGAAGTATTAGTAAAATTATTAGAAAAATTAAAATTAGATATAGTAATTACATATTTATTTATATCTAAAACTGCAGTAACTTTTTGAGTAGTATTTAATATATATGCAGGTATACCTAGATGATCAATCATTCCTGTAATTAATATTGAATCTCCTACAGATAATCCATGACCTTTTTGTTTAATTGTAATAGAATATGTATCTGCTGGATTTGATCCTTCTACAATTTGTGGACTTATACTATAAATTGGATATGATAATTGTGCTTGTTTATAACTTGAAAAAGTAACTAAATTTGTATTTGTTGATATATCTACTTTACAATAATTTGTTTGAGAATAATCAGAATTTATAATAGGTGATATTCGGGGGATATTATAAATTTGAGTTTGTATTATTGATGCTAATGTATTAACATCATAATTTCCAGGGGGTATTGTTGTTTGATATGTGTAATCGCCATCGTCAATATTTCTAAAATATAATTTATTATTTGATGATGTAAAAACTTGTTGTGTATTAGGTATTATTGTACTTTTTAATTTTATTAAAACAATATTTGTATATATTTTACCTAAATTAATTTTATAATAATTAGGATCAGTATATCCTGATATAATTTGATCTATTAATCCCACGTATAAATTAGATCCACCAAAGGCAGTATTATAATAACCTATATATGGAACTATAAAAGAAAAACTATTTGATGTAATTGAATGTACTAAATGAAAACCTTTACTATGTGTAGAATTAATAGGATATTCTGCATTTATAGCAGAAATTGGAATTCCACCATAATATTGATAAGTAATTGTAAAATTATATGATTTATTCTCGATATCTCCAGAAAAAGCAAATGGTAACTTTATAAAAAAATATGATTGATTTGGAGTTAAATAATTTTGAGTAATACCACTTTCTATAGGCTTAATTAATAAAACCTGATGTGTTGTATTTAATAAATTTACTGGTATATTTCCAATATATTTAGAAGATGATGTACCTAATAATCCAGAAATTTGTATTATCATATTTTTAGTATCAAATGATGATGTTGCACCATTTGGTATACTGCCTGGATTAGTATTAGTATTAATAGTTATATTAGGATCAGCATTTATTTTAACATATTGTGAATTTTCAATAAATTCCATAGTATTTATATATTCAGATAAATTTGAGGGATTTTGAATAGAATATTGATAAATAACCTGTTTATATGTTAAATAACTTAATGTTATTTGACTATTTACAGATAACGAATTATTTGGTAATGATACTGTTACAATTGATTGATATCTATTAGATGGATCAATCTTTATTGATAAAGGATTTGTCTGAAGATTATATGTATTTGAACAGATTAAAGTTGGTAATATTTTTCTATCTTTACTGTCAATATGAACATATTCAACATTATATCTGACATTTACATTTTTATATATTAATCCTTTTTTATTGTAAAAATTTAAAAGAGGATCATATTCTTTATTATCATCAATATATTCATTATAATTTATATTGTTTGAATTTTTATTTATACTTTGAATAATTGATGGTGGTAAATAAGTAGGATTTATTATATGTTGATGATTAGTTACTTCTCCAAATTTAAGATCATTGTAATTATCTTGAATTATTTGTTTTTGTGAATTTATATAATCTCTATTAAAATCTATATCATTATTATTATCATTAAAAATATGTTTATGCATTTTTTTTATATTTTCATTCATTATTAATATAATAAATATAATAATAATACTTTAAGTAAGTTTTTTAGATTATTAATTCTATTTTAAATATTAAAAAATTGAAACTTAAACATTCACACTTAAAAGCTAAACATGTTATCTTAGAAACATCAAATATACTATGACTAAGGATGATAAAAAAAAGACTGTAGAAGAAACATATAAAAAAATGACACATCATGAACATGTTTTAGCAGAACCTGATAATTACATAGGAAGTATATCACCAGATACAATGTCATTATGGATATATGATGAAGAAGTAAAACATTTTATTATGTCATCAATAACAATAGCACCAGGATTATATAAAATTTTTGATGAAATTTTAACAAATGCAAGAGATCATGGTGTAAGAGATAAAAAATGTAGAACTATAAAAGTTAATATAGATAAAACAACAGGAGAAATAAGTGTTTGGAATGATGGAACTGGTATTCCTGTAGCAATACATAAAGATCATAAAGTTTATATTGCATCCATGATTTTTGGAGATATGTTAACATCATCAAATTACAATAATGATAAAAAAATAACAGGAGGAAAAAATGGTATAGGTAGTAAAGCTGCAAATATATTCTCAAAATTATTTATGGTAGAAACGGTAGATAATGAAAATAAGAAAAAATTTACTCAAACTTTTAGAAATAATATGTATGTTAAAGAAGATCCTATAATAAAAAATATATCAGGTGATGAAAAATCATATACAAAAATAACTTTTATACCTGATTATGAAAGATTTAAAATGAAAGGTTTAACAAATGAAGTTTTAGGTCTTTTTAAAAAAAGAGTTTATGATATAGCTGCTTGTTGTCCAAAAGGAATGAAAGTATATTTAAACAATGAATTAATAAATTTCAAAGATTTTAAAGATTATATTACAATGTTTTATGATAAGAAACCAAAAGATTTAGTATATGAAGAATTTTCTGATAGATGGAAAGTAGGAGTAGTTTTTGATCCTGATGCTGGATTTACACAAATGTCCTTTGTTAATGGTATCTGGACTTTCAGAGGTGGTAAGCATGTTGATTATATTGTTAATCAAATAGTAGAAAAAATAACAGAATATATAAAAAAGAAACATAAAGGATTGAAAGTAAGACCTGAACAAATAAAAACAAATATAACAGTATTTATTGATAGTGTTATAGAAGGACCATCATTTAATTCGCAAACTAAAGAGGAATTAACAAAAAAAGTATCAGAATTTGGATCAAAATGTATAATTTCAGATCAATTTATTAATGATTTAACAAAAACAGATTTAATAGAGGAGGTTGTAAGAATAGCTGAATTTAAAGAACTTGGTGCATTAAAAAAAACAGATGGAAAAAAACAAAAATCTTTAAAGGCTTATGATAAACTTGAAGATGCAAAATGGGCAGGTACTGCAAAATCTGATCAAACTTTATTAATATTAACTGAAGGGGATTCGGCAAAAGCATTCGCATTAGAAGGAATACAAATATTAGGTAATGAAAAATATGGTGTATTTCCATTGAAAGGCAAATTATTAAATGTTAGAAATGCTACTATTAAACAAATTAAAGAAAATGAAGAATTTATCGCATTAAAACAAATATTAGGTTTAAAACAGGGAAATATTTATAAATCAACAAAAGAGTTAAGATATGGAGGTATTATGATATTAACTGATGCAGATGCAGATGGTTCGCATATAAAGGGTTTAATAATTAATATGTTTGAACATTTTTGGCCAAGTTTAATAATGCACGATGGTTTTATTAATTCATATTCTACTCCTTTAGTTAAAGCTATAAAAAAAACAGATAAAAAACATGAAAATGTAAAGAAATTTTTTTCGATTACTGAAATGCAAAATTGGATTGATAATGAATTAAAAGGTGATACTGGTGGTTGGGATATAAAATATTATAAGGGGTTAGGTACACATGAAGCAAATGAGGCTCAAGAATGTTTTATTGATTTTGAAAAAAAAATAACAAATTTTGTATGGGAAAAAGATAAAAAAATAAAGGATAAGGAAAAAGAAAATGAAAAGGAAAAGGAAAATTCTGATGAATCATCATTAGATAAATATGAAAATAGTATGTCACATAAAGCAATAGTTAAAGCTTTTGATAAAAAATTAGCAAATGCAAGAAAAGATTGGTTATCTAATTATAATCCACAGAATATGTTAGATACATCAATAAAAACAATAACATATGATGAATTTATAGATAAAGAATTAATTCATTTTTCTAATTATGATAATATTAGATCTCTTCCTTCAGTTTGTGATGCATTAAAACCGTCTTTACGAAAAGTATTATTTGCTATGTTTAGAAGAGGTAAAAAGGCCGGTCAAATTAAAGTATCACAATTTGCAGGTTATGTATCACAACATACAGAATACCATCACGGTGAAGATAGTTTAAATAAAGCTATTATTGGATTAGCACAAAATTTTCCAGGTAGTAATAATATTAATTATCTTTTACCTCTCGGTAATTTTGGGTATAGAAGACAAAATGGGGAAGAACATGCGAGTCCAAGATATATTTTTACAAATATAAATCCATTAACTCTTAAACTTTTTAGAGAAGAAGATGCTCCAATATTACAATATCAGGAGGAAGATGGATCTACAATTGAACCTGTTGTATATGCACCTATTTTACCTAATATTTTAATTAATGGTGCAAAAGGTATTGGTACTGGTTATTCAAGTACTATTCCAAATTATAATCCTGAAGATGTTGCTGAATATATTTTAAACATTATTAATAATAAACAACAAAAAGATCTTATACCATGGTTTAGAGGATTTATTGGTAAAATAAAAAGTATTGAAGATAATAAATTTAAAATGTCAGGAGTCTATGAAATAATTGACCAAAATAATGTTCATATAACAGAAATACCTATATTTGGGGGGAAAAGTATAGAAGATTATAAATCATATTTAACATCTTTAACAATTTTAGACAAAAAGGATAATGATGATTCCAAAAAACGGATAGAAAATTTTGATATGAAACCAAATAACAATAAAATTGATATTATGGTAACATTCAAATCAGGACAATTACAAAAATTATTAAAAATGAAACCAGATAATGAAGAATTAGAAAGATATTTGAAATTAAATACAACAATATCAACTTCAAATTATATATTATACAATAATAATGGAAAAATAACTAAATATGATGATCCTGAAAGTATAATTGATGATTTCTATGAATTCAGATATAATATGTATGAAAAACGTAAAAAATTTAGAATACGATTATTAGAAAATGAATTAGATATAATAAAATATAAAATTAAATATATAAGAGATATAATAGCTGATCCTCCTGTAATAGTTGTAAAGAAACAAAAAAGAAATGTAGTAATTGAAAGATTAAAAAAATTAAAATATCCTATGTTATCAATATCAATTAATCCTAAAGATTATGATAAAAAAAATGATAAAGATGATAAAAAAGATATTGAAGAAGAAGATGATATTGATTTAGAAGATATTGATAATGAGATTGATAATAATGAAGATGAAGAAAATATAGTAAAAGAAGATAGAAAATATAAAAAGAGTTATAAATATTTAACAGATATGTTAATATTTGCTCAAACAGAAGAAAAAATAGCTGAACTTGAAAATCAATTTGAAAATAAAGAAGCTGAATTATTATTATATAAAAAGACACCAATTGAAGAGATTTGGAAAAGAGAAATAGAAGAATTTTTAGAAGCGTATCATATTTGGAAAAAGGAATTGGAAGATAAAGAAAATTCTACAATTGGTAAGAAAAAATCAGATAAAAAAACTAAGGTAAAAAAAACTAATTCTTTAAAAAAGAAAGATAGCAATATTGAAAAAAAGAAATAAATAAATAGTTTTATTATTTTACTGTTTAATTCAATATGTTTTTTCAGAAATATATATTTTATTATTATCTAAATTTGGTTCTATTTTCTTTATAGTGCTGTTTACTAGAAGCTTATACCCTTAGCAAATATTTTTATAGTTTAAGGAGGCTTAAAAAATATTTTTCAATTTGTAAATATATATAATA
>Ga0209085_1001479_pt1 | contig 14503 bp, 12 predicted proteins | sample C_131016_EF_Meta_FD_187310 | JGI IMG/M metagenome (GOLD analysis project Ga0209085, IMG submission 187310) | Freshwater microbial communities from Lake Croche, Canada to study carbon cycling - C_131016_EF_MetaG (SPAdes) (version 2) | ecosystem: Environmental > Aquatic > Freshwater > Lake...
ACCGGGTAATTCGCTGCCGCCCGACTGTTGCGCATCTTGGGCGTGGCGCGCCTCATCGGCTTTCATCTGCCGCACGATCGCGCGAGAGCGTGTGTCTGCTGCTGGCAACCGGTCCAGATGGCCGTCGAGGTGTTGCTCAACCTGACGCTCTGTTTCAACCACAAAGCCCAAACCCATCGATTCGCTGCTCCGACCGGCCAGCCAGCCCATGGCGAAGGAGCCTGCGTACCAAAGCGGGTTGAGCAGGCTTGGGCGTGAGCCCAACTCATCGAGACGCTGCTGCGTCCATGCCAGATGGTCGGTTTCATCGCGCGCCGCTTCCCTGAGTTTTTGTCGCAGTTCAGGGTTCTGTGTGGCCATCGATTGCGCGATGTAGAGCGCTTGCGCGCAGACTTCCCCCACGTGATTGACGCGCATCAATGCGCCCGACAAAGATCGTTCAGCCTGAGAGAGTTCCGCGTCCTCGTGCCCGGCCGATGCCGACTGGGCCTCGGCTGGCGGGCTGATATGGCGTGCGGCAGGAAGCGGGCGCGAAGAAACAGCGACGCCAGAGAGCGTCCTGAGCGCGTTATCGGCGGCGATGATGAATTGCTCGAACATTCGTGGAAGGTCGTGATTGCGTTGGAAAACACTCTTGACTCAACTTGGAGACCGCGTAACCATTCGTTGATGTTTTGGCGTCGCTGCTTTGGAGTTTGAGCGTCGATTTTGAGCGACCGAGTCTGTTTTTCTTTGGTCTTTGTGACGTGAAATGCGCCTGCTGGGTTGTGTGGCGCTTGGGCAACACCGCATGAGTGCGCCTTGGTTTTTTTTGGCGGCCGGTGCGCGCAGCGATGGAATTTCACGGGCTTGTGACTACCATTCGCCCTGTTGGTGATTGGCGGCGTTGATTCGCTCCAGTTTCGTTTCGATTTCAATGGACAGTTCAGGAGATTTCCTAAATGAAAAAATCAGTCGTCGCCCTCGCGGTCTTGGGCGCTTTCACCGGCCTCGCTTCGGCTCAATCCTCGGTCACCCTCTACGGTCGGCTTGATCAAAACGTGACGAATGTCGATCCCGGCAGCAAAGGTAAAGCTGGAAATTCGTCTAACACCAACGCCGGTGACTCTGTCACCAAGATCAATGATGGCAGCGTCAATGGTTTGGGCGCATCGCGCTTCGGCATGCGCGGTGTTGAGGACCTGGGCGACGGCCTGAAGGCCTACTTCAAGTTGGAGTCAGGTATTTCGGTCGACAACGGCGTTGATGGCGGTGCCACCCAGACTTCCAGCAATTCGATGTTCAACCGCGAGGCCTACGTGGGTGTGGGTTCAACCACCTGGGGCGATATTCGCTTCGGCCGTCTGGAAACTCTCTCCCGTGAAGCCAACCGTCTGATCAACGACGCGAGCAGCGATAACCAGCTGAAAATGTCCGAAACGATTTCCGACAACCGGACCCAAAACACGACATACGCTCAAAACCGCGTTTACTTCAATGACTTTGGCACTCGCGTCGACAACGCGATCTCTTATCGCTCGCCTAGCTTCATGGGCATGGCCCAAATGATCGTCACGTACGGCCTCAGCGAAGGTGCCAAGGCTCCGGCAGACAACGCCCAAGGTGCATTCAACGGCTACACGACGGCACAAAAAGAGAATGTCGCTGGCAATATCGCTTCGTACACTGGCGTGGGCTTTCTCGTGACGGCAGGTCCTTTGTCTGCCGACCTGCTCTACGAGCAGTTGAACGGTGGCGGCCAGAGCGGCACGTTTGGCAAAACCGGCACGATCGGCGCCAACTACGACCTCGGATTCGCGAAGATCTTCGCGGCCTACCAAGATGGCTCTGACGTGACCCAAGCATTCGGGCAAAACGCGGAAACCGTGTTCACCGGTGGTACCGGCGGTAATTCCAAGGTATCTGGGGTCGACCTCACCGCAAGCAACTACGGGGTGAAGGTTCCTTTTGGAAAGTGGACCTTCGTGGCCCAATATACCCAGTCCGAGTTGTCCGGCACCAATATTGCCAACAGCGTTTGGGGAAATGGCGGCACCACCAACAGCGTGAAGCAGTCGAAGTACGGTATGTCAGCTGAGTACGCCTTCTCGAAGCGCACCTCGGTTTACGGCGTGGTCATTGGTCGCAGTGGCGATCAAGACGAGTACTTCAATCGCAAGAACGAGTACGCACTCGGTTTGGCTCACACCTTCTGATCGTCTGACGAAGGTTGGTTGAAATCTGAAAGCCGCCTTTGGGCGGCTTTCTTCGTTGTGGAGTGACCTTTCGGGGTCTTCGTGTTGGTGGCATTCGTGGTCCTTGCATTCAGTTCTGTGTGCGCTGGCCAATCAAGGCCGGCGATTGCCAAAGCCTTCGGACCATGGGTGCGACTCTTGGGCATGGCGTGGGTGGTGTTTGCAATGTTGGGTTGCGTGGCCACGCCGGACGAGAAGGGTGCTGCGCGCGATAACTCGGCGGGTTCCTGGCAGCCGTTCGAGTTTCCCTTCAAGCGAGCGACGCAATATGTGCCGATCACGCTTGACGGCCAACCGGTGATTCAGGCCGATGCCGACAACTCGGTCAGCCTGTATCGACGGATGGTGCGAGTGGACCCCCATGACCTAGGCCATCTGGCGTTTTCATGGATGGTGCCCGAGCTCATTGCGCAAGCCGATCTGAGCGTGCAGGAACGCGAAGACGCGCCGGTGCGGCTGGTGCTGGCCTTTGACGGCGATTTCAGCAAGCTGCCGGTCAAGGATCGGTTGCTTTTTGATCTGGTCGAAGGCGTGATCGGCGAGCCGCCTCCCTACGCGACGCTGATGTATGTGTGGGACAACCATGCCCCCGTCGGTTCGGTGATCGTCGCCGCTCGCACCAGTCGCATACGCAAGATCGTTGTCGACTCGGGCCCGGCGCAAACGTCGGTGTGGCGGTTCCACGATCGGGACATCGCCAGCGATTTCAGAAAAGCCTATGGCGAAGAGCCCGGCGCGCTGACTTCGGTGGCCTTGATGACCGACGGTGACAACACCCGCACCAAGGTGCGCGCCTTCTACGGCGAGGTGAAGCTGCTCGGACCCGCCGCGCGCTAGCCTTGTGCGGGCAGCAAGTGCTCGCCGCGGAAAAGCTCGATGGATTTCTCGCGGTCGCGGATCAACCGCGTCTGACCGTCCGACACCATGACCTCTGCTGCACGGCCACGGGTGTTGTAGTTGCTGGCCATGCTCATTCCATAGGCACCTGCTGACAAGACTGCCAGCAAATCACCTGCCTGGACGGCCAGATCGCGGTCGCGCCCCAGCCAGTCGCCTGACTCGCACACCGGACCGACCACGTCATAGGTCACTGGCTTGGCGTCGCTCAGGCGGCAAGGCGCGATACCCATCCAGGCCTCGTACATCGCCGGGCGCATCAGGTCATTCATGGCGGCATCCACGATGCAGAAGTTCTTGCCGTCGGCCTCGTGAGAAGGTTTCAGGTACAAAACCTCGGTGACAAGCACCCCCGCATTGCCCACAAGCGAGCGGCCGGGCTCAAACATCAGCTTGCGGTGTGCGTGGCCGCGCTCATCGATGCGCCGCAACAGCGCACCGATCAACTCGGCCGCAGAAGGTGGCTGCTCGTCGGTGTAGGTGATGCCCAGCCCGCCGCCGAGGTCCAGGTGATGCAGTCGCACGCCGGTGGCTTCAACCGCCTCGACCAGATCCAACATGCGGTCAACTGCATCAAGGTAAGGCGCGACCTCGGTGATCTGCGATCCGATGTGGCAGTCGATACCGACGACCTCAAGACCCGGAAGCGATGCAGCGCGTGCGTAGGCGGTCACAGCACGCTCGTGGGCGATGCCGAACTTGTTGCCCTTGAGACCCGTGGAGATGTAAGGGTGAGTCTTCGCGTCGACATCCGGGTTCACGCGCAAGCTGATGCGCGCTGTTTGACCGGCCTGCACAGCCACCAAGGACAGGGCCTCGAGTTCAGCCTCGCTCTCGACGTTGAAACACATCACGCCTGCCGCCAGAGCCTGGCGCATTTCGGCGCGTGTCTTGCCGACGCCCGAAAAAACCACCTTCGACGGATCGGCCCCGGCTGCCAGCACACGCTCCAACTCGCCGCCAGAGACGATATCGAAGCCGCAACCGGCCCGCGCAAATGTTTGCAATACGGCCAAGCTCGAGTTGGCCTTGACCGCAAAGCAAACAAGGTGGGCTCGACCCTCAAGGGCACGCTGATAGGCCGAGAGCGAGGCCAGCATGGCGGCGCCCGAGTAAACGTAAAGCGGAGTGCCGAAGCGCTCTGCCAAATCGCTCAGATCACAACCGTCGAGGGTGAGCGTGTCGCCGCGGTAGGCTACATAAGGCGCGCCGGGCAATTTCATCGATTTGCCAGACGGTCAGACGTCGCTGGCGACACGGTCTCAGCCTGGGTGGGTGCCATCTGCAGCTTGGGCTGGCCTGGCATGAACAGCGGACCCTTCTGACCGCACCCCGAAAGCATCGCGCCCAAAGCCAACAAGGCAACCAGACGGGATGGCCCAAAGGCCCGGGGGACTAGACTTGGAGTGCTTTGCAACATCGAGAGAATTCTACCGACCATGCCCGATTCGAACCTGCCCAAGCCGTTGACCGACAGCGAGTTTCACGCCATCGCTGCTGCCGTTCTGGCTGGGATCGAAGAAACGGTTGACCGGTGGCTGCAAGGCGATGTGATCGACATCGATTCGGGCCGCACCGGCGGTTTGCTGGAGCTCAGCTTTCCGGACGGCAGCAAGATCGTGATCAACGCGCAGCCACCCCTGCATGAGTTGTGGCTGGCTGCGCGCGGTGGCGGATTCCATTTCAAGTATGCCGATGGCGGGTGGGTCGATACGCGAAGCGGCGCCGATTTTCACGAGGTGTTGTCGGGCTGTGCCAGCGAGCAAGCGGGACAAGTGCTGCATTTCGGCTCGGCGTGAAGCAATCGCCGGCAGCTCCTGCCGGTATCAGCGTTTGAACATGTCCAGAATGCTCTTGCGCTCTTCTTCGTCGGCAGGCTTGGGCAGGTTTTCGTCCAGCCCGACGCTGCTGATGCCGCTGCGCTGGGTGCTTTCCTCATAGAACCATTCCGAGCCGATGTGAACCACGCCTTCGGGCGGATTCAAAGACAGTTCCGACTCGGGCTTGCCCTTGAGCGCGAAGCTCATGTAGTCGATCCACACGGGCAACGCGAGGCCGCCGCCGGTTTCATGGTCACCCAGCTTCCTGGGGTTGTCGTAGCCGATCCAGACGACTGCCACCACGTCTTGCTGGTAGCCTGCAAACCAAGCGTCCATCGAGTCATTCGTGGTGCCCGTCTTGCCATAGATGTCGTGGCGCTTCAGAGCAACCTGCGCACGCGCTGCTGTGCCTGAGCGGGTGACTTCCTGCAGGAGGCTGTTCATCATGAATGCGTTGCGCGGACTGATCGCACGCATCGACTCGTCCAGCGGCTGCGGCTTGAATTGATGCACGACCCTGCCCCTCGAGTCGGTGACGCTGCTGACCAGGAACGGATTGACACGGTAGCCGCCATTAGCAAACACCGCGTAGGCACTCGCGAGCTGCAGTGGCGTCACCGACCCCGCGCCCAGGGCCATCGTGAGGTACGCAGGATGCCGTTCGGCCTCGAAGCCGAATTTCGTGACCCAGTCCTGCGCGTAGTTCGCGCCGATCGACTGGAGAATCCGTATCGAAACCATGTTTTTCGACTTGGCCAAAGCCTTGCGCATCGGCATGGGACCCTCGAACTTGCCGTCGTAGTTTTGCGGCTCCCACGGCTGGCTGCCCGTGCTGCCAGCGTCGAAGAACAGCGGAGCGTCGTTGATCACCGTGGCTGGTGAAAAGCCTCGCTCCAGCGCAGCCGAGTAGATGAAAGGCTTGAAGCTGGAGCCCGGTTGACGCCAGGCCTGCGTGACTCGGTTGAACACGTTCTTTGAATAATCAAAGCCACCGACCATCGCCAGGATCGCGCCGGTTTGCGGCTCCAGCGCCACGAAGGCGCCCTCCACCTCGGGCAACTGCGTGGCAGTCCATGCACCGTTGTCGCCCTTCACAACGCGAATCACCGCGCCGCGGCGTATCTTGGTCTTGGGGTTGGTCTTGTCGCCCAGACCCGAGGCGACTGGCTTCAACCCCTCGCCCGTCAACGTGATCTGTTCTCCACTCTGAAGGCTGGCCACCAACTTGCGCGGACTGACTTCCAGCACCACAGCGGCTTTCAACTGGTCGTTGTCAGGGTGGTCGCCAAGGGCCTCTCCGATGCGCACGTCCATGTCGGAGGCGTCGGTCGGAAGGTCGATGTAGGCCTCGGGGCCACGGTAGACCTGTCTTCGCTCATAGTCGAGGATGCCCCGGCGCAGCGCTGCATAGGCCTGCAACTGGTCCGTTGACCTGACCGTCAAATGAACCTGCAAGCCGAGCGTGTAGGCGTCCTCTCCGTATTGCGTGTGCACCAATTGACGGGCCGTCTCCGCCGCGTATTCGCCGTGTAAAGGGGAGTCGGTCTGCGTGCGGTAGACCAGTTTCTCCTTGCGCGCCTCATCTCGCTGCTCTTCCGTGATGAAGCCGTTTTCGAGCATGCGATCGATGATGTGCAACTGCCGCACCGTCGCTCGTTTCGGGTTGGCGATGGGGTTGTAAGCGGAGGGCGCCTTGGGCAGCCCCGCGAGCATGGCCGCCTCGGCAACCGAGATGTCCTTGATGGACTTGCCAAAGTAGATCTCGCTGGCTGAGGCAAAGCCGTAGGCGCGCTGCCCGAGGTAGATCTGGTTCATGTAGACCTCCAGGATCTGATCCTTGGTCAAAATGCTTTCGATCTTCAGCGCCAGAAGAATCTCGTAGATCTTGCGGGTGAAGGTTTTCTCGGTCGACAGGTAGAAATTTCGCGCCACCTGCATGGTGATGGTGGAAGCACCCTGGCTGCGCGACTCGCCGAAGTTGGCCAGTCCTGCTCTCAAGATACCGAGGTAGTCAACGCCGCCGTGCTGATAAAAACGCGCGTCCTCGATGGCCAGCACAGCGTCCTTGATCACCTTGGGCAGTTCGGCCGCCGAGACGAAGTTGCGCCGTTCTTCGCCAAACTCGCCGAGCAACACACCGTCTGCTGCGAAGATGCGCATCGGAAGTTTGGGGCGGTAATCCGTGAGGCCGCTGATCTCAGGCAGATTCGGATAGGCAACGGCCAAGGCAATCGCCGCCAGCATCAAAGCGCCCAGAACACCCGCGACCAGCGTACCCGCTGCGCCCAGAATCAGCTTGCCCAAGACGGATAGCCAGCCTCCCTTTTTCGCGGATGAGGGTGGTTTTGCAGAGCCGTTGGCCCCACCACGGGATTGGCTCATGGAACTCCTGAGAAAACGGTCTCAATTATAGGAAGCGTGTCGCGGGTAATTTCCTCGGATGCTTCTTGTTACGCCAAAGCTGGACAAACGACTCAGGTGATATTCCAAGGTACCGATAACTCAGTTTGAAGAGCATGTGTCTCCCGCAGGAGAACTGAGGGGTGATATGGCCCTTTTTCCTTTGTTGAACATAGGCTTTACTGCTAACATTGAAGTGAATTCTTAACAGTTCGTCGCGTCTTGTGGCGGCCTGAAGGACGAGGCCTGTGAGCTTTATAGACACCCTGCTTGGCCGGACGCACCCCTCAATGATCGGGCTTGATATCAGTTCATCAAGCGTCAAACTGGTCGAGTTGGGGCAAGACGAATCCGGCAAATACGTTCTGGAGCGATTTGCGTCCGAAAGCTTTGAAAAAGGCTGGATCGCGGACGGGCAGATCGAAAAGTTCGAAGAAGTTGCCGATGCCGTACGGCGGGTCATCGCCAAAAGTGGCACCAAGACCCGCGATGTCGTGATGGCCATGCCGCAGTCTTCGGTGATCACCAAGAAGATCATCTTGCCAGCTGGTCTGCGCGAAGATGAGCTTGAGGTGCAGGTTGAGTCGGAAGCCAATCAGTACATCCCTTTTTCGCTGGACGAGGTGAGCCTCGACTTTTGCGTCATCGGTCCAAGCCCAACCTCGGTCGGCGATGTCGAGGTGTTGATCGCTGCATCCCGCAAAGACCGCGTTCAGGATCGCCAGGGTCTGGCCGAAGCCGCCGGCCTCAAGCCGGTCGTGCTTGATGTCGAGTCGCATGCGTCGCGTCTTGCCATGGCGCGCATCGTGCGTGCTTTGCCTAACGAGGGACGCGACTCGCTGGTCGCGCTTTTCGAGATTGGCGCCGACACGACCAGTCTCAAGGTCTTGCTTGACGATGAGCTGCTCTATGACCGAGACCAGGCCTTCGGCGGCTCGCAACTGACCCAGTTGATTTCGCGCCAGTACGGCTTTTCATTCGAAGAGGCCGAACAAAAAAAGCTGGTGTCCGACCTGCCCGATGACTACCAGTCGCAAATCCTTGCGCCCTTCGTGGACAGCCTTTCTCAGGAAATCGGCCGCGCCCTGCAGTACTTCTTCACGAGCACGCCGCACCACAAGGTTCACTACGTCATGCTGGCTGGCGGCACGGCAACCCTGCCGGGTCTGAAAGACCGCGTGACGGAACTCACCGGCTTTGCTTCGAAGGTGGTCAATCCGTTTGACAACATGACGCTGGGCCCTTCGGTGCGTGAAAGCAAGCTGTACCGTGAAGCGCCGTCTTACCTCACCGCCTGCGGATTGGCGATGCGGAGGTTTGCCAAGTGATACTGATCAACCTGCTACCCCACCGCGCCGAAAAGCGCCGGCGCAGGAAGATCGCCTTCTTTTCGGGCATTGCGCTGTCGGCTTTCGTGGGCCTTGTGACTGTGGGGTTGTGGTTCGCGGTTGTTCAGCAACTGACATCCGGCCAGCAAGAGCGCAATGAGTTTCTCGGCCACGAGATTCATACGCTTGAGGCGCAGATTCGGGATATCGCGGGTTTGAAGGCTGAAATCGAGGCCTTGAAAGCGCGGCAAAAGGCAGTCGAAGACCTTCAATCTGACCGCAATATCCCCGTTCACCTGCTCAACGAGTTGGTCAAGCAGACCCCTGAGGGCATCTACTTCAAGTCGGTCAAGCAAGAAGGCCAGACCTTGAACATCTCTGGCGTGGCGCAAACCAACGAGCGCGTGTCCGAGTTCCTGCGCAACACCAACAACAACTCCGAGTGGCTGGAGCGGCCCGAACTGATAGAGATCCGTGCATCCAGCGCGCAAACCGCGGACCGTTCGCAAAAGCGCTTGTTTGATTTCTTGATTCGCGTGCACATCAAGCGCCAGCAAGACGCTGCCAGCCCGGGTGATGCGGCATCCGCTGTCCCTGTGGCCAAGAAGGGTTGACCGCCATGGCACTCAAATCCTCGTCGCCCAGCATGGGCCTCAGTTCGATGTTCGAGGACGCATCCTCTCAGTTCAAGGGGCTGGATTTCCGGCAGCCTGGTCAATGGTCGCCGCTGCCCAAGCTGGCAGCCTTTGTCGTGGCCGCGTTGGTTGTCGTGGTGCTGGGCTGGTTTGCATTGCTGCTCGATGCCAACGATGAGCTTGAAGTCGAGCGAGCCAAAGAGGTCACGCTGAAGCAGGACTTTCGCACCAAGCTTGCGATGGCGGTCAATCTGAGCGAACTGCGCAAGCAAAAACTGCTGGTCGAGGAGTACGTCATCCAGCTTGAAAAGCAGCTCCCTGGCAAGGCCGAGATGGACGCGCTTTTGTCCGACATCAACCAGGCTGGACTGGGTCGCGGGTTGCAGTTTGAGCTTTTCCGACCGGGTCAAGTGGTGGTCAAGGACTACTACGCCGAATTGCCCATCGAGCTGCGGGTATCCGGTCGCTTCCATGACATTGGTTCCTTCGCCGCTGACGTCGCCAATCTGTCTCGCATCGTGACCTTGCACGACCTGTCCATCAGTGTCACCAAGTCCGGCAGCGATCTGATGACCATGGACGCCACGGCCCGAACCTACCGTTACCTGGATGCTGAGGAAATCGAGACGGTCCGTAGGGACGCCGTCAAGAAACCGAAGCGGGTGAGCTAGGAATGATGATGCGAGTGGCAACTTTTCAGTCGCTTGTCGCTGGTGCAGCGTTGCTGGCCCTGACGGCTTGCAGTGGCGAGCAGCAAGAACTGTCCGCATGGGTCGCGCAGCAACGCGAAGAGGTGAAACCCAGCGTGCAGCCCATTTTGCCGCCCAAGAAATTCAACCCACAGGCCTATCAGATGGCCGATGCGGTCGAGCCGTTCAGCACACAGAAGCTGACGGTGGCCATCAAGCAGGAGGCCAGGCAGCCCAGCTCGCTGCTGGCCGCCGAGGCCAATCGTCGTCCCGAGCCTCTCGAGTCGTATCCGCTCGACAGCGTGACCATGGTGGGCAGTCTCATCAAGCACAACACGCCGTTTGCCTTGTTGAGGGTCGACAAGCTGCTTTATCAAGTGAAGCTCGGAGACTATCTTGGCCAGAATTACGGAAAGATCGTGAAGATTTCCGAAACTGAAATGTCCATTCGCGAAGTCGTTCAAGACGTCAGTGGCGAATGGACGGAGCGCATCAGCTCGATCCAACTCCAGGAGAAAGCTCCATGAAGGCCTTGCGGAAGATGTCCACCATGAGTGACTGGAGAGCTCGTCTGTTCGCTTTGGGGTGCGCGCTGGCAGCTTGCTCTCCGGCGATGGCTGATCCCGTGATCCAGTCGGTCAGCAGTTCGAGGCAGGCTGGTACCGAAATCGTGAGCATCGAGCTGTCAGAGCCCCTCAAGGCGGTTCCTACCGGTTTCCTGGTTCAGACCCCACCTCGCATCGCCATCGACTTGCCCGGCGTGACCAACGGCACCGGCAAGCCATTGGTGGAGCTCAATCAGGGCAACGTCCGAAACGTCAACATCGCGAGTTCCGAAGACCGCACCCGCCTGGTCATTCAGCTGGCCAAGCCAGCCACCTACCATGCCGAGTTGCAAGGCAAGACTTTGGTCATCGTGCTCGATGCCGGTGTGTCTGCGGCTGTCGTGGCAGTCAACCCCAACGCCCGTGGCAGTGAAGGTGCGCTCAGGTTCTCCGAGCCCAAGAACGCCGACCAGTTGCCCTTGAAGGGCATCGATTTTCGTCGCGGTACCGACGGTGCAGGTCGGGTGATTGTTGACCTGGCCAACAGTCAGGTCGGCGTCGACATTCATCAGCAGGGAACGGGTCTGGTGGTCGAATTCCTTCGCTCCAGCCTTCCAGACAACTTGCGCAAGCGGCTTGATGTTGTCGATTTCGGCACTCCTGTGCAGACCATCTCGACCGTGCAAAAAGGCGATCGCGTTCGCATGGTGGTGGAGCCGCATGGTGCCTGGGAACACAGCGCCTATCAAAGCGACAACCAGTTCGTGCTCGAAATCCGGCCGCAGAAGATAGACCCGAACAAGCTGACGCAAGGCCCAGGCTTTGCCGGCGAGAAGTTGTCCTTGAACTTCCAGAACATCGAGGTTCGCGCCTTGCTGCAGGTCATCGCCGACTTCACCAACTTCAATGTGGTGACCAGCGACACCGTGACCGGCAACGTCACGCTGCGGCTCAAGGACGTGCCCTGGGATCAGGCGCTCGACATCATTCTTCAGTCGCGTGGCCTGGGTCTGCGCAAGTCGGGCAACGTGCTGATGATCGCCCCGAAGGACGAACTCAACGCCAAGGAAAAGAACGAGCTGGAGGCCGTCGCGATGATCGCGTCGCTTGAGCCCGTGCGCTCACAGTCCTTCCAGCTCAACTACACCAAGGCTGAAGAGCTGGCGCGTGGGCTGATGGGCGATTCCGGGGGCGAAGGCGGTGCGTCATCGGGCACTGGAAATTCGCGCATCCTGTCGCCGCGCGGTTCGGTCTACGCTGAAGTGCGCACGAACCAGCTGTTTGTCAACGACACGCCGGCCAAGCTCGAAGAGGTTCAAAACCTGATCGCACGGGTCGACATCCCGGTGCGCCAGGTGCTGATCGAAGCGCGCATCGTCGAGGCTGACGACTCCTTCGGACGCTCGCTGGGCGTGCGGCTGGGCGGCAAGGCCACTTATGGGGTTGGCGGCGGGCAACAGGTCGCGATCGGTGGTGACGTGAACGCAGTCGGCGCGGCCAGCCGCCAAGGCGCCGTCGCCGACTACACCAACTCGACCTTCGTGCGATTGCCTGCTCAATCGCAAGGCGGCTACCTGCCGTCGTCGATTGCGATGTCGTTGTTTGGTTCCAATTCAAGCAACGCCTTGAACCTTGAAATCTCGGCGGCCGAGGCCGATGGTCGCGGCAAGATCATCTCCAGCCCGCGCATCCTGACCGCTGACCAGATTCAGGCCAGCATCCAGCAGGGCACGAAGATCCCTTACCAGTCGGCCACCTCAAGCGGTGCCACCTCGGTGTCCTTCGTCGATGCCACGCTCAAGCTGCAGGTCATCCCGCAGATCACTCCGGAAGGCTCGGTGATCCTGACGGTGGAGGTCAACAAGGACAGCGTCGGTGCGGTCACACAAGGTGTGCCATCGATCAACACCAAGTCGGTGAAGACGCAGGTGCTGGTTGAAAACGGCGGCACCGTGGTGATCGGCGGCATCTTCGAACAGACCGAGCGCACCGACGAGGCCAAGGTTCCGTTCCTGGGCGACGTTCCGGTCCTGGGCTACCTTTTCAAGAACAAGACGACCTCGCTCAACAAGACCGAGTTGCTGGTGTTCCTGACCCCGAGGGTGGTGACCGACCGCACTGCGGCGCGTTGAGTCTGCCTGCGCCTTCAGCAGCTTGCGATGCTCATCAGCCTGATTGGCATGCCCGGTGGTGGCAAGTCCACCTTGGGCAGGCAATTGGGCCGCAGGCTGGGCGTCGCTTTCTGTGACAGCGATGCGGTGATCGAACGCCGCATTGGCTGCAGCATCCGCGAGTTCTTTGACCGCGAGGGCGAGGAAGCCTTTCGAGACATCGAGCAGACGGTCATCGCTGAGCTGGTCAGCTCTGCCCAGGGTGTGCTGGCCACTGGCGGCGGCGTGGTGCTGCGAGAAGCCAACCGTGTCGCCCTGCACGAAGGCAGCACGGTCGTTTACCTTCGGTCCACGCCCGAAGAGTTGTTCCGCCGCCTGCGCCACGACACTCAGCGCCCGCTCCTTCAGGTGAAGGACCCTCTGGCGCGCTTGCGTTCACTGTTTCAGGTGCGCGACCCGTTGTACCGGAGCATCGCGCATTACGTGATCGAGACGGGCCGTCCCTCGGCGTCTCACCTCGTCAACATGTTGCTGATGCAACTGGAGCTCGCCGGCCTGATCCCCATCGACACCGTGCCTTCACCGGTCGACGGAGCCCACACGCAGGCCCATTGAGTCTGTGGGCCGCGCGGCAGAATACGCCGATGGCACATCCCATTCCGACCGAACACGTCACCATCGAACTGGCCGAGCGCAGCTACCAGATCCTCATTGGTTGTGGGCTGCTCGATGAGGCATCCGCCATGTCGGGCGCATCGGCAAGCTCCGAAGCCCTGATCGTCACCAACACGACCGTGGCACCGCTTTATGCCGAGCGACTGCAGCGTGTGCTGGCCAGCCAACACGCGCGCGTTCGCACCATCGCCTTGCCGGACGGCGAGGTCTACAAGGACTGGGCCACCCTCAACCTGATCTTCGACGAATTGCTGCGCGAGGCCTTCGATCGCAAGACCGTGCTCTATGCGCTGGGCGGCGGCGTGGTGGGGGACATGACGGGATTCGCGGCCGCCTGCTACATGCGCGGTGTGTCCTATGTGCAGGTTCCGACCACGCTGCTGGCTCAGGTCGACTCATCGGTGGGCGGCAAGACCGCGATCAACCACCCCGCGGGCAAGAACATGGTCGGGGCTTTTTATCAGCCCCTCAAGGTGATCGCCGACCTGGACACCCTCGACACCTTGCCCGATCGCGAAATCTCCGCCGGTCTGGCCGAGGTGATCAAGTACGGACCCATCGCCGACGATTCGTTTTTGAGCTGGATCGAGCAGCACATCGACGCACTGCGCGCGCGCGACAAGACCGCGCTGGCCCACGCGGTGCGCCGCTCGTGCGAAATCAAGGCCTGGGTGGTCGGCCAGGATGAGCGCGAGTCCGGCTTGCGTGCGATCCTCAACTTCGGCCACACCTTTGGCCACGCGATCGAGGCCGGCCTGGGCTACGGCGAGTGGCTGCACGGCGAGGCCGTGGGTTGCGGCATGGTGATGGCGGCCGATCTGTCGGTGCGACTCGGGCTCATCGACGCGGCTTACGCCGAGCGCCTCACGGTGCTGATCGAGCGAGCCGGGTTGCCCACGCGCGGGCCTCGGCTCGGCGCGGCGCGCTACCTCGAGTTGATGCGCGTCGACAAGAAGTCCGAGTCCGGTCAGATCCGCTTCGTGCTGATCGACGCACCGGGTCGCGCGAGCCTGCACCGCGCCGACGACGCGCTGGTGGCCGAGGCCATCGAAGCGCACTGCGTGTGAACGCCAGCCACGGCGGCACGCTGGCGCCTTTTGCCAGCCACCCGACTCTGACGCGCGGCCGCCGGCACGCCGAGCCAGACTCACCCGATCGCAATGCGTTTC
>Ga0209085_1001481_pt1 | contig 14496 bp, 6 predicted proteins | sample C_131016_EF_Meta_FD_187310 | JGI IMG/M metagenome (GOLD analysis project Ga0209085, IMG submission 187310) | Freshwater microbial communities from Lake Croche, Canada to study carbon cycling - C_131016_EF_MetaG (SPAdes) (version 2) | ecosystem: Environmental > Aquatic > Freshwater > Lake | place...
TACGCCTGCCCGACGTTAATCTTGCTGTTGGCGGTTCTAAAGTATCCAGCCACATGGATGGTTGGGCTATTGACTGCTCTTCTTCTGCTCATACTCCTCACGAACTATGTCAGCTTGTTTTGAAGGCAGGAATTAAGTTTGACCAGATGATCCATGAGTATGGGCGTTGGATGCACATATCGTTTGCGCCTGAGATGCGTCAGCAAGAGTTGACAATTTTTAAACCAGAAGGTAAATACAAGGTTGGAATTTGGACTGAAGCCGAGTACCATACAAAGTAATATGCCATTACAGAAAATACAACTAAAGCCCGGCGTTAATCGTGAAAACACGCGCTATACAAATGAAGGTGGTTGGTATGAATCCGACAAGGTACGCTTTCGTCAAGGCACGCCTGAGAAAATTGGTGGATGGCAACGCATTTCTTCTGCTACTTTTTTGGGCGTCTGTCGTTCTTTGTGGAACTGGATTACGCTGGCTTCTTTGAATCTATTGGGAGTAGGCACTAACTTAAAGTTCTACATCGAGAGTGGCGGTGCTTATAACGACATCACGCCGACACGAGTAACTAACACCCTAACCAACCCGTTTACTACGGCTACATCCACTAACACCGGAACAACAACAAAAGTCACAGTAACCGATGCTAATGGCGGTTTTATTAACAATGACTACGTCACGTACTATATTCCGGGGGCGGCATCCGTTACGTTTAACGGAATCACTATTACAAGTAACACCCAATATCAGCTTACCTATGTGAGTGCTACTACATACACCATATCCGTTACAGGTACAGCCAGCGCTAGTTCTGCTGGTGGTGGAACAATTTACGCGGTCTATCAAGTTAATACTGGCCCTTCTTACAGCGTGCCGTTAACGGGTTGGGGGTCTAGCACTTGGGGGTCAGGTTCTTGGGGTATTGGCACCACAACAACAGACGCGCTTCGCATATGGAACCAAATAAATTGGGGGCAGAACCTGCTGTACGGACCTCGCGGCGCACCACTATATTACTGGGACGCTATACAAGGCGTAACTGGGCAGGGAGTGACTATGACAATTGCTACCCCTTGCGTGGTGACTTCTGCTGTGGCCTTCCCTGACGGCACACCTATTACGCTTTCTACAACGGGGTGGTTACCGACGGGATTAGTTCCGGGCGTTACTTACTACACCAAGTATATTTCAACCTATACATTTAACCTTGCGGCTACATCAGGTGGGGCATCCATAAACACAACTGGTACGCAAAGTGGTACACAAAGAATAACCCAGCGTGGAGTATTGCTGTCTTCCTTAACAGGCTCGGATGGCTACACCCCACTATTTCAAAATACATTTACTGTGTCGGATGCCAGCCGATTTGTGCTTGTCTTTGGTACAAATGACTATGGAAGTACGGTTCTTGACCCTATGCTGATTCGTTGGTCAGACCAAGAATCTTTGACTACATGGTATCCCGCAATCACCAACCAAGCAGGCAGTGTGCGGTTATCTCATGGCTCCAAGATAGTTACCACTGTGCAAAGTCGTCAGGAGATTTTGGTTTATACAGACCAAGCAGTTTATTCTTTGCAATACCTTGGACCTCCGTTTGTGTGGGGTACCCAGCTTCTTGGCGACAACATATCTATTGCTGGGCCGAATGCTGCGACGCTTGCATCCGGAGTTACCTATTGGATGGGCGTAGACAAATTTTATAGATACGATGGACGGATTCAAACTCTGCGTTGTGACTTACGCCAGTTTATTTATAGCGACATTAACCCACAACAATACGACCAAGTGTTTGCCAGCACCAATGAAGGCTTTAATGAGGTGTGGTTCTTCTATTGTTCTGAAAATTCAATAACGGTAGATAGATACGCCGTGTATAACTACTTTGAAGATGTTTGGTACTACGGAACGATGGCTCGCACGGCTTGGCTCGATACTGGGCTGCGTAACTACCCGTTGGCGGCAACATACAGCTATAACGTCGTTAATCAAGAATACGGTGTAGACGACAACGAAACCGGTACTACTTTACCTATAGAAGCGTCCATAACCTCTGCCCAGTTCGATATTGGGGATGGACATAACTTTGCGTTTGTTTATCGCATGATTCCGGACATGACCTTCCGTGGGTCTACAAGTGGCACAACGCCGCAAGTGACTATGTATTTGCAGGGGCTAAACAACTCTGGTTCTGGCATAACGCAGACAGGCAACGCTAATGTGACGTATACAGGGACGGCTCCAGCCGTTATTAATGTAGATCAGTTTACAGGCCAGTTGTATATTCGTGTGCGTGGGCGTCAGATGCAGATGAAAATCACTTCTAACAATATTGGTGTGCAGTGGCAACTTGGCGCTCCCCGTATCGACATCAGACCGGATGGACGTAGATGAGTTTTATTGTTACATCAGAGTTCCAACTCAACCGCACAGTTGCACCGCGTTTACCTGCGGCTACGCTTGAGTACGATATTAACTACATAAACCAGTTAAACAACGTTTTGCGGTTGTATTTCAACCAGATTGACAATATCTTAGGCCAACTTAGTACGGCTAGTGGAGTAATCCCAGCGCTTACTGTGTATACAGTAGCTACGCTACCGAGCGCGGCAACTTCTGGTATAGGGGCTAGAGCTTTTGTATCAGATGCTTTGGCCCCCGCATTTGGCTCAACGGTAGTTACTGGAGGCGCTGTAAAGGTGCCTGTTTATTCCGACGGAACTGTTTGGAAAGTTGGGTGAACATGATAAACTCGATTAACCCCCTATTTATGAGGCAAAAATGAGCCTACAACTTGCTGCCCAACATATAGCCCACAAAGGTCGTGGACCTGACACTACGCTTGTCCACATGTCTCGTAATGAGGTTAAGAGCCTTAACGACTTGGCTATGGCACATGGGGGTCAATTAACTATAAACCCTGAAACTGGCCTACCCGAAGCAGGTTTCTTATCTGCTATTTTGCCTATGGTGGCGGGTGCGGCCTTAATGGGAGTTTCTGGTGGGGCGATTAACCCCATGACTGCTGGTTTTCTAGTCGGCGGCGGCAGTTATTTGATGAATCCAAAGGCTGGCTTGATGGGCGCTTTGTCCGCCGGTATGGGTGCTTATGGTGGCGCTAGTTTGGGTCAAGGATTATCAGGTCTTGCTACTTCGGAAGCAGGAACAACCTCTGCAAATGCTATGACTGCTGCGGCTGATGAAGCTGAAAAGAAACTTATAGCGGATCGTATGCAGCAGCAAGCAGTGGAAAAAGCTGCAATGAGCACTGACATGAGTCTTGGTCAAGCGGGCGCTGCTAATGCTGCTAATGTACCAACACCCGACTACCTTCAAGATTACGGCCCCCGAGGGCAATATACCGCCGGTTCAGCCCCATCTCTAAACAGCCCCGGTGGATTAAATGTAACAGCCCCTGCCACCCCTATTGGACAAATACAGCCAGCAAGCCCACTTGACATTCAGACTGCCCGCGATGCGGCTATGGAATCAGCCTATAGGACTCCCCCTTCAGGTTTTGATGCTATGTATAAAGGCGCTGAGTCTTTAGTTGACAACCCAACAGGGGATAAATTTAAAACTGTTGGTGGCGGAAGCTACATGGGGTTAGCTCAAAAAGGCTTAGCGGCGGCGGCTCCTGCTATAACTGCACCAGCAAAATTCAACATGCCTGCGGCTACTAGCCAAGCACCTATTGCACCACGCTATAAATTTAGTCCCGGGATGGCAACGCCGACTCCAGCGGCTGGTATTACTGGTACAGAAAATACATACTTTAGGCCTAAATACAGTGCAATTAGTGCAGATGAGGCTAGAAATATTTATGGTTTTGCAAGCGGTGGCACAACTTATGACCCCAAAACTCAACGGTATACAAATACAGGCGGGATTGCCGACGCATACAGACCAGAAAATACCGATGTAAATTTTTATAACGATAGCCCCGGCCCCGGTGCGGGCGGGGGCCCTGCCGCCGCTTCTGATTCTTCAAGTTCTACTGGTTCTCCAACTGGTTCAACAATGGGAGATATTGGCTACGCCATATCTAATCAATCTATTTCTCCTGTTGCCGCAGCAATCGCTTCTGCTGCTATGGATGCTATGTCCTCCACAAGTAATACTTCTGTTAACGCTACGAATGGTATGGATGTAGCAAGTGACCAAGCTACCGCTACTGGAGCAAGTTCTGCCGCTGGTGCCGCTGGCCCTGCTGGTGAAAGCTCTAATGGCATGGGTAGTGATACTGCTGGCGAAGGAAGCTCTTCTAGTGATGGTGGTAGCAGCTCTAGTGGTGGCGGTGAAGGTGGCGAAGCCCGTGGTGGTTTGTCTCCGTTATTTACACATCACATGGCTACTGGTGGTGGGGCGAGATCATATAGAACATCACTAAATGACTCTCTTGAAGCTGCATATGCAAAAGCGCAAGAAAGTAATGACACTGCCACTATGCGTGCTATCGAAGAAGAAATGGATATCCGCAACACCAGTAAAGCCGGAATGGAGCAGGGGCTCAGCGGCATGAAGGGTTTGGCAATAGGAGGGCTATCTAATGCTCGTTACAACCTTGGTGGCTATTCTGATGGTGGACGTCTTCTTCGTGGGCCCGGTGATGGCGTTTCTGACTCTATTCCCGCAGTAATTGGTAAAAAACAACCTGCACGTTTGGCTGACGGTGAATTTGTAGTACCTGCACGTATCGTTTCTGAAATCGGCAACGGCTCAACTGAGGCTGGCGCACGCAAACTCTATGCAATGATGGACAGAATTCAAGCCGCCCGTAGTAAGACTGTGGGTAAAGGCAAAGTTGCAAAGAATACCCGTGCAGATAAGTATCTGCCAGCATGACAACAACCTATCACTCTGAAGACCCCGCCGAGTTTATTGAGGCACTAAGAGGAATCCTGCCTGAACACTACGAAGAGTTATGTGTTACCAAGGATTTCCCCCTACTGCCAGACTATGAAGCATATGGTCGTCTACAGGTTGCGGGGATGTTGCGCTGTATAACGGTTAGAGAGGATAATGCGCTTATTGGTTACGCTATATTTATAGTGCAACCTCATTTGCATTACAAGTCATGTAAGACGGCGTTTGAGGATATTTACTTTTTAAAGAAGGAATACCGCAAGGGTCGCCTAGGAATCCGTCTTTTCCAGTTTGCCCAAGACGAGCTCAAAAAAGAAGGTGTGAATCGCATAATCGTGCATACAAAAATTCACATGGATAATTCGCGTTTGTTTGAATACCTTGGTTATAAGTTGACCGATAAGTTATTCACAAAAATCTTGGAGCAGTCATGAGCTATTCACGTCGTCAATTAGAAGCACTCGGGGAACCGTTTGGTGACTCCGCAACCTATCGCAAAGCCGACGGTGGTTTAATCCTTGGGGGTGGCGGCTCTTCTTCGCCAGCACCTGCGTCATCTACTACACAAACCCAAGACTTACCTGACTGGGCAAAAGGTCCTGCACAAGAGGTATTGAATAAAGGCCAAGCATTAACCGATACAAGCCAGAACCCATACCAAGCCTATGGTGGTAATCGGATTGCCGGGTTTACCCCAATGCAACAACAAGCGTTCCAAGGCGCACAAGGTATGACGGTTGCACCTCAAATTGGTCAAGCTACTGCCGCATCAGTTGGCGCAGGTCTTGGTGGGTTTGACGTAGCTAATCAGGCATCTACAGGCGGGTTTCAGAACCAAGTTGGCGGGTACATGAACCCGTATATGAACCAGATTTTGGCTCCTCAGTTAGCCGAAGCTAATCGCAACTACGATATTAGTGGTGTAAACCAACAGGCTAAAGCTACCCAAGCAGGGGCATTTGGGGGCTCCCGTGGTGCAATCATGGCGGCTGAAAACGAACGCAATCGCAACATGGGTCTGCAGAGTATCTATGGTCAGGGGTTAAATACAGCTTTTAACAGCGCACAAAATCAATACAACCAAAACTTGCAGAACCAACTTGCAGGTTATGGCATGGCTAATCAAGCTGCCGGTCAATTAGGTAACTTAGGGACAAGTCAATACCAGCAAAACATGGGTATTAACCAACTGCAAGCGCAGTATGGTGGTCAACAACAAGCTCAAGAGCAACGAGGTTTAGATACTGGATATCAAGACTTCCTCACGCAGAAGAACTACCCATATCAACAGCTCAGTTTCATGTCCAACTTGATTCGTGGTACGCCTATGGGCATGAATCAACAGTCTCAGGTTTACCAAGCGCCACCGACTACGGCGCAAACTATCGGTGCATTGGGTGCTGGTGCAATCGGTTTAAGCAAACTAGCAGGGGCAAAAGAAGGTGGCTTAATGAGCGCCTACGCCGACGGCGGCGAAGTCAAACGCTATAACGGTGACTATGACTCAGTAACCAGTGAAAGAAATGTAAAGAGCATTGCTAACTTTCTCCCTAAAGAACAAGTACCCAAGTCACTGCAACTGGCGCAACAGCGCAACGATCTAGATGCACAGATTGCGTTACAGAAACAAATGGCGGAGAATGCCGCAATTCAACAGAGCGGTGAAGATGCTTCGATCCAACGTGGCCTCGGCAGTGCGTTTAATTCCCTTCCCCCACAGATGCAAGACGGTGTAGTCCGTGCCGCTGGTGGCGGCATTTTGGCTTTTGGTCCCGGCGGTGAGGCAAACGACGAAACTGGTAGTGAGGCCCCTGACTTCTCTTCTATGTTTGCTACTCGCGTAGCAGACCCACGACTTCAAGCGCAGCTTAGTGGGCGTCAGTTAGCGTTGATTGACTACCTATCGAAGCATCAAGGTGTCACACCCGGCACTAGAGAAGATCGCACGAAGTTCCAATCCGACTATATCTCTGAGGCGCAAAAGGCTGCTGGCCCAAGCCCATACGAAGGATTACGTAAGAATATTCAAGAACAACTTGGCACTACTGGTAAAGATCGTAACTTGGATGAAGCCTCTGCTTATTTTGAAGCGATCCCAGAAATTCTTCAAGGCGGTAATGCACTGCGTGGTTTTGCTGGTGGCGCAGCAAAAATAGGCACTGGTATAGCCAAAGCCGCAAAAAACGAAAAGCTTGCCAAAGCAAACTTGGCAGAAGCCGAGTTCAAACTCACAGACGCCGAGCGCAAAGAACGCATGGGCTTACATCACGAGTCTCGTGCTGCTTACGACTCTGGGCAAAAATCTCTTCTTGAAGCCGATAAGAACGCTACCGCAGCCAAGACAGCCGCAGCAAATGCAATCGCTAGAACAATGGCGGCTAATAAAGTTTCTGGTGGCGCGGGTGGCGCGGGTGCAGGCGGTAAGGAATACGTCATTGGCCCAGCAGAGTTGCTCCCACAGATCGTGCAAGAGCATCCAGAGTGGACGCCAGAAAAACAGAAAGCCGAAGCCCGCCGTCAGTACATGGCAGGTAAGAGCGCTGGGTATCAAGGCGTTGAAACTAAGGTTGAGTCTACTGAGCAGCTTGATGCAGCCAAACGCTTTGACGCACAAAAACTCTTGGATTCTAAAAACTATCGTGCCGCTAAAGGTGACCCAGCTAAACTTGCTGAACTCGATAGGCAGAATGCGGCTCGTGTTGGATACAAGTTACCAGCATCACACCCAGCTATGCAAGGTGCTAACACACCTGCACCAGCCCCAGTGCAGGCACCTCCAAATCTAGATGTGTTCTTAGAAGCAGCAAGAAAGGCAAACCCCGGATACTCCGACGCAGATTTAACGGCATACTACAACTCTAAATACAAAAAGTAAGGTAGAGCCATATGCCGATCGTTGATCCGTTTGCCCCTAAAGCACCGGCGATTGTTGATCCATTCGCACAACAAGCAGCTCCACAAGCCAGAGGGATCGTTGATCCGTTTGCCACACCTGAGCCGACACCAGAGTCTCAGTCTGGATTTCGCCAAATAGCTGACATCCCCCTACAGGCTACTAAGGGCGCGGTTGAGGGCGTGCGCATGTTGACCGACGCGCTTGGCGCGGATAACCCAGTATCTAAAGGTTTGCGTGGTGTCGAAGATTATGTCGGCGACTTACTAAGCGCCCAGTCTAAGAAGGACGCCAAAGAGATCAGCCGCATCATGAAAGATGCCGAGGACAAAGGTGTAGCCGACCAAGTGTTGGCTGGCGTTAAGGCATTCTCAGTCGCTCCGGGCGATATATTAGCCCGTGTATTTGGTAATGCGATGCCTGTTATTGCTGGTGGTTTAGCAACAACTCTGTTGCGTGGTGGCGCTATGGCGGCTACTGCTATCGGCGCGGGTACTGGTGCGGCTATGGGTGCTGGCTCTGTAAAGGGTTCTATCTATGACGCAGTTAAAGAAATACTTAGTACCAATACCAAGTTACCACCAGACCAGATTGAAAAACGTGCGGCATTGGCGCAATCCTATGGTGGCGATAATTTAGATCAAATCTTGATGGGTACCGCTATCGGTGGTATTAGTGCGGCTACTGGTTTAGAAGGTGTGGTTGCACGTCAGCTAGCACAAAAGATTGCAGGGCGTTCGACCGGAAATATCCTACAACGCGAAGCAGTTGAAAAAGCTACACAAGAGGCTACCAAAACTGCGGCTAAACGCGGAGCGTATAAACAAGCGGCTATTACAGGCGGTGCCGAGGCCGGTACAGAATTTGGTCAAGAAGCTCAAGAACAAGTTGCACAGAACATTGCACAACAACGTGAAGGGTTTAATGTACCTACGTTCCGTGGTGCTGTCGGCGCAGGCACGATGGGCGCATTGTCTGCTACTGGATTAGGTGCCGCTGCTGGTGCTAGAGAAGGTTCGCAAGCTCGTCGACAGATGGAACTAGAGGGTACGCCCGAAGGTCAGCAAATTAAAAACTTGGATGCACTGCTTGCACAAGAAGAAAAACAACAACGCATTACTGAGTTGGAGCAAAAGCCAGCCCGTACTAAGCAAGAACAGATTGAAGTCGACGCGTTAAAACAATCCGTTGCTGCTGGGCCTGCGCTTACGCAGCAAGACATGATCGTTCCTCCCGCACAGGATGAACTAACTAGGTTAAAAGCAAAAGTAGATGAGGCTAAAGCTAAGGTCGATGCGGCTGAACAACGCTTTGGTGAAGCCCCTGAGTTTTTGGTTGATGACTATGAAGGATTAAAAACCACGCTCGAGAGCAAACTCCAAGCACTTGAGTCACCTGCTATTCGTAAAGAACGTGCTGCCCGTGAAAAAGTACAGAAGGAAATGGATGTCGAGCGTGCCGCAATACAGGCAGAGCCAGTAAAAGAAACTCAACTAGAAGGCCCAGAGCCTCCTGATATCTTTGCCCCTGCACCGAAGCAGACGGCTATTGTTGACCCGTTTGAGGTTGACCCATTTGGCGCAGAGACTGCACAAGAGACACTGAAGCCAAGAGCACAAGAGGTTGTGGACGAAACCCCCATAGACCAAGGCGCTCCTGTATCTACAGAAGTTCTTGATGAAGATGCAATACTGGCTGACCAAGAAACTGCTAAGCTGACACCAGAACACATAGATAACCAAAGACAGTTATATAAACAGCTTATTGGGAATGAAGTTAGCGTTGATGATTTTATTGACCAAGATGTAGATGAACTAGTACCTGAGTACGAGTATTACTCTGCCACCCCCCAAAGATATGGGCATCCTGTTGACATAACCCCCATCAATAACCGTGTAGAAGCAAGAAAAGCTGAAGCAGAAGGTAAGGCCGTCTACGCAATAGAGAAAAAACCTGAACTAACTACTGATGCGCTATATGCCAAAGCAAGTGCATTAGAAAAAGAACAACTCTCTCTACTAAAGAAAAATGGGCATCTACCAAATCAAGGCACTCCTAAACGTCAGCGTTGGGATGAACTAACTGCCGAAATAAGAAAATTAAAAAGACAATGGGCTGAAGCCAATGCTCGCGAATCTGGAAAAACAACGCCATCTGCAGAACCCGGTGCCTTATTCGCAGGAGAAGCTTTGGAGTCGGCTAAATATGCAGGTCCAAAAGGTTGGGAGACTGCGGAGACTGGCGTAAAAGTATCTAGTTCGTTGCATCCTGATGTAGTTAGGGCAATTGAAAATAATGACGTCAACGGTGCTCTCCGTGCTATGGCACAGAATACATCAGGCTTTGCCCGTGAATTGGCTACGCGTTTAGCAGAGTTAAATTTACCAGTCACCATTGTGTTTGGGCAGCAGCGCAAGTTGTTCCGCAAAGAGATTGACCGCCAGACTGCACCGCAGCAGGTGCATTTGTTCTCGTATATCCGTCAGATGTACCCTGACCTGTACACAAAGTATTTTGAAAACTTTGACCGTGAAGAGAATCTTGAGCGCGTTATGGATGGCCTGCGCGAGTTCGACAAAGGTAAGTACAAGAAAGCACCGATTGAGAGTGAGTTCAAATCTGTAGTAAAAGTTTTTGGTGAACTTATCCCCAACATGAACGCACCCGGCTTTTTCTTGCCTGCGTTTGATGTAATTAACATTAACCCAAACCCAACTTTTGGCACGTCGAATCGTGTTGTCTTACATGAAATCGTGCACGCTGCCACAGAGTTCGCGCTTCGTAGCCCAGATGGTTTGTCTAAGCGTCAGATAGAAGCAGTTGCCGAACTCCAAAAGATGTATCGCTATGCTAAAGACCGTTTACCTGCGGGTGAATATGGGCTTAAGAGCATTTCAGAGTTTGTCGCAGAACTGATGACAAACAAAGGATTCCAAGACAAACTTAAAAACATTAAGTACCAAGCCAAGGGTGCTAGTGTCTTCTCTCGTATTGTTAATGCCATCATGAAGTTGCTTGGGTTTGATAACCTAGCAGGGGCAGCAGCAATCGAAGTCAATGAGATATTCTCTGCTCATCGTCCATTTAAAGTATTCCCAGTCGGCCCTCTGTTTGCTGCTAAAAAGATGGATAGAGATGGTCCAATCAGCAACCCTGACAACTGGAAGATTGCCGAGCGCGACGGTAAAAATATCAAAGAACGTATATCCGACTTGATAGGTGGGCACCCCACTAAAGCCGACGCGGTAAAAGATTTAAAAGACATCATCTTTGATGTGGCTGGCGTCTCTGCCCGTAAAGTCATACTGCCCGTGCTACAACTGCGCCAACTAAAAGACATGACTCGCGGTACCCTTCCGCAATTAGAAGCAAGTGTAGGTATTGTTGAACAGTTGACTTCCTATCGTGGCAACAAGATTAGTGGTCCAGTCAACGGTGACATTAGCAAATCTCCAGAAGGCATCACTAAGCGTTGGTCTAAGGCGCAAGGGGAGAACCCTGCGCAGTCTCGTCTCATGGGTAGGTTGATGCTTGAAGTCACGATACGTGGCATTGAAGTTGACCCCAAAGGCGAAGGATATAGCGCAAGTAAAGTTAATAAAGCATTGTCGGATGCTTGGAATACCCTGACCCCCGAGTTCCAAGAAATCTATCGGGATGCCCGCGACTTCTACGCTCGGTCTGTGCAAGACATGGTGCAGGCTATGAAAGATAGAACAATCGGGTTGCCTGAAGTCGACCGCAAGAAACTCATTGCCCAGATTGATGAACAGTTTGGACCTGATAAGTTAATGCGCCCTTACTTTCCGTTACGTCGTTTTGGTGACTACTGGTTTCAAGTTGGCGAAGGCGATAACAAAGAGTTCTACATGTTTGAGAGTGCGGCAGAGAGACGCCGTGCTTTGAATGAGCGCCGACGCGAGTTACAGAACGGCAATGAGAAACAGCAAGACTTGGCAGATACTTTGTATGCTGGTCAAGGCATCTCTACTATCTATTCGCACAACGCAAATACCAGCAAGGTGCTTAAAGACGTAACAGAACTTGTAGACAATTTGTCGGCGACTCAAAAACCACTGACTACAGTGGGACCAACAACTATTCTGTCCACGTTTTCTCAGCAAGAGTTGAAGAAAGAATTAAACGACAGCATCAACCAACTCGTGTACTTGCTGCTTCCACAGCAGAGTATGCGTAAGATGTTTATCAACCGCCGTGCGGTGCAGGGTGCCAGTGCTGACATGTTGCGCGTCTTTGCAATGACTTCGGTTCACAGTGCGTATCAACAGGCTCGCTTTAAGTATGCTGAGCCTTTCATAAACAACATCAGTAACGCCGATAAGTACATAGATCAACTTCCCGTAGAGCAACAGATTGTCTATCGTGACTTCGTGCGTGAGTTGGAAGCGCGTACTCAGACTGTGCTCGGCATTGAGGATAAGAGTGCTTGGGCTAAGATGGCTGGACGGATTACCGAGTCGACGTTCTTCTTCATGCTGACTGCACCAGCTTCCGCCATGCTGAACATTATCGGTATGCAGGCTATCACCATGCCGTATATCGGCGGTAAGTACGGCTACGCAGAAACCAATAAGTTGATGTTAAAGAACCTTGGTCGCTACATTGGGACTACGGCTAAACGCACTGTAGGCCCGTTAAAGGCGGGTGCTTTCTCTTCTATCGAATTCCCATCCATTACGGATAGCAAAGACTTAGACCCAATAGAACGTAGGGCGGCAGAACGCTTTACCCAAGACGGTCAGTGGAACATCTCCTCGACGCATGACGTGTTTAACATGAGCGAGCAACCATCTGCGATGTATACGGGGCGGACTAATACAGTTAAGCAGGCGCTGGCGGCAATGTTCCACCAAGCGGAACGCTTAAACCGCGAAGTAGCGATGCTAACGGCTTTCAAACTGGCATACGACAAGTTTAAAGATTCAGATAAGAAAGACATTCGCGGCGTAGTCGAGCGCGACCAGAACGGCAACCCAGTCAAACTTACTGAGGAAGAAGCGTTCGAGGCAGCGATTGCCGATGCAGGTGACATTGCTGGTTTAACTCTCGGTGACTATACGCGTCAAATGAAAGGGCGTATCTTTACGAAGCCCGGGGTTAACGTATTACTACAGTTCAAACAGTACGCAATTACCACGTCATATGTTGTGCTGCGTAATCTCTATCTAGCCTTGGGCGCTCCATTCTCTAAAGGTGAGATTGCTCAGTTTCGTGCTGAGCTGGAGAAGAATAAAGACCTGACCACAGAAGACATTGACCGGAAGGTTGGTGAGATGGAGGTGCAACGCAAAGAGATGTACAAGGAAGGCCGCCGTCGCCTTGCAGGTATTCTCGGTATGGCGTTTCTATATGGTGGTGTTACAGCAATGCCGTTCTTCTCGATGCTTGGCCCACTGGTTCGTATGTTCAATGACGACGATGAGGACGACGAGTACCTCAACTGGCAAAACGATTTCTATAACGGCATGGAAGATATGCTCGGTGGTTGGGCTTCGTCAATGTACCTTAGCACGGGTGGCGATCCGCAGAAAGTAGCGGAAGCCGATGCCTTCGGTAGAGCAATGGCTAGCGTCATTACCCGTGGTGCGGTGTCTACAGGTACAGGTACTGCGCTTGCCGATCGTGTTAGCTTGGACTTGAAGAATCTTTGGTTCCGTGATGGTAAGTTCTCCCCCGACATGCGCGAGTCTTTGAAAGAAGAAGTGATCGCTAACTTAGGCCCCGCCACTGGTCTGTTGTTTAACTGGGCTGACGGCTGGAAACTATTCCAAGAAGGTCAAGTTGCCCGTGCATTCGAGACTGTTGCACCTGCGATTCTGTCTAAGCCAGCAACCGCTATCCGTCTTGGCACCGAGGGTGCTACGAACAAGAAGGGCGTTGTGGTCGGCAACATGTACGCAGAAGAGTTCAGCGCATGGAATCTTGCGATGGAAGCCTTGGGTTTCCAAACCGAGAAGCGTGCTATGGCTCAGAAGAAAGCGTTCCAAGCAGTTGAATACGATCAGAAAGTCCAAGCCCGTCACGACGAATTAATGAACCGCATCTGGTTTGATATTAAGTTTGGCTCAGATACTTTGGAAGCTACCTTGGAGAAAGCCGCAGAGTTCTCTGCTAAATATCCGGGAATGCCTATCACACCAGAGTCGGTATTCAACACTGTAATCAAACGGGCTGAGAGCGATGCAGAGGCCGAAGCAATCGGTGCACGCCTTAATAAAAAGATGCTGTACAAAACCCTGCCAATGCTGGGTCAGTAATTACCTACGCCAGACGCGTAGTCCCTTGATGCCGTCTTCAATGACGGCCTTTATTGCCACCCTAAACCCAAGCCGCTTAGTCACGGCTCGGATTGTGGTTTTACTTTCTTCTATTCTTAGGCACGGTATAAAGAACGACGTGCCTCTCTTAAACTTACGCCAGTTAATGTTGTAGTCAAGGTCATTTATCCTCATCGGCGGAGTCGGCCTCGTCCGTATCTGAAGTACCCATGAACGCATCGGGGTCTAGGAAATCACCCTGCGAGCAATCAAATACAAAGACGTCAACAGGTGGGATACCGCTAATCTTCGTACCTTTAGCCATGCGCTTTTTCACTATGCCGACATAGACGCCGTCGTTTGTAAGCGAGGCCAGCACATCTTTAATAGTGATCTGGTGCTCAGCACACCACGTCCGCAACTTCTTACAGATAATAAATAGCTTCTTAGTGTCAGGCT
>Ga0209085_1001482_pt1 | contig 14489 bp, 13 predicted proteins | sample C_131016_EF_Meta_FD_187310 | JGI IMG/M metagenome (GOLD analysis project Ga0209085, IMG submission 187310) | Freshwater microbial communities from Lake Croche, Canada to study carbon cycling - C_131016_EF_MetaG (SPAdes) (version 2) | ecosystem: Environmental > Aquatic > Freshwater > Lake...
ATAAAAACGCAATTATAAATGAAATCACTATTGTAAATTGTAATGAAAAACATGTTTTAAATTTTGGGAAGTTACGCCAAAACAATAACGCAGAAGATATAAACAACACGCATATAAACACGGTTTCATAATCTAAAAAATTAAATACTAATCCTTCTTCAATAAAATTATCTGGAAGTGTTTGGTCGAGACGCGTTTCTTTGTGATGATTTATATGACTATTATCAGGGGTTATATTGAAAAAGTTTAAAATTTTTATTAGAGACCCATTATAATGCATTAAATAATAATGGATCGTCCATTCTATAAGAGACGTTGTTATATATAAATAAATCAAAAATATGATAAAAAATAATACGCTATTACACTTCATTTTATACTTTGTATAAAATAAATTAATATTTTACTTTCTTCGGTTAGAACGATGTTTGCGTCTTCTTCTGCGACCTGCTTTCTGTGACCCGAGCATGTATGAACTGTCAGCATTTGCCATGGTGGGTTCATTATCATAAGGTCGAACCATGGAACCGCCTTTGTGTTTTCTTGTTCCTCTGCGTTTTTTATGGTGACGCCTTTTGGTTCGACGACCTCCTGTTGTTCCATTTCCATATACGGCGTCTTTTGCTTTAGAAACCGCACCCGTCACTGCACTAGTTACTGAATTAAAAAAATCCATTTCTCCTATATTATAACAAGAGAGAATTAGTTCTTGACAAACTTCAATAATTCAAACGCAACGAGAGCACCCGCAACTTCAGCAACAATATATGGAACAACATCGGTAGTTCCAATTTTTCCTTTTGCCAAATACGCTAAAGCAACAGCGGGGTTGAACGCGCCACCAGAAATGGCACCTCCAAGGAAACAAGCAATGGCCAACGCCGAACCAATGGCTAAATAATCACCTGTGTATAAGATGATAAAGGTAAGAAACAATGTTCCTAAAAACTCAACTATGTATTTTTGCATGACTTATATTCTAAGTTGATATTTTTTTGCAGGGAACCAAGGGCTGGTTACACTACCCTGCGACTGCTACAGCAATCCTTACACCGAGTACATCTAAAAGATTATGTCTCACTGAAAATAAAAAATAATACTGAAACTTAAATTCTAAAACTCGTTAGGATGTGTTAATATCTAATTTTTGAAATACTTATGGGGATTTCTGTTTTTGCTCAACACATTTAGTAATCTTGATTCGCAATTGCTCCAATATTACATATTCCACCCCCAGCAGTGCACGTGCGATTAAATATAGACCCTTTTTTAGCAGGTGCTATACATCCACCCGACCTCGCACGACGAGTTGCCGTGCGAATTTCACTCTTGTTTACCACATTTTTATAACCATATGGGCCTCCGTGAAAATTGGCAGATTTTTTACCCACCGCATTTGCTTTTAACGCTCTTATGCGCTCCGAGGAAGAAATGGGGGCTATGTAGTTCATGTGTGAAGACGTTGCGTATTCGCGCTGAGAAGAAGGAGAGAATACCTTGAATGTATTGTTTTCGGCGAGAACTTTTTGTCTTGCCAAATATTGTTGTTTTACCGAAGTTGCTGTGTTGGCGTATTGATGACGCGCATTGGAAAATTCACTCGCGCCATCGGATGGTGAAAACTGAGGTGGGTTTTGTTTGGGACCAACTAATACACCTTTACTATGATAGGGAATTTGTCCTGGAGTTTGTGAAGTAGATTGCGGACCCAAGTTGAAAGAACAAACATAATTGTTGTACTGAACGGCGGAAGGGCGAACTAAATAAGGACCTAATATATTTGCCATAGTTATTTGTGACTATATTATGTGAAGCAAAAAATAGTAACCTTGTTATGTTATGTTTTGCTCCATTTCTTGTGTAAACAGTCAAAGTGCATTAGTTTGCTCAATTTCTTGTGTAATCAGTCAAAGTGTATTAGTTTTGCTCCACTTTTTCTAAAAGTGGATTATGTTTTGCTCCACTTTTTCTAAAAGTGGATTATGTTTTGCTCCACTTTTTCTAAAAGTGGATTATGTTTTGCTCCACTTTTTCTAAAAGTGGATTAGTAGCGACGAATTGCCCTCCATGCGCTTTGACTTGCCGAACTCTGGTCTCCTCCGTTATCCAATACGTTAAAGTTCTTTTGAATCGCCATTTGTTTCAAATATCTGGAATAATCTGAACTATCATACACGTATTTTACATTGCATGTTGCGGGCGGGATTCCTGTTCCGTCGCAGTCGCTTTGGTTATGACCCATAGACGTTTTCAATCCGTATAATCCAGGTCTGCTTTGGGGTGTTTGTGTAGCGCCTCCACAAGAATAATAAGGGCGACTTAAAATATCACCAGAGTTGGTAACTGCTCTAAAGGGCGTAATGACCTGACCTCGTTTGGCCTGATTCAATTGTCTCTTATATTGATTGTTCCACGCTTGAACGATTTCAAATCTAGGTTGTTCGTAGTTGTAATAGCTATTGTCGGTGTTGTTTAATACTTGGGGGGTAAACCCAGGAAGACCTTGTCCGAGACTTCCAATCTTTATAAAATTTTTTCCTACACCAGGTATATTAAGTCCAATTGGAGTGGGTGTGGGTCCAACGGAACCATTTAATGATACACTTTGTCCTGCCATATATAATTTAGACGAAGAAAAGATAAAATAGAAGAATATATTATAAAACAATGGTCAACAAATTGGCGAGACTTTTTATAGCGTCCATTGTTTTTGTTTTGATCGACTCTGTATATTTGTATTTCGCCAAAGATTTTTTCAAATTTCAAGTGAAATCTATACAACGAGTCCCGCTTTCATTGCGTATGTATGCGACTGCGCTTTGTTATATTTCTCTCATTTTCCTCCTTTACTATTTCATTTTGAGAGAAAAAAAATCTGTCAAGGATGCGTTCCTGTTGGGTCTAGGGGTGTACGCGGTTTACGAAACTACGAACTTGGCTATATTTCAACGATGGCAACCTATTACGGCGATAATTGATACACTATGGGGTGGGTTTTTGTTCGCCTTGACTACACAGATTGTTTACATGATCCATTTTTGAAAAAGTGGAGCAAAACATTATTCACTTTTAGTTTTTGTAATGTTTAGTTAATTTTTTTAAATCTATATTTTCTTGCGTAGATAACAGAGGATTACGTTTTGAGTTATCTTCATAAACTTTCCAATCCGTTTGTGTTTCTTTTGTTGTCGTGGGTTTATTTTTCTCTTTTTTAAAACAATGAAACAATTTACGTATATTCATATACAGTATACGTAAATTTATCCATACAAATTTATTCATTGTCATGAATGAATCGTTTTAGATTGGAGTATTTTTGTTTCAACCTATTCGCAATGTTTATAGTTTCGTTATATTCTTGTGGTGAAAGTTCACCATATGTTTTCCACCCTACACTTTCGCATTTGTTTGTTTCATTATTATTACATTTTTCATCTAATGAAATTAATGGTTTAGTTATATTTTTTTTATCTTTACAAAAACAACATGAAAACATTTCTTTAAGTAATATTGTTACAATATATTTATATAGTTTCTCTCTACATGTTTAACATATAAGGTAAAAAATACACAGTGATAATGAAATAAATGACATTCATATTGAGTGAACTATTTGCGTAATAGGATGCCAACAACCCCGAGGTTAACATAATCACACTATCTCCTAAAATGGCCCACGCACCCATTTCCTTACCATAGCGCTTGAATACATCCAACATTTCATTATATCCTTTTGGAACCGACATGAAAAACCCATAAAACAAAATATCATGAACGATTTGAACTACAACTAACAAGAAAACAAACGCAACAATGTTGAATTGAGAGAAAAAGTAATTGTAAAAAAATCTCGCCAAAATGAATCCAATCATGATAATAGAGACATCCGCGATTACCGCGCACAAACCGTATGTTTTATACCACAGTCGCAAGACAGAAGAATGTATAATATGTTGTTTCAATGTTAAGTAAATACCCATGGTTTCCACAAACAAGACCGCATTCAAAATCGGTAAATAATCGGAAACGTTGGAAAAATGACTAATGTCTTTAAATATGTTCATAATTTATTTATTATAAACATAGATTTTATACACATATGTTTCCGCAATTTATTTCTCTCATAATAATTGGACTAATTGCGGGATTTATGGGTAGTTCTGTTGGCGCCGCAGGAACAACTGTTCTTATTCCAGGACTATTGTTAAGTGGTGTAGCCAAAAATTATAAAACCGCATTGGGAACATCGTTGTTTACTATATTGGCGCCATTGTCTATTGGCGCGGTCTACAAGTTTTGGAAACATGGACATGTTAATGTTTCAAATGCTCTCGTTATGATGGCCGCGTATTTCTTGAGTGCAACGTTTACTGCTGCTTATGTCGTGGACTATATTTCAGAAAAAAATTTAAAATTCTTTTACGCAGTATTTTTGTTATTGTCAAGTATTTATATTTTTTGTAAAATTTAGTTTAGCAGGGAACCCAGGACTGGTTACACTACCCTGCGACTGCTACCGCAATCCTGTCAACCGAGTATTTAAATAATTTTTAAGTCTCACTCGAAAATCGTAATGATATTTTAAACTTTATTCTAAAATTCTTATTATTCTCTAAAAATCATAATTTTGGGATACCGGTGGACATTGCTGAATCGTTTGTCCTTTTTAGTCCTCCGTAATCATACGCGGTGCAATATTCATTGTCGTCAACTCTTGGAATAACAACTTACAAGCATACGGCATTTCTACTCTGGCAAAATCTGTTCTATTGTCACATGTTCTACAACGATGGATATGTTTTACATCATTGTATGACGCAACCATGCCACACTTCTTACAAGAATATACCTCATATTTGTCTGACGCATCATACATTCTTCCTCTTGTAAATCTGGCCGCACCATGCGATACCATTGCGTCTCTTTCCATCTCTCCAAATCGCAGACCACCATCCCGACTACGCCCTTCTGCGGGTTGTCTCGTCAAATTCACCATGGGTCCAATGGCTCTGCTATGTTGCTTATCCGCCACCATGTGCTTCAATCGTTGATAAAACACTGGACCAATAAAGATGGAACATTCCATTTGTTCGCCGGTTAGTCCATTATACATGAGTTCATTGCCATTTGACTCAAACCCATTCTTCAATAACTCCTCGCGAATAGTTTGAATATCCAGATCGCCGAAGCTGGTTCCATCTCCAAACAATCCAAGTTCCAACAAGGTTTTTGCCAACACAGTCTCCTTCAATTGTCCGATAGTCATACGTGATGGAATCGCATGTGGGTTCAAAATCAAGTCAGGTTTAATACCGGTTCTTGTAAAAGGCATATCTTCTTCTGGAATAATATCGCCAATGGTTCCCTTTTGTCCACTACGACTTGAAAACTTGTCGCCAATAACGGGTTTTCTCACTGCACGTAGTCTCACCTTGGCGAAGTTATAACCATCGCCATTTCTATCAATATAATTTTTATCTACATACGTCTCTTCGTCGGTTTTATAGATTCGACTTTGGTCTTCATACTTAATCAACTTGGTATGATCGTTTTTATTTTCCTTGATTGGTGTAACCTTGGAAATAATGACATCGCGATTCTTTACCAATGTATTCTCGGGAATAATTCCCTTTCCATTCACCTTATTATAGTTTGCGAATTTCATGCCCTTGGTCTTGGCCGGGTCGGGTTTACAACGAATTTCTTCATCTCCATTGATTTTTTGTTTGTCTTCATCCTTCTCTGTATGATAAATTGTTGCTTGAAACAAACCGCGGTCAATGGAACCCTTATTGAATAAGAGTGAATCCTCCTGATTATATCCAGTGTGCGTCATAATCGCAACAACCACTGTAAACCCAGACGGAATTTTATTGATGTGAATCATATCCATGATACGAGTGTCGACGAGTGGTCTACCTGGATAATTCAAGACATACGCAGTTTTATCCATTCTTTCTTCGTAGTTGGTCACATATACACCCATTGCCTGTTTGGCCTGAGCGCACTGATAGGTATTTCTGGGAGATTGATTATGGTCTGGGAACGGAATACAAGATGCCAATACACCAAAGATTGTGCTGGGGTGAATTTCGCAATGCGTATAATGATGAATGGTGTGTTTTTCAAGTGGATTTTGAACGAGGTCCTTTGGTTTCATCGCAATCATTCCAAATGATTGTTCTTCGGGGTCAATGTATTCTAGAAGCGCATTTTCCAATCGACAATTGGTAAGTAGGTCATCCCATGTCAATTCACCGGTTTTCAATTGTTTGAGCGTGGTCTTTTTCAACAACAAGTTGTTGTTTTTAACGCGAAGAACGGGTCTTGTTAGACGACCACCGTCATTACAAACGCGAATTTCACCCATTTTATAGTCAAAGATTACGGATGTATAGACATTGATAATTCCTTGATGCTTTTTGTCCTTTAACATCAAGTATAACTCTTGAGGATTTTCGGACACGCCAATCCACGCGCCATTCACGAACACCTTTACCTTTTCGAACATTTGTTGTGGCGTCAAACTTTCTAGGGGAATAATGTGTGGAGTAACATATTCGTAAATGGGGAGAGTATTGGATTGAATTGTACAATGCGTCATATAACTGAGATTTTTGACAACACCCACAGACTGCCCCTCCGGAGTTTCCGAAGCGCATAAATAACCCCATGACGTATTATGCAGTTTACGCGGAGGAATCAATTTCCCACTTTTGTCCGTGGGTGTAGAAATTCGTCGTGCGTGACTCAAACTACCAACATAAGTCAGACGGTTCAACACTTGCGCTACTCCAACCTTATTACTATTCACGTGTTTGATGCCAAAATCGCCGGTAGAAAGTGCGCGTTTGATACCATTTTCTATGGTCGTGGACTTGATAATCTTATAAATGTTTGTCATATTGATAATGCCCTCGTAATCATCCGTGGACTTCCAAGAACCCGTATTGATTTCCTTGATGACCTGTTTCTCCATATCCTTCACCAATTTATTGAAGTAATTACGGAACAAGTTATTCAATAGAGAACCAGTCAAGTCAACGCGCTTGTTCAAATAAGAATCGCGATCATCCGCGGGAATCCAGTTGTTATACGCCATCAACAACTTATTCGCCATGTAACCCAAGAAACACACCTTTTGTGTGGGCGTGTTACAATGTGGGAACAAGTCGTTGTTCAAAATTTCCATGGCAAACTCATGTTTCTTCTTGGCGCCCGTTTCCTTATCCATGTTGATGGGAGTATACATAACTGAACTTGTAATAAAACGGATAGCGTCTTGTTGTGTCATCAGTGTGTTTGCGTCAATGATTGACGCTTGAAGACATTGTAGCATAGTCGCGTGTTTTTCACTTTCAATATTCAGCAAAATTTTCTCGCAAATTTCTTTGTCCGAATTGACACCGAGTGCGCGAAACACAACAAAAAGTGCGATTGGAACTTTTACGCGGGGTAACTGAATATAAATCGGATTCCCAAACCCATTATTCTTTGATGAAATCATCATGTTAATTTGTTTGGGCGAAATACACTTAAAATCTGGGACGGATTTTATTTCAGCAGACCAAGTGTACTTTGTGTTATTTTTACTCACATTAAAACAATATACGCGATTCTCGGCAGCGCGTTCTTGACCAAGCACAGTCTTTTCTGACCCATTGATGATGAAATACCCTCCTGTGTCAAATTTACACTCCCCCGTCATGCTTTGTTCCACATGTTTGTATTGAGTCAGAACGCAAATATTGGACTTCAACATGATGGGCAGTTTACCAATATGGATGTTTGGTAAGGTCTTATATAAGGTTTGAAGGTTTTCAAGGTTTTCACCAGTTCTTATCAAATATTTTATATTCATGTCCAACGTCATTGCGGATGAATAAGTAAAGTTACGCAACCTGGCTTCTTGGGGAAACATCAACTTTGTTGCTCCATTGTTTTCGTGAATTTGGGGACGATAAATATGGAAATTCTCAAATGTGACAAATATTTCTAGGGAATATTTACCTGACTTTGGGTCATAGTCTTGTTCTGACGCAATGTGAACGGGGTTGAACATTTCAATGGTTTTAATGATTTGGTGACCGACAAAATTATTATAGGATTCGAGTTGGTGTCGAACCAGTCGATCCAAATGTTGTCCGCGGAAATAACTTTCAATGATGTCCCAAGGAGTTTCAATATATTGGTCGCATTGAACGTCATAATTATCGGTTGCGTCATTGTCACGTAATGTATTGATTTTTTCATTCGATAAATCCGACATCGTATTCGCAGTATTTTTTGTGGATGACATGAACCAGGGTTATTATATATTTCAATTCTTTTTTAAATCGTTTTCTTTCCACTTTTAAAAAGTGGAGCAAAACAATCTCTCTTCCACTTTTTAAAAAAGTGGATAAAAGTGGATAAAAGTGGATAACATCTAGCGTACAAAATAATAATTATTCCACCGCATACAACCTTTTTACATTGGGTTATTTCTTGCGTATCGACTCCATATTGTTTTTCGTTTATATATATAATGTCTAATTCAAGTGTAAATAAAACTATAAAAATAAATCCAGACTTATTTAAAGTTTCTTCCATGAGAAAAACAAAAAAAGAAAAACCAGTGAAAACACCCAATTTAAATCTAGTAAACCCCAATGTTATAAAAAAAAAGTTATTGGATAAAATAAAGGAAAGGAAAAATAAAGATAATCCACCATCCATCCATATCAAAACCGAACTAGGTTCTTCTCGAAAAAAAGACGATATATCTACGTTTACAGATGAGTTTACAGATTCTATTCAATATTTAACAACATTATCTAAAAAAAATAAGGAGGACGCTGGAATTCAAAAAAAGAGAGAAATGTTGGCGAATAAAACAGTAAAACGCCCTCCTCAATTTACACAACCAAATCCAGTTATTCAATCAAATCCAGTTATACAATCGAATCAATTTGCGCATCCGAATCAATTTGCGCAGCAAGTGTCATTGACTTTACCTGAAGAACTTATGCCGCAAGTTCACCATGAACCACCTCATTACGCGACGGAGGTTATGCAACTGCGTCCTTCTCAAATCGCACCACAACCCCCATGGGGGTGTCTGAAAAATGGTTCCAAACCAACTTATAGGTGTTGGACTCGAAAGCAGAGAGAACCAATGGAACAACCCACACTAAAAGTGCAAGAACCTGTCAGAACTAGTGCAATCAATGAACGTGAAAAAAAACTGGAGATGTTGAAACAAAAAATAAAACAACAAAAACAACAGGAACAAATGGAACAACAAATGAAACAAAATTTATTATGTCAAACCGCAACCGCGACATTGCCTTTGCCAATACAACAACCCACAAATGAATCAAATATTGTTATTCCAGGTGCACCCATTTTGGATACTTCGTTAGAACAAGCAGGGGCATTTGAAGTAGAACCAGAAGAGTTTTCTCTCGATGACGCTCTGTTGGAAGGTCCTGTTAAAAAAATAACAAAAAAAACAACGTTAAAAAAATACACCCTCGGAAAATCTAAAACGCAAAAAAAGGTTGGTGTTCTCTTGAAAAATAAAGCAACGCAAAACGAAATTCTACTTGCGCAAAAAGATTTAAGAAGAAAACCAATACTTGATGTGCGAACGCATTTACAAGAACATCATTTGATTCGACATGGAAGTTCAATACCCAATGACTGTGCAAGAGCAATTTATGAATCTGCTTATTTGTCTGGAGACGTCACGAATAAAAACCGAGACACAATTTTACACAATCTTATGAATGAATCCAAATAGGGGGAACCGGGGGTTCCCCCTTGCCCCCTCCCCGCCCTTCGGGGGATTCTAATTCCTTACCTTTTCCCATCACAAGATTTCTTGATGAAAAACTGTTATAATCTTCCTGGGTTTCCGGTGGATAATGCTGAACCCAAATAAGCGCCGCGCTAAAAATTTTCAGATGTGCCCGGTATTCCTAAAAATTGTTCGTAACAAGTTTTAGAATAAAGGCAAAAATGCCACTTCTTTTAGAGTGAAACTTAAACTTTATCTAAATCTGAGTTATTAGGAGGGGTCGCAGGGTCGGAGGTCGCTTTGCGACCTCAACCTTATTGCGCGAAGCGCAATGGGGGGCAGCTACGCATTCCTAGGTTCCCTGCTAAAATATTGGTTTATTGTAGTAATGGAAACAACCAAAAATAAATTACCTGAAAAAATTCAACAGTTTTTTAAAGAGTTGAGTAATTATTTAGACACTAAATTATTATTTTATGGAAGCGTCCAACGAAACGATTATTTTCCTGGTTCCAGCGATATAGATGTTGACATTTTTACTGATAACGAGGACGCAATAATTGTTAAAATGCAACATTTCTTGCACGTAAAGAAAGATAGTTTTAAAAAAGTAGTATGGAGATTAAACCACAATAATCAAATTGTAAACGGTCACAAAATAATGTATAAAAATAAGGAGGAAAACTTTTCGGTTGAATTTTCAATTTACAATGAAAAATGGAAAACTGAAGTTTTGAAAGAACACATTAAAAAAACAAACGTCCCAAGTTACGCTTCTTGGTGTTTAGTTTTTTTAAAATTTTTATATTATAATTTGCGTTTAATGGATCATAAAACATTTCGTTTTCTTAAAAATAAATTATTAACTACGTGCATTGGATACCCAGACGACGAATTTATAGTATTGTAAAAGGATTGTAAAAGAGGCGTTAGAGTTCAATGTTTTCATTGGGTTTATTGCTTAGTTTTCCAACTACAACTCCTAAGAAGAAGCACGTTACAAGACACACCACAAAATGTGAGTTTGTATTAGGTAAATTTTCTTTTAAAAATTTTTTTTGGAGACTCATGCAACTTTTTTGTACGTTTTTCAAAACTGTTAATTTAGCAGAAGGAACTACCGTTTTTTTTAAAAGAGTGGGGTTTTTCAATTCAGGCAAATTGTCAACCGGTTCAGCAGTTGCTTCGGGTTGAATAGGGGGAACCGGGGGTTCCCCCTTGCCCCCTCCCCGCCCTTCTTTACCTTTTCCCACGATAAGATTTCTTAATGAAAAACTGTTATCATTTTCCTGGGTTCCCGGTGGATAATGCTGAGATTGAATACTGCTCAACTCTAACTCTGTTTTGACAACGTTCGGTCTAGGTAAAACTGGTTTTTCAACGTATTCTCCCGAAATGATTTGATTTGTTATCTCCATAAATTTTTGCCATTTTGAATCAGGAATTTTTAAACTCATTTTTTCTAATTTTTCAGAACGGTATTTTTTGTGTAGTATAATCGCTTCTTTTACTGCTTCATCGTGTTTGGGTTCCTGCCAGTCATCATAATAACTATTCCATTGTTGTCGACCGCACATTTTTGGTTGTATCATTTGATTCATTGTTCGAATGTCATCCCTCAATCCATCGTATTTTGATGAACCTACTTCGTCGACTAAATCGCCAAAGTCAGATATCGGTTTCGTTTCAGCAATCAATATACCACCTGATTTTATTTGTTTGGCAAAATGCGAAACCACATTGTCATACTGCAAGTTCGGGTCAGGGTTTTTGTTCCAATCCCAAAACTCTTTTTTATGCATTTTTGGTCTTAACAATTTTTCTAACTCGACAATATTTTCGCTTGCTATGAGCGCGGCGTATTTGGATTGCTCCATTTCATTTGCCAATTGTCTTGCGTTTTTTAATTCGTTGTTCATTTTCTTTGCGTTCTTGTTTGTTTATTATTTTAAACATGTTAAAATTTTACCGAATCAATTTTTATTTTGAATACGGTTTTCTGGTAACAACATTATGAAATATACATAAAGAATATTTCATAATAACAAATAGAGTATAAATTTATACGACCGTGATGACATTAACCGATGAATATTTTGAATTAACAAAACAATATCAAAATGAATATGGAAAAAAAACGGTAGTTTTACTACAAGTTGGAAGTTTCTTGGAAGTTTACGCTTATCAAGATAAAACGACAGGTGATATATTCGGAAGTGAAATTGTGGAATTTGCACGGGTTTGTGATTTGAATATAGCGCATAGAAAAACTTGCATGTCAAAGGATAATATTGTAATGGCGGGATTTCAACCCTTTCTCTTGGAGAAATATTTGAAAAAATTACAGGAAGCGTCATACACAGTCGTTTGTTATTACCAAGACGAACAAATTAAAAACGCCACACGAAGTCTCGCCGAGATTTATTCGCCAGGGACATACTTCTCATCAAACACAACCAGCATTACAAATAACGTAACTTGTGTATGGATTCACAGCGTAACAAATATGCGTAAGAGTTTAAATCAACAACGAATGGTTCATGTAGGTCTCGCCAACGTGGATGTTTATACAGGAAAAACCGCCATTTTTGAGTTTAAAGAAATATATATTGAAAGTCCAACGACGTTTGACGAATTGGAGAGATTTATTTCGATTTATTGCCCGAGTGAGGTGATTCTTATAGGAAACATTAGTGAAAAGGAAATGGATAATATTGTGGGTTACGCAAACATAGAATGTGGTTCAATTCACCGTGTTTATCTCAGTGATGGAGAGAACAACGCAATTTCGGTTCAACAACAAAACGCCCAAAATGCGGAAAAACAAATTTATCAAAAAGAAATATTGGAACGGTTTTATAAAATAGACGATTTTTCCGTATTTTCTGAAAATTTTTATCAACATGCGATAGCAACCCAGTCATTCTGTTATTTATTGAACTTTATATCCAAACACAACCCCTATTTGGTACATCGTATTGAAGAACCCAGATTTGAAAATTGCACGGATCGGTTGATTTTGGCAAATCACTCCTTGAAACAGTTGAATATTATTGAAGATCAACAACATAAAGGGGCGTTTTCTTCGGTAGAAAAAATGTTGAATCAATGTTTGACCGCTATGGGAAAACGCAAATTTTCCTACCAGTTTTTGAACCCAACCACGAATGTAGAATTTTTAGAAAGGGAATATGATATTACTGAGCAAGTCTTGGAAACCTATAATGACGAATTTGTTCAATTGAAACCTCATTTACAATTTATCAAAGATATTTCCAAAATATCTCGGCAAGTCATATTGAAGAAAATATCTCCGAAAACATTGTATTCTCTTTATACGAGCATTTGCCACGTTATGGATGTTCGTCAAGCATTGGTAGGAAATGAAGCAATAGCCAGTTATATTGACAATAATAATAGTAACAATAACACTACTACTTACGTAGAAACCTGTTGTCAAGAAACGATCGAATTTTTGGACACTTATTTGGATTGGACGATGTGTGATGGATTGAATGAAACACAAACGTTTGATGTGAATTTTTTCAAGAGGGGGGTGGATGCCGAGTTAGATAAAAACATAGAAACTCTTATGGAATCTGAAGATATTTTGAGGGCAGTTCAACAATTTTTTAATAACTGTATCGCAAAGTATGAGAAAAAAACAAAACCTGGTAAAGCGAAAAAATCAAAAAACACGTTTGACGATGAAGGCGATGAGTCGTTGCAGGTTGGTTCAACCGACTTTATCAAATTAAGTGACCCTGATAAAAACAACGTTATTCATATTGTGTCAACCAAGCGTCGTTGTTCTTTACTAAAAGATTGTTTTGATGACAAAGAAAAAGAAATCACCCTCTCTTATATTTCATCCTTTCATAAAACATCACACACTTATACGTTTCATATATCGAAAACCCTTTTGGAATTTTCGCACACAGGGTCGGGAACTAGCACAAGCAATGAACATATTCATACACCACAAATACGTGAAATTACAAAAAAAATTTCAATGATGCGAGCCCAGATGAAAGAAATGGTGTCAAGAACCTATGCCAAATTTGTAGACGAGTTGGGTTCTAAGTTTCAACCACATTTGGAGCAAATCGCGGAATATATTACTGCTATAGATGTTGTTTACGCCAAAGCAACACTTGCCAAAAAATACAACTATTGTAGACCCTTTCTTCATGTTGGCGATGGAAAATCATTTGTTTCTGCGAAAGGGTTGCGTCATTGTTTGATTGAAAATCTACAACAAAATGAACTGTATGTAACAAATGATATATCACTAGGATGTGATGGTAGCAATGAAAGTGTAAGTCAAGACGGTATTCTCTTATATGGAACCAATGCAGTGGGTAAAACAAGTTTAATAAGAGCACTTGGAATTGCCGTTATTATGGCGCAAGCAGGTTTGTTTGTTCCCTGTTCCGCGTTTGAATATCGTCCTTATAAGTATATATTTACACGTATCTTGGGGAACGATAACATATTCAAAGGTTTGTCTACATTTGCGGTGGAAATGTTGGAATTGCGAACGATTTTACGTTTGGCTAACGAAAATAGTTTGATTTTAGGAGACGAATTGTGTTCGGGAACCGAAAGCGTTTCGGCTATGAGTATTTTTGTTGCAGGAATTCAAAAGTTACACGTATTACAAAGTTCCTTCATATTCGCCACACACTTACACGAAATCACTGGATAT
>Ga0209085_1001484_pt1 | contig 14474 bp, 30 predicted proteins | sample C_131016_EF_Meta_FD_187310 | JGI IMG/M metagenome (GOLD analysis project Ga0209085, IMG submission 187310) | Freshwater microbial communities from Lake Croche, Canada to study carbon cycling - C_131016_EF_MetaG (SPAdes) (version 2) | ecosystem: Environmental > Aquatic > Freshwater > Lake...
GTCTGCCCTGCGCACCCCCCCGGACAAGGCATCCCCCTATTGGGGGGGTAGCGTTGATGGGGTGCCCGTATGCTTCGGAAAAACAGCATCTCCCCCGATTATTCAAGGCTAGGCTAGACTCACGCCGAACAATAGCGTATAGTGCATGTCGTGCGGCCGATTGTCGGCCGTAGCTTTGCACCATGAAACGGAGTCTTTGCTATGCTTGCCATCGTCAACGAAAACAATTTTTCCGCGAAGCTTTCCGCCGAAGAAATCGCGGAGATTCAACGCAAATATGCGGCCGGCCGTGCCGAAGTATCGGCCGCGTTAACCAGCCGATACGATATTCCGGCCGATACGATTCAAGCTACCGATCAGATGGCATGGGGGGTAATCGGCCACGACGACGAAAACCCTATTTTCGGAATAGCTTTCCGCGTTGCCGAAGATGGCAAGGCCCCGAAAATCCATGTCGGAAAATGGCATGCGCGCCGGCCGCTACTCTCCGCGAACTCTAAGCTTCGGAAGCTTCCCGGGCGCGCTGGTCGATATCGTGCGATTGGCCTGGCACTCGCGCCGGCCGCATACTCTGGAAAAGAATTGTGCGCATGGAGGACGACGGCATGCACGATGGCTTGTAATGGCTTCTGGAGCGGTATGAATGTCACAGTTTCAACGCGGCTGGCATTGATCGGGCGCGCGATCCTATTCAATTATTTTCGGCCGTTTTTCGTCGCGAAGCTTCGGAAAGAACTGGAAAGCTTCGCGAAGCTGTGCCGTCGTTCGCATGTCCGGCCGGCCGTCCGCCTCAATGTGTCTTCCGACGTTGTGTATGAGCGTGTTTTGCCCGAGATTTTCCGCGATTTTCCCGATATCTGTTTTCTCGATTATACAAAGGCCTTGCCGAAGCATCGCCATACGTTGCCATCGAATTACCAGTTGTGCCACAGTTTCAATGAGCGCACGACGACGGCCGACGTTGCCGCGATTGTCGCGGCCGGCCGGAATGTCGTCATCGCGTTTGATAGTGCGTATGCACCATCGCGGGGTTTGTGGGGGGCATTGCCGAAAACCGTCCGTTTCACGGACGATAGCGGCCGCGATTTTACTCTGAATGTCGTGAATGGCGATCGACATGACCTTCGGCTAGCCGACATGGACGGCCGCGGCGTCGTGGTGGGACTCCATGGCAAGTCCGGCCGGGCGCGCGTTGACGGTTCGGTATCGGCCGGTTTTATGCTTCATCATGCGGACGGCCAGACACTCCGCGGAGCGTCGCGTTTTATCGGTAGTGTTCATTGCCATCGGTAGTGAATGGTCGGCCGGCCGGCCGCGGAGTCTATTCCGCGGCCGGCGTGAGACTCGACCGGCTGAGCCTATGCACGATCGCCAGGGGCGTGAGGGCGTGAGACTCGACCGGCTGAGCCTATGCACGATCGCCAGGGGCGTGAGGGCGTGAGACTCGACCGGCTGAGCCTATGCACGATCGCTAGGGGCGTGAGGGCGTGAGACTCGACCCCCGGAACGTGGAAACGATAAGCTAACCCCCGAACGTGGGAACGATAGCAGACCCCCGAACGTGAAAACCCGAGGAGCGGAAACAGTGAAATACGTTTTATTCAATGGCGAAGAATACCGGCGCGCCGATGGCGAATGGACGCCAGACCCCGACCATGCCGAACGATTCAGCCACGATGCCGCGGCCGTTCGTCGCGATGAATTGGTAGCGGCTGGCATCGATGCCCGGATCGTGGAAACCCATGGGCGCAGCCGGAAAGCATCGGCGGCAATGGTCGGCCGGATCACGAAAAACCTCGATACCCTGGAGCGTAGCTGGCGGGGGAAAACCATCGGCATCGGGTATGACGTTGACGTTGAGGCCGGCCGAGTGAATCTGATCATCCAGCCCGAAGATGAACCGGAAAACGCGCTGGAAGTCGCGGTAGACATAGCGTCGATCATGGTCGGCCGGGGGGATGACAATTGACCCCGAACATGACAACCCCGTATGTGACAATCCCGGCCGCCGCGGCGGAATTGGGGATGCTTGAAAACACCGCGCGCAGAATCGCGAAACGGCTGAGCATTGTGCGTCAGATACTGGGGCGCGCCGTGATCCTTCGCGACGATCTCCCGCGGCTGGCGGCCGGCTGCCTGGAACGTGGAAACCCGCGGTGGAAAGAGTCTGGCGAAGCCGCCGCGGCCGCGAGTCTGGCCGCGGTCGAGTCTCGCAACCGGCGGCGCGCCGCCGAGGGGGAGACGGCCGCCGAACGTCGCCGGAACCGCCAGCTAGGCGCGAGCAATCGCAGGCGAGCACAGCAGAAACCCCGACCATAGAAAACTTTCCACATTGCAAGATTCTAGGATTGACACAACAAAAGACGATGCTAGGATAACACGAACACGGGAGGCACGTTGCCCCCCGGGACATGGAAACCCCGAGAGAGGAAACGAGACGATGAAAATTTGGGAACAGGTCGATAGTACGGGCGACAAGCTTCGATATTGCTGGATGCTCAACCGAGGCTTTGCAACCCGTGCCGAGATGATCCGCTGGGGCTGGAAGTGGATCGCGGGCCGGCCGCGGGGTTTGTTCGTCACCAATGACCCGGCCGCCATGAATCGTGCCCGCGACGTTTTGCGGCTGGATGCTCCCGAGAGCAATGGAACGCATGACCGGATCGGCGCGCCGATGTATGCGGTGCATGCTGCCCGCGAGGCTGTTCGCGAGGTGTTTGCCACTACCGGCTTAGTGGCAGACGTTGAAATCAGTGGTTTCGAGGATATGACCCCGCACCAGTTGTTTGCCGAGATCACCTACATTTCCGACTACCAAGGATGAAAGATACCGAGTAAGACAAACCCCGCCGGCACGTTGCCGGCGGGGCAGACCGTGGAAACGATAGAACCCCCTAAGAGGAAACGATCCCATGACCACTGCAACCTTGAACGCCATTTCTCACAGCGATCTGCCCGCCGCGATGGCAGCCGTCTCCCGGTTTGCCGCCGGCAAGAGGTGCCCGCGGCCGATCCTGCAAAACGTGATGCTCTCGACCGGCGTGGCCGGCACGATGGTCGCAGCCACCGACCTGGAAACGCTGTGTGTTGTCCACATGCTCGGTGGCAGCGGCGACGGCAAGACGCTCCTGCCTGCCAGCTTGGCGAAGCAGATCGCGAAGGATAAGTGCTGCACGGTCGAATGCGACGATGCCGGCGAGGCACCGACCGTGTCTGCCTGCGGCGTGACCGCGGCCGCCGAGGATACGCTGGAGTTCCCGCATTGCTGGCCCCTCGATCCGGCGGCCCCCGCCGTCCGCATCCCGATGGAAGTTGTCGACCAGATCGACGGCGCGTGTTCGCCGGCCACCGATACAGAATCGTCGCGGTACGCTCTCGGCGGGGTGCTTCTCGAAACCTCCGGTGATGACAAGCTCTATGCCATCGGAACGGATGGCCGCCGGCTTCACGCTCTGGGAGCCTCTGCGACGGTCGATGCCCCCCTGATGACCATCGTTAGGCCCGGTGCCATCGCGGGCTTCCTGAAGGCCGTGAAGGCCGTTGCCGCTGAAGTCTACGGTCTGCGGGGCAAAGCTCTTGCCGGCCGGCTGGCGGGGGATGCCGTGGAGATTCGCACGGCCGCCAATACCGTGGAGTTCAAGTGGTATTCCCGCGGCTACACCGTCACGGTGAAAAGCCTCCCCGTCGAAGGCCGGTTCCCGCAGTGGCGGGATGTTTTGCCCAGCGATTGTTTCGATTCCCCGACCATCCGCATGGATGCCGGCGAAGCGGCGAAGCAGTTGAAGCAGGCGAAGGCCGCGACGACCGAGCAACGCCGGGGCGTGACGTTCGCCGCCGGCCGCATGACCGCGGGCACGGTCGATGCCGGCCAGTATTCCGCGTGGATCGCGGGCGGCATGGGCGGCATGGGCGAATGCCAGCCGGTCAAACTCGACCCCGTTTATGTGCTCGCCGGCATCGACGCCATCGATGCCGTCAAGGCTCCCGACCAGTATCTGATCCATGTCAGAGACGGTCAGTCTGCCTGCTACATGCGGGCAGCCGGCGGCCACGATGCAAACGAGAAGGGGCAGGCAGGCCTGACGGTTGTGATCATGCCCCTCGCCGCCGATTGATTGCCCCCGAGTAAGACAAACCCCGCCGGCACGTTGCCGGCGGGGTGGCCCCCCGAGCGTAACAACCCCGACCGTGAAAACGGTGGCCGGCACGTTGCCGGTCCCCCCGAGCGTGGAAACAAGAACCCCTGGAGCGAGGAAACGAGACATGACAACCAATAGCAAATTCACGAAACAGTTCGACGGCATGACGAGCCTGGACGGCCGCGAATACATCGAGGCCGAGATTCGACCCGGCCTAACGATTCGAGTTCACGCCCAGTTCGACGAGATGACGAACCCTGACGATTGGGAAGACGGCGACGAGTTCACGCCGGAGGAGATCGCAGCGTGGCGCGCGGATGAGTGGTGGTTCGCGACCGTGCGGGCGAGCGCATACCTCGCCGGCCGATGCATCGCGCGGCATCTCGGCAGCATCGGCGGCATTCAGCATGACGAGGCAGGAGCGGGTCAAGCACTTAACGAGGCGGCCGAGGAACTCCTTGAGGAGAACGAGTCCGATGCGATCAAGGCTTGCAAGGAGCTTGAAAAGGCGGCTAGGAAAGCTGTTCGCTGATCCGGCCGCCCCCGGTTCCGCCGGTGCCTGCGACCGGCGGCGAGGGGGATGCCGGCAACGTGCCTGCCCCGAGTGTGGAAACCAGAGAACAAAGGAACCCCGAGTATGACAACGAAAGAAAAGCTCCCGACCGTACCCTACTGCGAAGAGTGCCACGGCACGAACGTGAAGACGAAAGCCTGGGTCGAGTTTCGCCCAGACGGCAGCGAATACGTCACCGGATTGGACGATTGCGATGAGACGGGCAACTGGTGCCGCGACTGCGACGATCATGTCGCCATCGTTTTCCCGTCTTGCATGAGCACCCGTGCATCGTCGAAACGCCGCGTGAAGAACAACGCTGCCCGCGAGCACGGCCCGAAACTGCTGAAGATGCTCTGCGATGTGCTCGACGCTCTTGGCGAGGCCACCGTCGATGGCGACGAGAAAGTGATCACCAGGGCGATGGAGTACATCGAAAAGCTCAACGGCTAAGTGATACCTGGGCCGGCGTGTTGCCTGCCCCCGACAGAGAGAATCCAAAACCCTAGAGGAACTGAATCATGGCCGAGGCACTGAAACTGATCTGCACACTGAAGACTCACATAGTCGGCCCCGAGGGCGACTTTATCCCCGCCGGCACTCCCGTGCAGGTGATCGGATGGGATGACGATGGCAAGAGCATCGAAGTTCGCACGACAGCGCACGTTTATGTGGACGGCTGGGCTGGGATGTACGAAGCGATTGAGGCTGGCGAGTCAACCGGATTGATCGGCAGCGGCTTGTATGTGCCGGTGCCGCCAGAGGCTCTCGTCTACAGCGAAGACACGCACATGACGGTGCTGAACGAACGCAGGAAGGCACGGCGAGAAGCCTGGGCCGACTGACGATGACGATCCCCGCCGCCGGCACGTTGCCGGCGGCCCCAGACCGAGAGAACCCGAGAACAAAGGAACCCCGACCATGAAAACGATCAGCATCGAAACGGCCCTGGAAGAGATTCGTGCGGAACTTCGATCCGCCGGCCCGAGACACTCCTGCGACCCCGACCCGATTGCCGCCGCCTATTCGGTGCTCTGCGCCGGCCACGATGAGGAGGTGATGGTTGTGACCGGCGACAAGTCTGGCAGCCGCGTGTTTGTGAACGGCCGCACAGACGAGTCGGATGAAGGATGCATCTTCCTGTCGCATGGCAGCAGCGAGCCAGCCCCCGCCGAGTTCGCGGGCGTTGTTTGGACGGTGGAAGACATTAAAGACCGCATGCCCGAGTGGAGCGACGAGCGGTGCAGGAAGTTTCTCGATGACAACGAAGATTCGATCCAGCAGGAAATGATCGAGGCGGCGGGGTGCTTGATCAAGGCGAGGCTGCCCCGCGAGTGATGACGATCCCGGCCGGCGGCACGTTGCCCCGGCCGGCGAAACGATACCCCCGTAGATAGGAACAAGACAGATGAACAATTCAGACCCAGACTCACATCCGATTTTCACCGTGGCAGCCACGGCAATCGGCCAGCTTGGCGGCGCGTGTCTTGCCGATGACACGGCGGCGGCGGCCGGCGAGTTGTTGCTCCAGCACTGGAGCGGAGCTATCCGCGATTGGGGCATCGGCGGCCCCACCGCTCCCGAGGTCGAGCGGATGATCGCTGGCGACTTAGACGATGCGATCAATGCCCTGGAGCAACTCCGCGAAACGATTACCCGCCGCGACGATTGACCGCGACAATCCCGGCCGGCGGGCACGTTGCCCCCGGCCGGCGGAACGATACCCCCGTAGATAGGAACGAGACGATGAATGCGACGGTTACAGAAATCCTTGAACGATGCCGAAAGGCGAAAACACGCATCTCGCTTTCGTATGCGAGCGAAGACGGTATCGATTGGCTTGAAGAGTTCGACACGATCGGCACAGTGAGCCTGTCGTGCGGCCCAATGCAGGTGCCGATCATGTTGGCGAACGCTCGCAGCATGGGCGGCAGTGCGATTTCCGTTAGCCGCGTGGCTCGCATTAGAGAGTCCCGCGGCGGCAAAGAGCTGTACCGTCGCGAAGACTACCGCCAGCCGCCGCTGACGGTTCGCGTTGGGCGGGAAGCCGGCCTGCCTGTCGAAGTCTGGAACGGCGACAGCGTCCACCGCAGATTCGCAACCGACCGCGCCATGCAAAACTGGGCTCGCCGCCTTGGGGTCGAGGTGATCCGATGAGCGGCGAAACATTCCTGCCCTGGTGGAGTTGCTCCGCGTTGATCCTTGACGGCGAAGACGAGATCGACGCTGACATCGAAGTGCGGGCGAGCACGGCCGGCGAGGCCGAGGACATTGCCCGAGCCGAGTGGGCCGATCACGGTCTGGGTGCGGATGCGGTCACGGTGCGGAGGGTCGAAGGATGACCAGCTACCAACTCTCCCCCAGGATCACGCTCCACCCCGGCGACCGCTTCCGCGTGGCCGGCGGCCCGTACTACAAGCTCCCCGGCGGCGAGAAAATCCCCCTCGCCGCCCGCGGCGTGTTCACGCTGCTGGCGGTCGATGCCGGCCGGCGGGGCAGGGTGCAGCTACTCGCCTACGGGGCCGGCGGCTTCGCAGTGCTCCACGTTGCCGGCCGGCGTCGGTCGCGGATACCTGGGCTCGTCTGCCGGCCGTATCGGGTGCGGAGGGCGGCCGTTCAAAAAAATCCTCGAGCCCCGCGCGAGACCGCTTGACTACTAGAGAACATTTCGTATAGGATTGCCACAGAGCGAGACGATACTAGAAGAGGCCGCGGTGGCCCCGACCGTGGAAACGAGATACCCCCGATTAGGAGAACGACAATGGGAGCCGTGAAGCGATTTTACGAAGACTGTGCGGAGGCGGGCCGATGCCCGCTCTCGACGGAGGCTTTCGGATATCTGGACGATCTGGAGTGCGAGCGAGATATCGACTGGATCGGCTACTGCGAGCACGACTATGTCGGTCGCGACGGCCGATTGTATGTCGAAGAGTGCATCACGATGGAGTCGGCCCGCCGGCTCATTGCCGAGGGGCTGGCGCACCCTGAGATCGTGAATTTCGTGGAGTGTTTCGGAGATATGTGCGTCTGACGGGATTCCCCGCCGGCACGTTGCCGGCGGGCGTGACAGATACGAAACTACGATACCCCCGGACGGGGGAAACGAAAGGCAGGGAGACGATGGCGAGCTATGTGGTCTACGGGCAGCGGGCGGCGGTGGCGGTTCATCGCAGCTTCGCCTGCACCCGCGAGGAGTTGCCGGTCGAGTTGCGGCGGGCGGCCGGCGAGCAGGGTCTCCGGCACATGACCGGCTTTGAGTGCGTGGCGAGCCGCGAGGAGGCCGACAAGGTCGCGCTGGCCTACTGCCTGGACAAGCTCAAAAAGTATCCGCTCACCGCAAAGGAACTGCGGTGGATCAACGAGGGTGCGACGGCGCAGATGATGGGCCGATAGCCGACCGAAGACCCCCCGCTACCCCCGGCCGGCGAAACGCTTGCCGGGGACTGCGGCGGGCCAGCGTGGCCCCCTAGAACGTGGAAACCATAGAGACGAGGAGAGCGACGATGACTGATCGATTCAAGTTCGTGGCGATTCACCGTGCCGGCCGCTTCGCGGTCGTGCGAGAGATGGAGAGCGGTGAAGTTGCTGGCTACGATCCTGTGGCCGACCGCAACGATGAGCAGCGGCACTTCCAGATTCACCGCGGGCCGGCGGCCCACGATGCCGCGTTTCGCGACTCGCGGCAGTATTCCAGCATCGCGGACGCGATTGCCGATGCCGAGGAGTCTGGCCGAGAAGTTTTCGTCTGACATTCGGTGGCCTTGAGAAACCAAACCCCCAGCCGGCCCCGGCCGGCGAAACATTAGGAGAGCAACGATGAGAACCTACATCAAGCGAGCGAACGGCGACTGCTGGAGCGGTCAGGAGTGGATCGACCTAAGCACAGTCCTGGGGGCTCGCGATGCCTGCGACTGGGGCAGCACCGAGGCGGCATCGGGCTACTTGGAGGCTGCCCTCGCGGGCGACGATGCAAACGCGGAACTTGAGGAGGCGCACGTCGTGAGCGTCGAGCACGCCGACGAGGGCAACGCAGAGGCTCCCGAGCCGCCGACCAGCAAGCAGATCGCGGCCCTGCGAGACGAGGCCGCTGCGGCCGGCGACGATGCGATGATGGCGATCTGTGCCGCGGCTCTCGACGGCGACCCCGTTGCCCTGGCCGCGGCGGCCCAGTGCATCAGCGATGCGGCGGCGCAGCGAGACGAGTAGACCCTGGAACGTGGAAACGCGAACCCGATTACCCCATGCCGCCCCGAGCGGCGAAACGAGACGACCATGCCATACTCGACTCATGTCTCCGAACTCCGCACAGCGCGGCTTCGACCCTACGTCGCAGCCGCCTGGGCGGAGGCCGGCACCTACTCCACCGACGACCTCGCGGCGATCGTCGGCCACGAAGGCCATCGGCAGAATCTTCGCGCCGAGGCAGCCTTAAAGTTTGCGGACGAGGCGGCGACCGAGGCCGAGGAGCGGGCCGCCGCCGCCGTCGAGCACGCCGAGCGAGAGGAGGCGCAACTGGCCGACTACCTCGCGAGAAACGCGGCCGTCGATGCCGCCAGACGAGAGGCAGAGGCCGCCTGCGCCACCGCCGGCTGGACGATGACCTGGAGGCATGGCAGTGCCGGTGGCTCGATGTATTTCTGGATTGTCGGCCCTGGCGACGACGACGAGCGGATGAGCCTGCGGATCAGCGATCACCTCGCCCCCGGCGGGTCAGGGTGGAACGACGAGCGGCAGGAGCGTCACGCCGAGCCCGATCTAAACATTGTGATTCGCCGCGGAGCGGGCGGCGACTACACGCACGATTTGACCCCGCTCGTGGAAACGATTGGCAGCAAATAACCCAGCCGGCCTCGGCCGGCGAAACACGAGGAGAGCGACGATGAAGACGACACATGATCCGATTGAACTGCACTCCGGCGAGACGATCACCCCCGTGCGAGTCTATCGATTGCGAGGCGGCTATCGATTGCTTGTCACCGCTGCGCGATCGATCTGGCAGGAGTTCGACGGCCGCTACACGCTCCTCGCCACTCGGCAGGACTGGTGCAACCGCTTACCGTGCGACGACACGATCAACCGCGCAAATGCCTGCCGCGTGGCGAACATGGCATGAAAATCAGGAGCACACCCATGATGGGCATCAACATAAACGACCGCACCCAGGACTTCACCGCTCAGATTCTGAGCGGCGAGAAAACGGTCGAGACCCGGCGAACAAACTCGCTACGCCCGTATGTGGGAAAGCGGGTCGGCATCGTCCGCACCGGCCGGGGGCGGGCGACACTGGTCGGCTTCGCGACGATTGGCGAGCCGATCCGCTACGAGCACCGGAAGCAGTTCGCGGCCGACCACGCTCGCCACCGAGTGGCGGCGGGCTCCCCGCACGACTGCGGCCCCGAGGGCAAGTTTGGCTACCCCATGATCGACGTTGAGGCGACGACCCCCAGGCCGGTGACGAGCCGCGGGATCGTGGCGAGGAAGATTTAAGAACCGCGCTCGAGGGCCGCCGCCACCCCCGAGCGTGATAACCCCGTGCGGCGAAACGAGGAGATGATGATGGTCTATTACATCTTGACTGACGTTGCCGGAAAGCACGGCTGGTGCAGCGGCGGCGCGAGCGGTTTCGTGGAGATCGACCGCGGCGTCGTGCCTGGGGTCGTGGATCGGTTTCGCACAAAGGCCGAGGCGGCTCGCGAGCGAATGCGGATGAAGAAGAAAGACTGCCACCTAGTCATTGCGAGGCGAGAGGTGGCTGTTGTCGCCGTCCGCGGCGGCGCGACGGACGGAGGAAACGACATTGTCGAATTCTCCAGTGCCACGAAGGCGAAAGCGTTTGCGAAGGCGATGAATCTTGACGGCTGGGAGACGGCGGTTGAGGTTCCCCGACCGGCGAAACGAAAGGCAGCCCGTTCATGAGAAACCCCGAAATGGAACCCGGCGAGTGCCGGTGGATGGGCCGCGAGGATATGCACGTCTACTGCATGGGCAGTCGCGTGAACGGCAAGTACGATGCCCGCGAGCGTGTCTACAAACTGTGGACAAAGGGCTGCCAGGGAAGCCCATGGGACAAGGATGGATGGACAAGCTGGCCGATGGTCGGTCAGCAGATCGATGCACTACTGAAGAAGGAGCCCCGAACATGACAAACCGAATCACCCCCTACGAGGCCGGCTGGTTGACAATGCTGGTCAAGCAGGGCATCGCCAGCGAGGCGGGAGCACGCGAGGCCATGAATCGCGTGGCCCAGGCGGCCCTCGACGAGATCAATCGCCTGCGGGCGAAAAAGAGGGCTGGAAAACGTCGCAAGGATCGATAGGCTACTGGTCGATAGTTATTAGGCTACCAAGGAAGATTTACACCTGAAGAAAGGAGGCTCAGAATGAGCCACGAAGTGGGCGATAAAGTTTGGTCGGCTTGGGTTTCGACGAGGAACATCTACGAGATTGAGCCGATGGTTTCTTCCGTCGTCGTGGCGGCGGTGGTCGAGGAGCGGCCCCTGTTCCGGCTGTACGGCGGCGGGTTGCGCGAGAAGTACGAGTTTGAGACAATCTGCGAGACCGAGGCAGATGCCTGGGCTCACTGCGCCCAAGAGATCGCCGTAATTCGCGATCGCGTCGTGGCCTCGGTCGAAAACGCCATCGCCAAGGCGGCGTCATTTCGCGTCGGGGAGGCCGTGCCAGCATGAACCCCCGTGCGTGGAAATGGGCGATGGATGACCTGATCCGCACGCTCGTGCTCGTCCGACTCGGGCAATTGCTCGGGTCGGAGAGCACGGCGGCGCGGGCCGTCCACGACCTCGTCGAGGCTGTTTTTTCGATTGTCAGATAGAATGTCAGACCTACCCCCGAGGAGCGAAACGATGGAGTTCAAGGAATACCTCACGATGGCCCAGGCGGCCGTGGCCGTCGGGTGCTCGAGGCGGACGCTGTACCGCATTGTCGAGCGCGTTGGAGCTGGCGGCGTTGTGACCGAGGCGTTCGGTAAGCAGCTCATTCACAAGTCGAAGGTGCCGCTGCTGAAGAAAGCCTATATGCCGATAGGCTCCGAGCAGAGAACAAAGGCGGCTGTAGCCTGGGGGGCGGAGGGCGGGACGCAGAAGAGCGTCAACCATAAGACGGCAGCCAAGAATCGAAAGCTGGCGTGGATGAGGCTGCAACCGCGAGCCAAGAAAGCCTAGCCCGAGTCGCGGGCCGTCCGCTTGCTATGGCAAGCCTTGCAGCACGTTCTCAGATTCGACAGCGCATCGGTGCCACCTTTGCACTTCTCGATGATGTGGTCGATGTCGGGGCTGCCGGTGACAAGCAGCCCGCACAACTGGCAGATGCCCATGTCGCGGGCGATCACGGCCAGCCGGGTGCGCCGCCACGCCGCGGAGCAGTAGCCGCGGGCCGCCGCCGTCGGCCGCTCCTGCCCCCGTGCGGGGGAACGATCAGGACGGTAGGTCGGGATTCTTTTCGGCACGAGCCTGCTCCTGCCACCCGATTAGGAGAACCTGATGGGCTTGGCGGCGATGCCACCATTCGATGATCGCCTTGACGATCAACTGGGCGAGCACGCTGATCAGGATCGCGGCGATTACAGAGCCATACTGATCGCGAGCCCGTAGGCGTAAACGAGCGGAGAGCACCTCGGCCATTCGGTCGGGCGGTGCGTCGGCCGGGAACTCTTCGACAGCCCATTCGACCAGACGGTCGCGGAGGGCTGGGTGCGTTGCCAGCCTGATGCCGCCGGCACGCGAGACGTAGGTCTTCAGCGACTCGTATTTGGCGGGCATTTGCCGTCCTTGCATGGAGCGGAGGACGACGTGACTTTGTTGCCCTTACAAACGGGGCATACGGTGCGGACGGTTCCGTCAGTGAGATATCCCAAGCCGCGGCAATTGCTACAAACACCAGACGGTGCTGGTGCTGGCTTTGCCGGTGCCAGGAGCGAGTATCTGCCAGCCACCGCGACGAACGGCCGGAGGTCTTCGGCGGCGCTCGAGCAGCCGCAGAGCAGGGCGGCGAGCATAAGGATGCACTTATACATTGCCAGTGGCTCCGTATGAGGCGATCTGACGGCGAGGCCAGCCAGCAACGCTGGAGAGAGCGATGATGCTGCCGCAGCGGTCAATGGTGTCAGCGAGTGCCCAGTAGCTGCCCTCTGGGATAAGGACATCTTCCATGCCGAACACGCGGCGATCACCCGAGTTCCAGACTGCCCATTGATTCGACCATAAAACCAAGGCTTGACCCCATTTGCGGTGCGTCTCAGGTCGATCGTCATATCCGAGCCAGTGCTGCGCATGAGCCCAACGGCCAACCTGACGAGTCACGCCCCACTCTCCGCGGACACGCTCGAATGCCATGCCTGAGCAGTTGAAAATTCCCATGCCCGACGCCAAGAAATCGCGCACCTGTTCTCGGCCTTTCAAGAACGTGGCCGTCCTCGCAACGTGCCGTTTTGTCTCCGCTGCGATGTTCGCAGGAGGCGGCGATGCGCCGTACATCGTGTGCGTGCGATCTGTGTATTGAGTCAGGTCGATCTTCAGCTCTGGGTACGGCTTGCGAACAAGGAAGCCGCGCTCGCAGGCGACCTTCGCTGCCTCGCTGCACACCCACCCATCGCTTGAATAGCCCCTCCACCACCAGAGGCTCTCCTGGGCGATCGGCCACTCCTTGACGCCCGCGGCCGGCATCTCAGGAGTGCCCTCGACCTTGCCCGTGGACTCGTCAGGAAGTCCGCTTGCTACCTCGCAGGCAATCGTCACAGCGAGTGCTCGCGATGCGGCGGCTGCCACGCAGTCGCCCGTGAGCTGGGCAGCACCAGGGAAGCAGCCTGGGAACACTCTCTCGACGGTCGGGAACAGGAGCGTCAGCTTTCCGGCACCAGCGTTCTCAAGACCCCAGTCGTAGGCGACATTCGCACCGTTGGGATCGCCTCCGTACCTCAAAACATAGTCGGCGAACACCTCGTCGGCACGAGGGTCTACTCGAGCGCCTTGAACGCCGCGGTTGTATGCGTCAAGCGGGTCGAACTCAGCCATCGGTGCCTACCTTGAAAACGTAGGTGAGCACGTTGCACGCCGCAGTCAGCTTGTCACGAGTTGCCTTGTCGATCGCCTTTACGTCAGCCCCGGCGGCATTCAAGAACACGGCGTCGATCGCCTTGTCCAGGCCGGGATACTTGCCGACGTTTTTCTTTTGGATCGCGAGCTGCAACGAGCCGGCATGGAAAACGGTGAACTTGTCGGTGTCGCCGATGATCGGAGTCGATCGCTCGCCGTCCTGCTTCAGGACAAAAGCCGTCGCGTCATAGAACGCCGCGAGGTACTGCCGATCCGACGGCAGCATCTTCGGCAGGATCGCCTTTAGATCGGCAGCCCAGGCGAGCTGCTCGGCAGTCGGCTTCTCGGCGACAGCGACGGCCACCGCCGGCAGCGGCATCTGCGGCCACTTCATGCTCAGATTGCCACCCCGCCACGCAAACAAAAGGATGACGGCAGCCACGATATGCCTCGCTTCAAGTCTCACTTGTCGCTCCCGGCCACCAGGGCCAGCGTCAGGGTGTCAATGGCGGCCCTCTGCGGGCTCTTCTCGTCGCCCAGGAGGCCCGTGTTGTTCAGGCGGGTGCGAACAAGGGCGAGGTTGTGAATGGCGTCCTCGTAGCCCACAGGGCCGCCCAGATGGGGCAGCGGCACGGCGGGCATGTGGCCCCAGGCCGACTTGACAACGGAGACGATCTTGGGCCACGCCACAACGACTGCGGCGATTACTGCGGCGATTACCTGTTCGGGGGTCATG
>Ga0209085_1001485_pt1 | contig 14472 bp, 13 predicted proteins | sample C_131016_EF_Meta_FD_187310 | JGI IMG/M metagenome (GOLD analysis project Ga0209085, IMG submission 187310) | Freshwater microbial communities from Lake Croche, Canada to study carbon cycling - C_131016_EF_MetaG (SPAdes) (version 2) | ecosystem: Environmental > Aquatic > Freshwater > Lake...
CATGAGGACGATAAGAAGTGCTATGAGCTGACGCTGGAGTTGGTTGGAAGGGCGGCAGAGGCGATTGAAAAGAAAGATCGCGGTGAAAAGACCTTCGGTGGGGAAAAATATAAATCCCCAGCTGAAAAAGAGAGGAAGGCCCTTTGGCTTTCGATTTTGCCTTGGCTACGCGGAAAAGTCTCCTCCCAGCAGCGGATGATCGGAACGGTGCAGGAGGATGCGACGATCCTGCGTTTTGTGAATAGTAAGGATGCCCCCCGCTTGGCGGAGATGGGGACTTCCTGCCCGGATCATTTCCTGCGGACGAAGATTAAGCCCCTCTATGTTGCGTGGGATCCGGCGACGGGTGATGTTGCGAAATTGCGAGGCCTCCTTGAGGAGGGGCTCGAAGCCTACCGGGCTGACTACAAAAAGTATTATGAAAAGTGCAAACGGAAGGATTCCCCGGCTATGCGGGATCCGAATCCGACGGTTGTGCTGATCCCCGGATTGGGAATGGTGGCGTGGGGCAAGTCGAAGAGTGAGTCGCGGGTCACGGCGGAGTTTTACAACTGTGCCGTCGAAGTGATGCGTGGAGCGGAAGCGCTTGGCGGGTATATCAATCTTCCCCAGCAAGAGGCGTTTGATATCGAGTACTGGCAGTTGGAGGAGGCGAAGTTGCGTCGGATGCCTCCGGAGCAGGAGCTCGCACGGCATGTGATTGCCGTGGTGGGTGCGGGTAGTGGAATTGGCAAGGAGACGGCTCATCGTCTGGCCAAGGAGGGGGCCTCCATTGTCTGTGTGGATTTGAATGAAAAAGCGGCCCAAGAAACTTCCGCCGAGCTTGTGAAAAAGCTGGGCGAGGGAATCGGTGTCGCAGGAACGGGGATCTCCGGTTGCGGACCGGCGATTGGGCTGGGTGCCAACATTGTGGATCGGAAAAGCGTGGCCGAAATGTTGGGGGAGGCAGTGTACGCCTACGGCGGAATCGACGGAGTCGTAGTGACGGCGGGTATTTTTGTGCCGCCCGACCTTGAAGGAAGGATTCCCGATGAGAAGTGGACTCAGACCTTTGCCATCAACGTGACCGGTTCCTATGTGGTGGCAGATGAGGCGAACAAGATCTTTAAGGCGCAGGGGTTGCCGGCGAGCCTCGTGTTGACGACGAGTGTCAATGCGGTGGTGGCAAAGAAAGGAAGTTTGGCTTACGACACGAGCAAGGCAGCGGCCAATCATCTGGTTCGGGAGTTGGCGATCGAGCTTTCCCCGTTGGTTCGGGTAAATGCAGTGGCCCCAGCCACGGTGGTGCAGGGAAGCGCGATGTTTCCAAGAGATCGGGTGATGGCTTCGCTGGCCAAGTACAAAATTCCATTTTCGGAAAAAGAAGGGGATGAGGAGCTTCGGACGCGGTTGGCTGAATTTTATGCCAAGCGAACGCTGACTCAGTCTCCAATCACCCCTGCGGATCAGGCGGAAGCAGCTTTCCTGCTCGTCAGCGGCAAACGTTTCCCGCGGACAACCGGACAGGTGATCCACGTGGACGGCGGATTGGCGGACGGATTCCTGCGTTAAGAGGTTAACTCCTCAGCGACGGGGTTGGTCAGAGAACCGATCTTTTCAATTTCGATGGTGACCTGATCCCCCATTCGGAGCCAGCGGGGAGGAGTGCTGGCCATGCCAACCCCGTGGGGGGTTCCGGTCAGAATGACCGTTCCGGAAGGCAGGGTGGTGCTGCCACTGAGAAATTCGATAATTTGGGCGACGGTGAAGATCATGTCGTTTGTGCTCCAGTCTTGGACGGCTTCGCCGTTGAGAAGAGTGCGAATCTTGAGATTCTGGGGATCGGGGATTTCGTCGGGAGTAACAAGGCAGGGACCAAGTGGGCAAAAAGTATCGAAGGTTTTTCCGCGACACCATTGACCGCCGCCGGCATTTTTTTGCCAGTCGCGTGCGCTGACATCATTGGCGCAGGTGTAGCCCACCACATAGTCGAACGCTTGCGAGGCGGAGACGTTTTTACAGTCACGTCCGATGACGACGGCGAGTTCACATTCGTAGTCGACCCGGTCACTCCGGAGGTGACGAGGGAGAAAAATAGGATCTCCTGGATTCTGTAGAGAGGAGATGCTTTTGATGAAAAGAACTGGGTACTCAGGAAACTTTGAGCCCATTTCCGTGGCATGCCGGCGGTAGTTGAGGCCAATGGCGAGAATTTGAATGGGCTTGAGGGGCGTCAGGAGTTTGGTGACCTCGGCTTTTTTTCCGGTGGATTGGAAGCCGCTGAACATGTCGCCTTTCAACTGAATGGCGGTGCCGTCCGCTTGTAGTTCAGAATGGGTGATCCGATTTTGGGGATCGAGATGACGAATGATTTTCACAGATCAGGAGTCCGATAAGGGAGGTTGGGAAACGTGCACCGTAGAGGACTTGAACCTCTGACCTCCACCGTGTCAAGGTGGCGCTCTACCACTAAGCTAACGGTGCGGTAGTCTTGAAACCCTATCACGGTTCTGTGATTTGGGGGAGATAGAAAATGCAGGTTAGCGGCGGCGACTTTTTGATTTGGGGCGAAGAAACCGGGCCTGAAAGGAGATGTGGCGAGTGTCGGGAAGAATGAACTTCTTCAGTTCCAGATCAATCCAGGGAAGGGGAAAGGCGGCGAGGGCAGCCTGCGACAGGTCGGCGGCGAGCGTTTCAATTAGTTTACGCTCCTTTTGTCGGGCGGTTTTTTGCAGGAGGTGGCTGAGGTCGTAGTAGTTGACGGTGTGTTCGAGGTTATCGGTATTGGCGGCTTTTTTCAGATTGGGGACCGGAAAAACCGTGGTGCAGAGGATCTTTTGGGGCTTCGCACGTTCCTCTGCAGGCACGCCCAGATGACAGGTGAGCTCGAGATCGACGATGGAGATCATAGGAGTCATGGATGGATTCCCCAAAATTAAGTTCCTTTTTGTAGTCTATGGGTATCGGACAAAGGAGTCGACCTAGCAAAAGAAAAAAAGTCATCTTTGAATATTAGTTTAGAAAACTCAACTCCGAATAAAAACAACATATTTTCTTTGTAATTAGACTTGAGGCACGCAATTAGCCGAGGTAACTTAAACAACATATTATGAAACGTTCCGCTTGTCTTATCGGGACGCTCAGTTGTTTTATTTTTGCCTCCTTGCCAAGTCGTGGCGAATCTGTCGCGCCAGCAACCCCTGAAGCTGCGGCAGAGTGGGCGCGGACCTTGCCTGAAAGTTCGCGGTTTCAGACGCTTTGGGGGATTTTAGGTGCCTGGGCTGCATCGCAACCTACAGAGGCAGCAAACTGGTGGAAAAAACAGCCCTCGGACGAGAACCAGTATGGTGGGGATTCTATTTTTCAAACTTGGGCAAAAAAAGATCCTAAGGGGGCTTTGGATTGGATTGGTAGCTCCCTTTCCGATGAACGTGCTGCCTCGGCATTGAATGGCGTTGCATCTGGATGGGTGGAGTTAGATCCTTCGGCGGCTGCAAAGTGGGCCTATGGATTGAGTGAGGAAAGAGATTTTATTGTTAGTAACGTGATTCAGCAATGGGCTGGCGGCTGGGGTGGCCAAAATAATAATTCCTCCGCTGCCAAGGATTGGTGCCAAAAACTTCCTGTCGGAAAAAAGAAGTTAACGGCTTTAGAGGCATTGGGGCAGTCATGGGGACATAGACATCAAAGGGAAGCCCTCCAATGGATGGAGTCTCTGGCCAAACCGGAGGAAAAGGCTGCCTTTATTAAAGGCATTGCCAGGACGTTCGGTTGGAATGGTGCCGAAGCAGGGATTGCTTGGTCAGATACCATTCAAGACCCCCAACTCAAAAAAGTCGCAACGATGGGAGTGGTTGAATCTTGGGGACAGAGCAGTCCTGACGAGGCCGAAAAGTGGATTGCAGCCTTACCCGAGGGTGAAATGAAGAAGTCCCTTCAAGAGGGGTTTCAACAGAACAGAAATACTTGTGGAATGCCTGTTACTCGGGTGCGAGTCAGGGCAATTCCAACCCCCCCGGACTTGCAAAAAATCCTTGATGCACCTCTGAATCAGGCCCGACAAGATGCCTTGGCCAAGTACTTGGTGGAGTGGTTTGAAAAGGATCGTGAAAATGCAACTTCCTGGATCTCGGCCAAGCTCAAAGGTTATGTTTTGGGGGTTAACGCTGGGATGGTGGCCAGAGAATGGTCCAAAAAAGATCTTCCAGCCGCCGCCGAGTGGGTTCGGCAAATTCCGCCCTTTTTCCGAGATTTCGTTGCAAGAATGGGAGCTGAGTGGGCGGCCGATCGGCCTAAGGAGGTGGCTGAGGCTGTCCTTAAGTGGCCAGATGATTCCCGAAGAGACGTTGTCATGCGCGGCGTTTGCGAAGCTTGGGCCCAAAAAGATCCCGCTGCGGCATTGAAGTGGGTGGAGGCGCTCCCTCGAGGAGAGACCCGGACAGGTGCGCTCAAAGGTCTGGTGATCGGCTGGAGTCAGACAGATGCGACCGCATGTCGGGGTTGGGCGGACAAAATCACAAATGAGGAGGATCAAAAAGAGGCGCGGCATTACATTATTCATGGCCTGGCGCTTTCGAAACCCCAAGAGGCGACTGCCTATCTCAAATCCTTTCCCGACGGTGAATCTGATCGAAACCTCATTTACTGCCTAGGGAAAGAGTGGGCGTTGGTGGACGCGCCTGCGGCCGCCGAGTGGGCCAAGAGCCTGCCTGCGGGTGAAAAGCAGGAGTGCGGATTGCAGGCGGTTCTCCGTCAGTGGGTTTATGCGGATGCAGTGCGGTCAGCGGATTGGGCGGAAAAGATCCCAGAAAAACAAAGCCGATCCTTGGCCCTGAAATCGGTTATGGAAAATTGGGTAGAACAAAATCCACGTGAAGCTTTGGCGTGGGCTCAGCAGATAAAGGATTCCGAAGGCCAACTGGAGGCCTTGACCTTGGCCTTGGGCATTTGGGGGCAATCGAATCGCCAAGAGGCATTGGACTGGTCAAACAAACTTCCCGACGGAAAGCAAAAAGATACGATTCGTGCACAACTGACTCCTATCCGCCGGCGGGTGGTGCGAGAGGAGAAAGTAAAAGTTGGGCAAGAGGCGCCGCTTTTTGAGGTAAAAACGGTGGATGGGAAAGAGATCAAACTGGCTGATTTTAAAGGGAAATACGTTTTACTGGATTTTTGGGCGACTTGGTGTGGGCCCTGTGTCGGGGAAACACCTAACCTGAAGGCTGTATTCGAAAAATACGGCAAGAGGGAGGATTTTGCGATGATCGGTCTCTCTTTGGACAAGGAGGTAGAAAAGCCCAAGGCTTATGCCAAGCAAAACGGCTGCGAGTGGGTGGACGGATTTTTAGGCGATTGGGGTAAGGACGAAGTAACAAAAAAATATGGAGTAAGTGGGATACCTTCAATCTGGCTCATTGGACCGGATGGGAAAGTCGTTGCAAGCCGTTTGCGAGGGAATGGTATTATGGAGGCAGTCAGTTCGGCTTTAGAGCAGAAGAAGTAGCTGTAACAGGACGACGAACGAGGGCGAAGGCGAGAACGAAGAGTTCCAGTAGGGCAAAAGCTCCGACATAGAGTTGCCCACCATTACCGAAGCCGTAGCTGTGGAGGCCTCGTCCAAGAACGAAATTTACGCCATACCAGGCCATAAGAATGGTGAGGAACGAGGCGATGGATCCGATGGCGAGTCCGTATCCGCCCCACCAGCCGCCGAGTCGGCCGTGGAGTAGAATGATGTAGGCCATGAGGGCGATCAGGGCCCAAGTTTCCTTGGGATCCCAGTCCCAGAAACGACCCCAAGAGTAGTTGGCCCAAACGCCGCCCAGAATGACGCCGACGGCTAGCAGAAGAACACCGATTTGAAGGCATCGGTACAGGTGAAGAACCCAAGAATCATCCGCTGAAGGTAGGGAATGGGATCGGAAAGAGCGGATGATGAGAAAGTGGGCGAGGCCGGTGGCGAGAGCGAAGGCGCCATAGCTGAGGGTGATGGTCAGAACGTGAATGGTGAGCCAGAAATTGCTCCGCAGGACAGGGACAAGAGGATTCAGGGAGGGGTCAAGGACGGCAGGTTGGAGGTCGGATGCAACCAGAGTGAGAATGACGACCGGAGATGCGGCCAGAAGGTAAATAGTGGAGCGGTGTCGGTTGGAAAAGATAACGGCAAATAGGGCGGCACCGAAGGCGACCCAAAGGATGCTTTCATACATGTTGGTTACCGGGGGGCGACCGGCGATCCAGATGCGGGCGGCAAAACCAGCCAAAAGCAAAAGCAGACCGAGGTGAGCAAGATTTCGACCCCAAGGAAGGAGACGATGTTTCGAATCCTGACCCGCAATTAAAAGAAAAATAGCGGAAAGAAGCCAGGCAACCCAAGCCCAGCGGAAAGGGTGAAATTTTAGATAAGCCACTTCGAGTTGGATTTTTGGTCGGGAAAAAATTCCGGTTTTTTGTTGATCAATAATACGGTCGAAGGAAAAAGGAATCCGAGGGTTAGACCAAGGGGAGTCGAGAGAGGATCCGTTGGGTGGCGGGATCACACGAAAGGCATCGCCTGAGACGAGAGAAGAGAAAAGGCGGATCCGGAGGGAAACATTTTGAGCGGCAGCGGCAACCGGAAGGGTTTCAGCTCGATTGCCGCTGGCACGGGAGAGTTCGGCTTGGCGGGTAAGTTCGGCCAACCTGGGTAGATCAGCCAATTGACGGGGGGCAAAGAGGCGGGTGTTTTCTGGTAGGGAGAGTTCTTGGCGAAGGGCGGGGTCGTCGACGAGGAGGATGGGTTGATTCTCCCAGCCTTTAGGGTTCATCCAGAGTGAAAGGGTGAATTGGCGGCAACCGATCTTGCCCATCTCAGGAATCGATATGGTGGAGCGACCGCAGATCGAGGTGGTGATTTCCTGTGCGAAAGAGAGAAAGGGTTTGATCCGGCCGCGGTGTTGGATGGCCAAGGAGTCGAATGAGGAGTCATTTTCTGCCAACTGAGCGGGTACCTGAGAAAAGGTAGGCATCCCAGTCAGGGCGAGGGTGAAGAAAAGAAAAAGAGGTCGGATCATGGGGCGGGTTGAGATTGGGGACCCCGACGAAGATAGAACATGGAAAAGATGCCGGCGACCATGAGAAGAGAGCCGGTCCATTTGAGAAGCCAACCGGGGTCATGGAGGACTTGGAGGGTGGTGCGGTTGAGATTCTGCGGGTCCCACCCAGCTTGGGAAAATTTGTAGGAAAGCCCGGTGACTTGGGGGAAGAGTCCGGGTGGGAAGGTGGCAGGGTGATTCATCTCGAGCTGGGCTGGGACTTCGAGATTTCTTTTAGAATCGGCGAATGTGACGGAGGCGCGGAAGTTGGCGGGTTCGTCGGTGCCGGGGTCGCGGGGGACATCGAAGGAATCGAGACGGATGGAGAAGGGAAGAGGTTGAAGTTCCAGGCCGAAGCCGACGCGGGAGGCTGCATTGGCGGAGGTCAGAACGGCGGATGTACCGGAGGCGATCCAGCGGGCATTGCCGGAGTTTCCATCGGGGGAGCGCAAACGGGCATGGAGAGCAGGGCGACCCGGGCGGGTGTCGGCTTCTTCAGAGGGAAGGGTGATGGTTTCGATTCGGGCATTTTTTTCGAGCGAGACGAGTTTGGCTGACCAACCTTTCCATCCTGGGAAAAACGTATCGCCGGGGCGGACGGTTCCGATGGTGGGGGTGGGGGAGGACGATTCGCCGAGGAAGGAAAGAGTGCCGGGGGTTGGACCGATGGTGAGGGCGAGTCGGGAAGGGGTTGTGTCAGGAAGAGTTCCTTCGAGCATGACCAAAACGGCTGGGTTGTCCGGGCTGTCTCCTTCACTGGTGGGCTGGCCGTCTTTGAGAATAAGATTGGGCCAGTAACGTGCCACAAGAATTTTTGTTCCTGAAGAATCGTCCAAGGTGCGGTTTAAAAGATCGGTCAGACGATAAATTTCACCAGATCCGTCGGGTCGTAGTATTTCCAGTTCGAAGGGATCCCCGGATTTCCGGGAGCCGAGGAAGAAACGGAAGCCACTGGATTGACCAGAGGTATTGTGAACGATCGGCTGGGCAGGATCCTTGGCAAAAACCATTTGAGTTTCGCGAAAGGTGGGGGCGGTTGATGGGCGTCCGGATTTTGGGAGGGTAGTAACAAAATCGACGGAAGCTTGGGAGCCGAGTTCGGCGTGGGAGTCGGAAGCGGAGTTTAGTACGAGTGGAAGACGGATCGGTTTTGAGCCGAAGGGGCCTGTGAATTCCAGGACGAGGCCGGGATTGGCGGATGAGGGGTCGGGAGTGAGCTCGGTTTTTTCAATGGAGCGGCTGGTGTAACCGTCAATGACGAGTTGGACATCGGAGTCTGGCAGGGGAAGGAGTCGGGGGCGATCGGGGCGCGGGGTACGGACTTCGGGGTCGAAGGGAGTAGAAAAAAGCTGTCCGGTTGCCGGGCTTTCGACGGTAAGACGTGGGCGATCAAGGAGGACTTGGGTGGCTGGGGTGGCGTCCCGAGACAGGTCGAGGGAGCCTTCGAATCCGCGTGCCCGGCCGATTAGAGCACCCCCTAGAAGGATAATGATCCCTGCGTGGGTGATGACAAATCCTGCATGATGCCGTTGCCAGGGCCAGCGGGTGGCGGCGGAGCAGATCAGGTTGAGGCAGAGAAGAGTGAGCCAAAGATTGAACCAAGGGGAACCGTAAACGTAGGCACGAGCCACGCGGGCGCTGAAACCGGATTCAAGGAAGGTGGCGGCGGCGCAAACTCCGGTCAGGGTGATGAGAAGGAGCATTGCAAGGTCAAGAGAGCCGAGGGCATGAACGGCTCGCCAGATCGGAGAGTGAGTTCGTCGTGCTAGGATCTTTTCTTCGCGCGATTCAGGAACGGGCATGATCCTAGAATAGAGGGAACTGGGGGGAGGACAAGAGGTGCTACTTTACGCACAGGTTATTCCCGAATTCGAAGGGGGTCGTTCGAAGAAGAAATGGCAGGTCAAACAGTGGAAGAGGATGATTTCTGGGTGAAGATTTTCTTAATTTTATTTTTGGGGTTGGTTTCCGGAGGTTGGGCTCAAGAGATGAGCCAACCGGTTCGTGTCGGAAAAAAATTTGGATACTCAGATGGGGCGGGTGGATTTCTTGTTCCACCGAGGTGGGATTGGGCGTGGCCGTTGACCGAGGGAAGGGCGGGGGTGCGGGAGGGAAGAAACTGGTATCTGATAGGTGATACGTTTCAGCGGGTGGGTGGGGGACGATATGATTGGATCGGGCCTTTTTGTGGGGGATTGGCGCCTGCACGTGAGGGAAAACTTTGGGGTTTGATTGACCGAAAAGGGGAGTGGGCAGTACGTCCTTATTTTTCCGATGTTCGACCTTTCCGCGATGGGGTAGCGGCGGTCCAGTTGGGTGGGCAACCTGGGCTAGTCGATAAGACTGACTATTTCTCAGGAGTCTCGGGGTTTCAGATGAGTTCGCCGGTGGGAGATCGAATGGCACCAGCTGGTGTGGGTGGTAAGTGGGGGTTGATTGATGGTCGTGGCAATTTCCTGGTGGAGCCTACCTATATGGAGTTAGGGGATTCGAGTGAGGGTTTGATTCCTGCACGAGTGGATTCGATTTGGGGTTTCATCGATGTCCGGGGGGAATGGAAAATTCAGCCTCAGTTTTTGCGAGTGAAAAGTTTTAGCAAAGGTTGGGCGGAGGTGAGTTGTCAGAACGGGAAAGAAGGTTGGATCAATCCTGAGGGAAGATTTTTCAGTAGTCGGCCAACGATGAATCTGGCTACGTCGTTGGCTCGCTAGAGCTCAACTGTTTGGCCTTGGCGGGCGAAGCCAACGGAGACGCCGGAGCTTTGGGCGGATTTTTGAAACTCCTTTTCGAGATTAGTCAGGGCTGAGTCGGAGTGGGTGGGATCAAAGTGGGTGATGAGGAGACGACGGGCGCGTGCGGTGACGGCTTCCCGTAGGCAGAGTTCGGGAGTTCCATGGCCCCAACCGACCCTGTTTTTGTATTCAGCTGGAGTGTACTGTCCGTCCGAGATGAGAAGATCGGTCTCTTCCGCGAGTTGAGTGAGGGGGTTTGAAGAGGAAGCGGGAGGCTCATGGTCCGTTGCAAAGACAAAGGAACGTTTCTTTCCGGTCGTGACCCCATCGATTCTGTAGGCGAGGCACCCGCCAGGATGGGAGAGGGCAGCGGCCCGGATGAGGAGAGAGTCCGAGCTGTAGGACAATTTTAGCTCATGATCGGGCTGAATTTCATGGAATGTAATCTGGGCGCGAAGCTGGGGGAATCCGGCAGGAAAAAAAGGTTCGCTTTGCTGGGCGTGGAGGGATCGTTCGATCAGGTTTCCAGCGTGGGCGCCAGGAAGGCGGGGAGAATAGATCGTGATATCGATTCCTTCATGAAATGCGGGGGTGAAAAAGGGAAAGCCCTGCAAGTGGTCCCAATGGGAGTGAGTGAAGAGAAAAGTAAAAGAGCGGCGACCTTCCTGCGTCCAATTCAATCCGGCTTGGCGCAAGCCAGAACCCGCATCGATGACGAGAAGGTTGTCTTTCCCCCAAGCGAGGCTGAGGCAGGTGGTGTCTCCGCCAAAACCATGGGTTGGGATGGCAGGAGTGGATGGAGTAGGGATGCTTCCGCGGGTGCCCCAGAAGTGAAGTTTCATCTTTCTCCTTTCTGGACGGGAAGTTGACAAGCGAGAAGCAGGATATTTTTGTCCCCGACTCTACGGCGTTCGATCCGTTGAAAACCGTTTTGCATCATCAAGGTTCCCCATCCTCCCATCCCTAACTCACCGGCTTTGCGGCCTGCACCGTGTTCCAGATCAAAAGTTTTGCCATGATCCGAGATCTCAAAAATAAGTTCTTCCTTGGAAAGCCGGATTTCCAAGTGAACAGGGCCGGAGCGACTTCCATAGGAGTGTAGGTGGATGTTGGCGAGTGCCTCATCGACTCCACTAAGAATCTTTCCAGCATCGAGGTGGTTGAAGCCCGAGTAGAGGGCCCATCGTTCCGCCAGATCGCGCAAGCCATGCAACCGAGGCGGTGCGAGCTCAATATCGATCAGGGATTCGGGGGCGGGAGAGGCCTCAGGCACGGGGACACCGTTAATCGTTGGGGATCGGTGCGGGAACGACTTTATCGGTCTTGAGAATGCTTTCCTCAGATGGCAGGCGGGGAACAGGGCCACCCCAAAGAAGACGCCAAGGCTTGCGTGCAACAGTTCCCATGAAGGTTTTGGCGTAGGTCGCGACCACCTTAAAGTTCTCGAGAACATTTTTGAGATCCAAGATCGCCTGACTTATGGCGGAATCATTTTTTGTCAGCAACTCGTTCACGCCGTCGAGCAGTTCTTTGCCGGAGGCCATGACTTCATCCAGATTGGCGGAGTGTTTGGAGTACAAAATTGTTCCCGGTGGGAGAGGGGGGTTAATGACGGGAGCTGGGTTAAGATTGAGATATTTTTCAGCCAGTACTGTATCCGAAATGACCGACGCAGTTGTTCCGACGCGAAGAATCGGGAGGGGGTGACGAATTTCGACGACGACCCGAATTGAGCATCCTGGGGATTCCTTGGTGCGCTCTTCATCGGTCAGCGGGCGGAGGGAACGGATCCGGCCGGCAATTGTGCCTGCATAGCGGACCTGAGCTTGGCGATCGAGTCCGACTGCACTCGGAAGATCGATGGTCAACAGGGCTTTGGGACGGTTGAGGTCGGTTCCAGAGATAGCTAGAGAGAGAGCGCCCAAGAGTACCAAACTGCAGAGAATGACTGCTGCAGCGATAAGGAAGTCGGAACGCACTTTTTTCATAATGATAAGCTGTCCATTCAGCCCTCTTGGAGGAGATGTTTCAAGTAATCATCTTGAGAAAGGCGGAAGGCAATTGGGCCGTCCGCTTCCCCGCGGACGAATTGTTGCAGAAAGGGGTCGGGGTTGGATCGGATTTCGTCTGGGGTTCCCTCAGCGATAATCTCTCCTTGGCGGGGGCCGTTTCCCAGCATGAGCATATGAGTGGCGATTCGGAAGCAGCTGGTCATGTCGTGGCTGACGACTACGGCGGTCACACCAATCTTGCGCGTGCTGTCGAGGGTCAACTGGTCGACCACGGCGGTCATGACAGGGTCGAGTCCGGACGTGGGTTCGTCACTGAACAGGAGTTCAGGATCGAGAGCGAGGGCGCGGGCGAGGCCGACCCGTTTTCGCATTCCACCGCTGAGCTCGGAAGGTTTGAAATTTTCAAAACCGGTGAGGCCAACAAGTTCTAGCTTCATTTTAACGATCATTTCGATGAGGGAGGGATCGACTTGGCTATGTTCCTGGAGAGGGAGGGCAATGTTCTCCCCGACAGTCATCGACTGAAAAAGGGCGCCGAATTGGAAATTCATTCCGAATCGAAGCCGGATCCGATCCAATTCCTGAGAGGAGGCTTTCGTGATATCTTCCCCGAAAAGGCAGACCGATCCCGAGGTAGGTTTTTGCGCGCCAATGAGAATGCGCAGAAGAGTAGTTTTTCCGCAACCGCTCCCTCCCATAATGACAAAAGTTTCGCCTTTGCGGACCTTGAAATTCAGGCCGTTGAGGACGGCCCGACCATTGTACGATTGCACAAGATCCTTCACTTCAAGGATCACGTCTGACGAGGGATTCGTTTTTTTTTGGGTCGGGCTCATACGACAAAGTAAAACAGTCCAGTGAGAATGGTGTCTGCAATGATAATCCATAAAATTGAGTAAACCACGGCAGATGTGGTGGCACGGCCGACTCCTTCCGCGCCTCCCTCGACATTCAGCCCCTGATAGCAAGCAATGGTAATGATAATGTGTGCAAAGACAGCGGTTTTAATGAGCCCGGAGAAGAGATCCCATAGTTCAGGTCGCTGCATAGCTCGCATGATGTAAAAGGAACTCGGCATGCCCATTTCCAGAGTGCAAACTGCCCATCCGCCTACTAGGCCTACACAATTTCCAAAGATTGTCATGCAGGGGAGCATGATCATCAGAGCAATAAAACGGGGAACGACGAGGTACCGGATCGGATCGATCGCCATGACTCGGAGCGCTTCAATTTCCTCATTGACCTTCATGGTCCCGAGTTCCGCCGCCACGGCGGAGCCACTTCGCCCCACAACGATGATGGCTACGAGGAGTGGACCCAGTTCACGCATCAGACTGAGGGAGACGAGGTCGGGAATGAAGCTATCGGCCCCCATTTTTCCGAGTTCGGTTGAGCTTTGCATGGCGAGAATGAATCCGACGCTCAGCGAGACGAGGCTGGCCATCGGGATCGCTTGAACTCCGATCCGGATGATTTGGGATAGAATTTGAGAAGGAACGAGAATCCCCGGGCGGGTGAAGCCGTAGAGGATCCAACCGAGAATGCGCAGGTTCAGTAGGCCGTAGGTCAGTCTGGAACCGCCGGCGTTAAGAAGGCTTTCGAATGAGAACTTCAAGCGGAACCACCGGCCAGAGCCTTACGTGCCTCGGCTTGATCCGGGAAGATCGAGAAGACTTCGCTGAGGCGGACGAGATCGAAAGAGCTGCGCACGCGGGGAACGAGGGAGCAGATCGCCATTTTTCCAGAGTAGGCTTTTGAGCTTTGATAGTATTCGATGAGAGTCGCTAGACCCGAAGAATCGACGTAGGCGACGGCAGCAAAATCCAGCAGAAGTCGGGGGGTTTTCGCTTTGGCCTTCTCCCGAAGCGTTGTTCGCAGAGCGGGGGACTGATTGAGATCGATCTCACCCGCAACGACGAGGATCGTGATCGAATCTTCATTTTTTTCCTGAATTTCCATCGAAGGAAATAATAAGCAGAGTTGGCCTTGATCCCAAGTGTAAAGGTGGAGTTTTTAACTGGAGATGGGGCTCATTGTGAGAGAAGATGAAGCTATGAACCTAGCTAATTTATTTTGCCCGCCTCCTCTAGACCCTATTTTGCAGGTGGTTTCCGGGGTGGCGATTTTTCGCGAGTGTACTCGGGGGGAGTTGGAGACTTTAAAACTGCATCTTCATGAGAGGCATTTCTTGGCTGGGGAGATTGTCTTTGATGAGGGGGAGGAGGGAGAGGGCATGTATGTGGTCATTCGCGGAAAATTACGTGCTAACCGCAAGGGTCTCTTAGCTAAAAAAGTTTTGGGTGTTATTTCGCCTGGCGAATCGTTTGGGGAGATGGCTCTGTTGGGGGCGGGTGAACGAATGGCCACCGTGGTGGCTGAGGAGGATTCGACGGTTTTGGCGATGTTCCGGCCCGAACTTCAGGCTTTGGCTCAAGCAAGGCCTCGGTTGGGATATAAAATTGCGATGGGGGTAGCGCTGGTTTTGGAATCACGATTGAGAAAGGTGGCGGAAGGAGACTCTTCGCAGCCTTCCGCTACGTGAAGACAAGTAGCCCGACCGACCGATCGCTGGAGCATCCCATTATCTGGGTTGCGGTAATTGGGGGAGCCCTCGGTTCGATTCTTCTTTTGAAAGCAGTGGCATGGTTGGCTTTTCCGCTGATTTTGGCGGTTGTG
>Ga0209085_1001486_pt1 | contig 14470 bp, 18 predicted proteins | sample C_131016_EF_Meta_FD_187310 | JGI IMG/M metagenome (GOLD analysis project Ga0209085, IMG submission 187310) | Freshwater microbial communities from Lake Croche, Canada to study carbon cycling - C_131016_EF_MetaG (SPAdes) (version 2) | ecosystem: Environmental > Aquatic > Freshwater > Lake...
TAGCACCAGTTACACCAGTAGCACCAATAGTTCCAGAAGTTCCTTGTACACCAGTAGCACCAGTTACACCAGTAGCACCATCAGTTCCTTGCACACCAGTAGCACCAACAGTTCCGGAAGTTCCTTGTACACCTGTAGCACCAGTAGCACCAGTAACACCTGTAGCACCAGTAGGGCCAGTAGCTCCAGAAGTTCCTTGAGGTCCTTGAGGCCCTTGAGGTCCTATAGATCCTTGTGTGCCATTTTTACCATCTTTGCCATCTTTACCATCTTTACCATCTTTGCCATCTGTACCATCTTTGCCATCTGTTCCATTTTGACCATTTTGACCAATTTGACATGTATTTTGACATGTATTATAATCTTTATGTATTCTTTTATTTAGTTCATTATTTAAACAAATATAATCATTATTTATTTTTGGAATAGATATAAAATCAGAATACATTTTATTATATAATATATTTGTTTAAATATAATTGTTCAAATATAATAATTTAAGCATTTATATCTTTAAAATTAAAATTTTCATACAAAGATTCTAATTCTAATGTAAAACTAAAATCCATATTATTTAAATCTATTATATTTCCAAATTTATCTAATATTTTTACATGTAATTTACGAATATTTACAGGTCCATTATATTTTCTAGTTTTAATAAATGAACTATTATTATCAATAATTAAAGATAATTTGCCATCTATCATTGGTATTTTTGCTATAATATTATCATCTAATATGCTTTTATCAAACCCTACAATATTATTACTATTATTATTATATTGATAATCATTTAAACATACATATATATATCTATCTCCAGTTCCATCAAATAATCCTTCTGATTCTATACAATTACAAATATTTAAATAAAGCGGTTGTCTAAATCCTAAAATCCATCCCATAGTATTCATCATATTTTCATTTGAATTTGTAATAAAATTTAATGAAAAAGAAAAATGTTCAATACATTCAAATGAGTTATTTATAAATTCAAATTTTGTTTTAAAATTGCAAATATTAATAGAAAATTTAATATTTTTTAAAGAATTATTACATTGAGAATCACAAAAATAAGTAGTATTTAAAAAATATTGTAATGTTTCATTATCATAATTACCATCTGGTATTGTAATAATATAACTTTCTTTGCATTTATTTACTTCAATATTAATAACAAATACATTATTATTTTGTTTATGAGAGAATAAATACCACGCATTAGGAATTTCAATAGAAGATAATCTTAAAGAAACTATATTTTTTATTTCTGCAGGAATTATGTATTGAAAATCAGTAGATATACTAGTATAATAATTACTTCTAAAAGAAGTATTTAAATGCAAATTTTGAAATTGAGTAATTCTTTTTAAACTATTTAAATCTCCTGGTGCAAGAGCTAATGGAAAAGAATTATGAATAATGTATTCTTGTTTTGGTTGAATAATATTTTTACTTGACATATTATTCTTTATATTATTTATTAATTATAATTATAATTATATAACTTATAAATTAATACATGACAAATTCATTATCAGGAAAACATATAAAAAATAGAACATCTTTAACTGGAAGATTTAATGGAAATAATCAAAACAATCAATCAACTTTACAAATGGATTTAAAAGTAATTAAAATTAATATATTGAATAATTTAATAATTCCATTAAATTTATATAAATGGGATGTTTTGTATAAAAATATCTTATTATTTGACAATATAAAGAAACAATTACAAATAAGTTATTCTGTATACAAATTAGAAGATTATTTTATATATAATAATATAATTAAAGCTGTTGAATTAATTATAAATGAACATAAAAAATTAGATAAAATAGAAAATAAAATTCATACTGAAAAACAACAATTATTATCGGCTGTTTATAATTTACCAAATATAACATTAAGACCAGAATATGAAATTTATAATATTATTTTAGGTAAACCTAATAGAGTATTAAATGAAAAATATGATCAAGCAATTTTAGGAGATATAGAAAGATTTTTATTTATTAATAATGCAACTTTTCAACAAATTGAACAATTTATTCAAAATAAATATAAAAAATAACACATAAATTTAAATAATATGTCAACAGATCCTTCATCAAATACTACATTAATTAAAATAGATGTTGCTATATTAAGACAAGAACATACGGCTATTGTGTTGTATTCACAAAATCATATAGTAGAACTAGATCAAATAAATTTAACTGCGGAAACATTTAAATATATTTTTTATCATTGTAGCGATACTTTTGGAATAAATAAACATATATGTAATAATCATAATTTTGTACAATATATAACATTTGAACATCCATATAGAACAATTAATGGTGTTAATTTTGATTTATTAAGTACTATAATAACAAATATAGAAAATGATTTAGGAACTCATAGAAATTATTTTACAATGGATAGTCTTATAGATTTAACTAGAGAGATGACAAATATTAAAACTTTATGTCATATAAATTGCTGTAGTGTAATAACTGCGTTAACATGGACAAATATTGTTGATTTATTAAAAAATGATGTTATTAATATTAATACATATATATATTTAGTAATAAGCGTAATGTTTAAAAGTGCAAATCCAGATATAACCCCAACAATAATTAGGTTTAATTATAATGTAGATTTTACAAATTATTTGCAAAATAATTAAATAATGAATGAATTATTTATTTTGTAAATTATTAAATCTAATTAATATTTATAAATATGTCTTCTACAAATATTCCTACTGTTGGTATTTTTAATACGGTTACTAAATCACAAACTACCAGTACATATAACGATCAAGATTCTTTTAATATAGCAGTTATGTATAATTATTATGACCCAGCATTAAGTGATACAAATACTCCTAATTTAATAACGAATGCTGCAAATTCAATTGTATTGAATCCTATAGATATAGACTTACAGGATTTTTTAGGATTATTTTATACTAATAATAGTGGTTATTTTAATGTAAATCAAACTAATAGTACGAATCAAAATATAGTTTTAACAGCGCAAACTTTTTCTACTACTTTTAGTGCCACTGCTCCAGTGTCACTCTCAAGTCTTGCATTATTAGCTTACAGCAATAAAAATTCAATAACTGTAAATGATATTGACCCTCGGCTTGTATTATTAGCTAGAAAAGAAGTTGTAACTAGTCAATCATTAGCAACAGTTAAAGGATCATGTATTGCTATGTCATGGAATAATATTATGGACACTTTAATCTCAACCGGATCAATTGTTACAGGAACATCAACTGATATCGCAGTTGTACCTTTAACTATTATTTTAAGTTATCATTCTTTTGTGCTTGATATTACACTTAATTTTACTTTTGTTTATAAAGTGTCTATTAGTGGATATTTGTTGGAGTCTTCCAAAAGTAGTCTAAATCCAGTAATAACTTAATAAATCTTTAAATAATAATTTATTTGTTTAATATATGTTGATGTCAAATCGTGTATTTTCCACCAATAATAATATAGATTATATAAATTATTATTCTTATAAAAATGGTAATGAAATATATAAAAACATAAAAACAAAAGAATGTATGACTAATAGAGATTATGTAATAAGAAATAATACATTAGTAAATTGTTCAAATTATAATTTATTTTTAAATTTAACTAAAACGCATTTTAATCATAATTTTAATGAAAGAATTAAAAATAATTTTATGTATCCAACAAATATCAAATTTAATAACTTATGTAATAGACATTGTGAAGACTCATGTGACATATCATGCGATGATTCATGCAACCCATGTAGCACACCATGCAACCCATGCAGCAATCCTTGCAACCCATGTAGCACACCTTGCAACCCATGTAGCACACCATGCAACCCATGTAGCACACCTTGCAACCCATGCAGCAATCCTTGCAATTCATGTAGCACACCATGCAACCCATGTAATAGTCCATGCAACCAATATACACCATTTACCTCTTGTAATCCATATAATCCATATAATCCATATAATCCAATATATAATAATTCATATATAACATATAGTTCATATACTTCTTCTTATGATAGTTCAAATTCTAACGTTAATATGAATCCTTACTTACGTCCATGTAATCCTTATAATCCATTGCATCCAAAAATAAATAAATGTAATCCGCACAATTTTCCTACTAATATAACAGATAAAATATGTAGTCCACTTTTTAAAGAATGTGAAAAAAGAAAATGTATTATCCCTATTATAAAAGAGAGATGCAATGTAAAACCTTATTATTATTAATATTAATATTAAATAAAATTGAAACAACTTAAAATAATATTATATATAATATAATACAATATAACAACAATCCAATAATTAATTAAAAATGGTCAAAAATCTTTCTGGAGGTAATAGATCAAAATGTATTGCAAGAAAGAATTTTATAAAAACTTCAAATGTTTTGCAAATATCTGAAGACCCTGATGAAATTTATGCACAAGTAATTAAAATGTGTGGTGGTAAAATATGTTTTGTTATTGATTTAAATGGTAGAGAAATGATTTGTCATATACGTGGAAAATTTTCAGGAAAAGGTAAACGAGATAATTATATAACAGTGTCATCTTGGATATTAGTTGCATTACGAGAATGGGAAAATAAAGATAAAGTTGATAGTAAATTGAATTGTGATTTAATTTGTGTATATAATGATAGTGATAAAATTAGATTAAAAACAATGGTAAATTTAGATTGGAAATTATTTACATCAAATGATATGAAACAAATAGGTGCACAAAGCACAACTTTACATGCAAATGAAGATGATAATGTTGTATTTATGAATGAAAAGACGCAAGAATATCAAGAACTTATAGAAAAACAACTTGAAACAGATATAAATACAAATACAAAATTATCTTCTATTATAGAAGATGACGATGATGATGAAGTATGTTTTGAAGATATTTAATTATTATTGTTTGTAAATATGAATTATAAAAATATATGAATTATAAATTATAAATTATAAATTATGAATTATGACTAAATTTTTTTAATATATTTTTATATTTACCACCATAAATAGAACTGCATGGTTTGCCGGTTTCAATTAAATCAATTTCTTTTGGTTGACAATTTATTTTTTTTGCCATATCTTTGCGAGACCATTTTAATTTAATACGCATATTTGTATATAATACGGTTTCTTCTTTTGACAAATAATATTGTTTTATAATTTCTTGCCCATGTTCATCATATTTTAACATATATTTAATATATTAAAATATATTTAAATACTTTTTTATAATAATTAAAAACTATAAACAAAATAATATATTAAATAATAATATAATGGATAAAAAAAAAAGATGCCCTAACGGCTCACGTAAAAATAAACATGGAGATTGTGTTAAAAATAAAACTATGGCTGATGTATTGCATAAAACACCTACACCATCTCCACCATCTCCACCTCCACCTCCACCTCCACCTAAGACACCTACACCATCTCCACCATCTTCGGTAAAACAATCAATTACTAAAAAAAAAGAAAGATGTCCTAAAGGTTCACGTAAAAATAAACATGGAGTTTGTGTTAAAAATAAAACTATGGCTGATGTATTGCATAAAACACCTACGCAAACGCCTCCATCTCTAATTAAACCACTTGCCGACGCCACCCCAACAACAACCACAACAACAACTCCTAAAACCCCAAGAGGAATTTATGCTAAAACATATCATACAACTGAAATAATGCTGAGTGACAGAGATTTAACAGGTAGTAACCAAAATGCATTACTTCAATTTACATTTAGTGATGTAAAACAATTTGAAGATTATGTTCCATTAACACTCAATCCAAGAATAGAGTGTTTTTATCAAACATTATTTACTCTAGGTTTAAGAAAAACAAAACTTCTTAAAAAAGAAGTTGAAGAAATAAATATAAAAGGTAAAATTGGAGTGGTTTTTACTGATGCAGCAGAATTATTTGCAGAAAGTTTTGGAATACCCAAAAGGGATGTTGTATTTCGTACTTCTAATGATATTAAAGAACCCGACATAAATAATGAAATGAATACATTTTTTGATGGCAAATTAAAAGAAAACCATGCTACTATTATTGGAATATTTTTTACTAAAAAAAATAGTAAAATTGTTAAATCAGAATTTGCTCACTTTATAGTTGTTTATAAAAATAACAATACAATTTATTACTTTGACCCACAAAATAAACAAAAATATAATCAACGCGAAATAATAAACACTAATATTTTGCGTATAACACAAAAATATAAAGCTAAAGGGTATAAAATATTTGCTTACGGCTATTATAAAGTAAGTGATTTAACTCACCCAATGCCATTATTAATAAATGAATGCCCTTTAATTTATGTTTAAACTTTTTAACATTTAAAATGCAGATATTTAAATATTTATTTAATAATAATAATAATAATAATAATAATAATAATAATAATAATAATAATAATAATAATAATAATAATAATAATAATAATAATAATAATAATTAAAAACAAAAATTTGTTAAAAATGTTTATTTAGAACTGCGAGTTTTATTTTTTTTAGAACGAGATTTACGTGCCGTTTTGTGCCCATTACAAGATTTAATACATTTTTTACATTTTTCTACACATTTATTGCAAGGATCGCAATCTATTTTTGCACATTTCATGTGGCAATGGTGGCAACATTTTTTGCATATAGCCAATATTTTTTTCATTTCTGCATTATGTTTTTTTAAAGGATCATTACAACAACATTCTATACAACATTTACAACATTTAATACAATCTTCGCAATTTTTAATACAATCACTTACTTCTTTTGTTTGTGGTTTTGTTTTTAAATAACGAATACAACTTTCACATGCTGAAATACATTCTTTACAAGTTTGTTTTCTAAAACTCATTATTATATTTAAAGCAAAGAAAAAATTATAAAATACCATGAAATATAAATAATATTTCCTCATGTTTTTTTTCAACAATTGGGCCTTTTATTTTCTCTCTTGCAAAACTATAAATAAAAAATCCAAATAATGTTCCTGTAATAATTCCAACCACAATTTGAAAAATTGTATGATAATTAAATATAAATCTTTGAAAACAAGTAATTAAAGAAAAAAATAAATAAATATAAAATATCTTTATATTTTTTGTTGCAAAATAAATAAAAACAGAAGAATAACATACAGTTTGTGCATGACCAGATGGCATACCAAACAGATTGAATGGTATGCCATCTTTGAATATATTCTCTCTATTATGATTTACAACAGAATTATATAAATTTTTTTTTTCAAGTGTTTCAATTTGTGATGGTCTTGGTTGTTGTATTATTCCTTTCATAACAATATTCAATAATCCATTTAAAAAAAATCCAACCAAATAATAATATTCTAATGTAATTTTGTTCCATAAAATAAAAATAGAGAGAAAAAATAATCCAATAAAACTATAATTACCAATAAAATTAAATGTTTCTTTAAATAGTTTATTATTCATATATTAATATATATGAGTATTATTTATGTTTATATAGAGGAAACCAAAAAGTATGAGCTATTAAAAAAGTTGAAATACAATAAAAAAAATGATGATGTCATTAAAAAAGCAGTTGAATTTCAATATGAAAATAAATATGATGGGTTTAAATTAGGAGAGATTGAAATAAAACCAGTAAATGAATTATTTACTACTCCTGAAGAAGCAAAAACAGAATTGAATATAAAAAGTTTTGGTATGCTTTCTAGTTTTAAAAGTATGAAAATAGCTGTAATAAATGTGCAAGGAACCATGAAACAAAAAGAAAAAGATAAAAATGCTAAAGAATTGAGTGATTCAAATATAAAAGAAAAACAAAAAAGAATGACACTTTTACGTGTATATTTATTTGTATCTGAAAAAAACCAATATATATTAACCGATTTTACATATTCTATTTATGCTGATCCAACACCAAAAAAAGGAGGTACTCAAAAAAAAAATAAACAAATGATGAATAAACGAACAAATAAACATAAAAATAAACAAGGAGGAGCTGAAGCAAATGAAAATATGCCTGATGAAAATGATAAATTAAAAGAATTAATAGAAGCAAAATATAAAAGTTATTTTGAAAAAGATGATATAAAATTATCCGAAATAGAATTAACACCAATAGATACAATTGCAAAAGCATTAAATAAATCAATCAATAAAATATTACCTTGTATTAAATATACTACTTTACCCGGTAAAAATAGTTATAAAAATACTAAAATAGCAGAAATAAAAGCACAAGGCGAACCTTTACCAACTATAGATAAATTATTAAAAAAAAAATCAATGTTTACATCATGTCCAAAATTAATACAAAATCCTCCTTATCCTCCAAAAGCTACTCCTGACCCCTCTGCTGCTACTGATGCATCATCCGCCTCTGGTGCAAATGGATCAAGCGCAAATGCTTTAGGTGCAAATGGGTCAAATGGGTCAAATGGGTCTTCTGATTCTGGTAATTCAGGAGGTCCTTTATTTGAACATGAAATATTTGTAGACTGTCCTGGTTCAAAAGGTGGAAAAACTAAAACAAAAAGATTAAAAAAAAGAAAAAAAAAGAATAAAACAATAAAACAATAAAACAATAAAACAATAATTTAATATTGATATAAACTTTCACAAACAAGTGTAAAACACCAATCATTACCATTTAAATTCAATACATTACCTTTATCATCCATTAATTTAATTGCCATTCTCTCTATATTTACTGGTCCAAAATAAGTTCTATTACTGCTTTGTAAAGACCCACTAAATTCAACTAAGAGAGAACCAGTTGGAACTCCAACAGATGTTTTTACAGGCAAAATGCCAATAATATCAGAAGAAGTTGGGGCTTTAGCTAAATAAGTAGTTAAATTATTATGGTTTTTATTAATTTCATTAATAGTATATAATTGTGCTTGTGTAAGTGTGCGTGGTGCACTAGGTATTAAAATTTGTGTAGGTGTATAATCTTGTTCATATTTTTCACTAATTAAAAGAGCATTTTGTTCAGTATCTTCTAATTGATCAATAAGTTGATTGATATAAGTGGTTGCTTTTTTAGGATTAAAACAAGTGTAAAGAAAATCACTAGAATAATAAGAAGGCATTTTTAAATTATGTGTTAATTGAGTAATAGATACAAGACAATTATTTACATGATTTTGATTATAATCATCTATAGAGAGAATTAAATATTTTGTACCATTTAAATCTAAAATAGCAGATGCAAAATTTCCAGTTGTTTCCACTTTTATATATGGTAATTTGTATCCCATAATCCATCCAAGACTATTATTATAATAATTTTTGTTGGAACACTTGGTATCACATTGCAAAATACCAGTAAAATCATAAAAAATAACTAATGTATTTGTATTTATGGTAAACGATGGTAAACTACCGCTAGGGTCAACAAAATTGCCATTGTATAAAAACATGGCTACTTTACCATTAGTTGTATTATAATACACTGGTGAATTTGCGGATATATCATAAGTAGATGATACATATGGTGGAAATGTAAACCCTGCTGTCAAAAATGAAGTATTTAATTGTTGTTGAAATGTAGTTTGGGTATAATTACCTGCAGGAACTGTAATAGGAATTGCATGTCCCGTATTAGTATCTATTATCCAAAAACAAGTATTTCCATAAGCCGGATCAATTGTATACCAACTAAATGGAATTTGAAAAGAATATAAACTTATACGTAAAGTACTTTTTAAAGTATCAGATAAATCAAGAGTATAATCTGTAGAACCAGAATCTGGCCCACTAGTAAATGCACGAAATTGACTATCTATATTAACAAATCGTGAAATAGTATTTTTCAAAATAGGATTTAAAGAATCTTGTTTTACAGCGACTTCAAATGTATCTGTTGTTGCAATTTGTTCTTGTTTCATTGGGTCATGATTATTTTTAAAAACATTAATTTTATCTTCTCTCTGTGTAATTTTATTTGTTTGGTCTACTTCTTTTTGTTCAAGATATTCATTTTCATACCATTTTGTAGATTGATTTGTAAATCCTTCTATAGTATTTGGATCCTTCTCTATATGCATATCATTCTTATTATGTATATTATTATGTATATTATTTTCAATATTTGTATTTTCTGGCTTTAAACTGTTTGCATATTGTAATAATTCATCTTGTACTTGTTGAAAAAAAATAGATAATGGTGAATTATTGATTTTAAATTTATTTATATATATATTTGTTCTTTTTATAATTTCTTTTTTATTAATTTCATCTAAATTTAATATTGATAATAATTCCGAGAGAGAATAATTAGATACATTAGTGTCCATATCTAACATAAATAATATATATTAAATACTATTTATTAAATATTGTTTAAATAATAAATAAATAAATTTATAAAATGATAAATTCATGCAAATTTTATTTCTCCATAATGTTGTACAAATATATTTTTAATTTCTCTCTTTAAATTTATTTCAAGAAATAAATCATGATTCAGCATTTTTGTTGGAAATAAAGTAATTCCACTACCACGTTTAGAATGTGTACGACCTTTAAATAACACAATCTCTAATGATTCTATTAAACGTGGATTATATACAATTAAATTAGTTTTTTTTATATGATATTTTCCAATATAAATATACCTATTATTATTTGCATCTTTATGAACTTTACAATATTTTTTATTCATTATAGTATTTTGTATGAGTCCAATACCTTCTATTTCATTTTTTGAATTATTCATTTCTATTACAAATACAAATGAATCATACATTATTTTTGGAGACAACTCTAAAGGGCAACAATACATACATACAATTTCATTTTTCTCTCTATATTTATAATTACTTTCCAATGTTTCATTATTAAATCTTGTAGTTGCTAACATATTGAAGTTTTAACTGTTAACGATTATTTGATTATTATTGATAAAATATAATAAGAGAGAAATAAATCAATTTTTTAAATATTTTGTAATAAAAGATTGTATACTATGAATTGTTGTATTTGTGGACCTGTAAAAAATTGCGCTCTTTATTTAAAAAAAATATTTGAAAATATAGAAAAAATAGGATCTATATTTGACGATTATAAAATAATATTATATTATGACAAATCAACAGATGATACTTTAGAAATATTAAAACAATATCAACAAAAAAATTCTAAAATGTCATTTTATATAAATAAATCAACAATTTCTTTATTCAGAACACATAATATTGCAAAAGCTCGCAATTTTTGTTTAAATTATGTAAAAGAAAATAAAGAACAATTTCCATTTTTTATTATGATGGATATGGATGATGTCAATCATAAAAATACTGTCAACATAAATGTTTTAAAAAACTACTTAAAGAGAGAAGATTGGGATGGATTATCTTTCAATACTTTGCCAAAATATTATGATATATGGGGTCTCTCTATATGGCCATATTGTTTTAGTTATAATCATTTTTATGACAATGAAAAATATTATAAAATTATACAAAATTATGTGACAGATAAATTGAATAAATTACCAGAAGGTGAATTATTACCATGTATGTCGTCTTTTAATGGATTTGCTATTTATAAAACCGAAAAGTTTTTAAATACTAATTATGATGGAAATATACGTATGGATTTAATACCACATCATTATATAAAATCACATGTTTTAACGGTAAAATCTCCTGTAATATTCAAAAAATATAAAACCGTAGATGGAAGATATGAAGATTGTGAACATCGTGCATTTCATGTACAAGCTATTACTAATTCCAATGCTAAAATAATGATTTCTCCTGAAATAATATTTACATAATAACATAATTACATAATAACATAATAATTAAAAATAAAAAATAAAATTATATAATATAAATATTATATAATGATGAATATAAACCCTCAAAATCAACGTCAAAATCAACGTCAAAATCAACGTCAAAATCAACGTCAAAAACCACAAAATAATTTAGATTATATAAATAAATTACAAAATTTTAATTTATTAAATCAACGTCAAAATCAACGTCAAAATCAACGTCAAAAACCACAAAATAATATAAATAAATTACAAAATTTTAATTTATTAAATCAACCTTATACATTTTTTAAAAATGATTACAATGTTGTTATACCTATGGATATTTATCAGACATGGTACACCAAAGATTTGCCACCAAAAATGAGAGAAAGAGTAGAATTATTAAAATCTCAAAACCCACGATTTAATCATCACTTATATGATGATGAAGATTGTCGTAATTTTATTAAAGAACATTTTAAACCAGATGTATTAAATGCGTATAATTCGCTTATTCCTGGTGCATATAAAGCAGATTTATGGAGATTATGTATTCTTTTTATAAAAGGAGGTATTTATATGGATATAAAATTGGCATGTGTAAATGGGTTTAAATTAATTGAATTAACAGAAAATGAACATTTAGTAAAAGATAGAGCACCTCATAAATTAGAAATATTGAATACATTAATGGTATGTAAAAAAGGAAATATTTTATTATATAAAGGAATTCGGAAAATTGTTGAAAATGTTAAAAATAAATTTTATGGTAATAGTGCATTAGAACCTACAGGTCCTGGTTTATTAGGCACCATTATTGAACAAAATAATTTACGTTCAAATATAGATATGACACATTTCATCGGCGGAGATTATATTATATATAAAAAAAGATTTGTTATAACAACTGTTTACCCGGAATATCATCAAGAAAGAAAACAAGCTTATGATAATATAAATACTAAACGTTATGATGCTTTATGGGATGAAAAAAAAATTTACCGATAAATTTCTCGTCTATCCCATAAAACTGCATAATATTCTGTTTTTTTAAAATTAGAAGATTCTTTAATATAGTCTGGGTAACTTCTTAAAATAATATAATTATTAAATATTACAATTCTATTATTCATATTATTATCTATTAAACTATGTTTCATGTCAAAATTATTTTTTTCTTCTCTAGAAAATAATCTACCCAGTAACATTGGCCCAGTTGGATCTAATGAATCCTCTCCATAATTTTTTTGTTGAACATTTTCAACAATTTTGTTTATTGCTTGCATAAGTTTATCATTTCCTGCTTTACAAACCAAAATTGCATTATATACATTATTATTACTGATATCTAAACAAAAATGTTCTTTTTCTAATAAATTAATAAACCGAAATCCTAATACAGGCATGTATTTAACATCTAAATATATACCTCCATATTTGTATAAAATACAATATCGCCATAAATCCGCTTTATATGCAGCAGGAATGAGAGAATCATATGCATTCAACACATCTTGATTAAAATTATTTTTAATAAAATTACGACAATCTTCACCATCGTATAAATAATGATTAAAATGTGGATTAAATTTTTTAATCAAACTTAATGCACGTACCATATTTGGTGGCATTGATTTTGTATGCCATGTTTGAAAAATATTAGCTGGTATTTCAAAATTATATTTATTTTTATTAGGATAAAGTTTTAACATATATTATATAAAATATATTTAAATAAATTTTTATACTCCATCCATAATATTATATCTCTCTTTATTCAAATTTTGTTCCAAGAGAGACCATGGGGTACATGTTTTTAATGCTTCTAATCCTTGTTCACAAAATAAATTTAATAATGATGGACTAAAACCAGACATCATAGAAATATTTGGTTGACTAGATAATGTTGGAAACCCACTTGTGCTTTTTAAATTCCAAAACAAAATATGGGGTGGCTTATACGGTTTTCCACAAACTTTCATACCTGTTTCCGCATATTTAGTCAACATTGTCATATATAATGCATTTTTATTACAAGTATCCCCTACATCCATTTGCATATCTGATAAAATAACTAAAATCATATTTTCTACTTCATTCGCTGAAAGTTTATTTGCAACAATTACATCTAAAATATTATTCAATGCCAAATAAAAATTTGTATTCATCCCCCATTCTGCTTTACGAATATGATTAACTTGTGCAACAAAATCGCCTTCATATGGTTCTAAATTGACCCATGTTGGTCTACTATGAAATGTCATGACACGTTTTCCCAATAATGATTTTTCTGCAATACGAATACCTAAAGCAATAGCAACATTTATTGGGTCTCCCTCCATAGAACCAGATACATCTACCATAGCAATCATTTTACCTAATACACCGGTTTGCTTAGAATTATCTCTCCATTGAGAATTTAACAATTCTGTTTCTATTTTTTTTGTATTTTTATTACTACTATAAGTAGACGCAATCTTAATTGCTTGTTTTGTAAAATCTACCATAGAAACTCTAGAACCTTTCACTTCTTTATTTTCTTTTATAACATTTGTAATATGATCATTAAAATGTTGTGCACATTCAATTCTATCATTATCATATGGGTAACGAATATTATTATTATTTTTTGTAATATTTAAAAAC
>Ga0209085_1001489_pt1 | contig 14456 bp, 15 predicted proteins | sample C_131016_EF_Meta_FD_187310 | JGI IMG/M metagenome (GOLD analysis project Ga0209085, IMG submission 187310) | Freshwater microbial communities from Lake Croche, Canada to study carbon cycling - C_131016_EF_MetaG (SPAdes) (version 2) | ecosystem: Environmental > Aquatic > Freshwater > Lake...
TCAGCCTACGGCCGTTTTTTAGCGATACACCTCTCTTCGGTGCCGGACCCGATAAACCCTGACAATCCTTACCTCATCGGCAATTTCATAAATGATCCGATAATCCCCTACTCGAATTCGCCAACTATTTCGTAACCCCTCAAGTTTTCGACAACCCACGGGTCGCGGATTGCCCTTAAGCCCCTGAATGGCGTGAACCACTCGGCCAAAGGTGCGGCCATCCAGTCGGTTCAGATCCTTTTCCGCCTGCTTTTCCAGCAGGACTTCGTAAGCCATCAACGGCGCAACCGACAGTCGAGATACTCTTCCAAGGGCCGGAAGCTGGTCGTCCGTCGCCGGGCCTTCTTTAACCAAGCAACATCCACTGCGTCCTCCGATCGCTCTATCAAATCAAGATAATCACGGATCGGCAGAATCACCGAAACCGGTTTTCCTTTGCGGGTCACCACTTCAGGCGCAGTCATTAACTTCATATTTGTAATTTAAACCGCTTCGGGATCCCTGCAAACGCTTTCTGGCGGTATGACGAACATCAAAACCAACCCCATCCCGCCTCTCCTCCCAATCTCCCATCCTGTCATCATCTTAATCCTAATCCTCATCTGTTCCTCTATATCCTAATTCCTCAACCTGCTTTGCGGAGCTGGGATGAATTGCCCCCCATCGTTCGAGGGCGACTCCGGTTTGTGGGCAATCGCCTGCTGAACTGCAGAGGCGACCGCCTCACACCATTCCAGAGACTTGCTGCTCAGATACTCCGTCTCCCAAAAGCCACCAGTGCTGAGGGTCACGCTATACGGCGCATCTTTTTTATGACCTCCGAACAGCAGCCCTACTCCCATAAAAAGCCCAAAGACCATCCCCGGCCAAAATCCAGCCACGCCTACCAAAAGCCCAAATCCCAAGGCCAACCAACCTACGCTTCGCAAAATCGATGCACCCAGATCGTTGGACCTGTTTTTCCCATAAGTCACTGAGCTGATTTCCCGCACGGCAAACGCCTTGTTCCAAGGGTGCCCAATCGTCACCAACGATTCCGTCACCCTTACCTGCCCATCATCAAAGAAAACCTTCTCCCCTCCACCTTCTTCATCACCGCCGAATCGGATCCCTAGTCTTGTTCTTTGCATGCCTTAATCCTCTACTACCCCATGGGACATTTGCGGGGATAGGGGGAAAGATCTCGCCTGAGGGATTCCCTCAATTACTTTGATCCTATGCAGAAAATCCGAGCCTTTGCCGCCATGAAAGCGGGTGCCCCGCTTCAACCCTTTGAATACACCCCCAAACCTCTGGCAGAGGGGGAGGTTGAAATCCAAGTCGAGTCCTGCGGGATCTGTCACTCCGATCTTTCCATGATCGGCAACGACTGGGGAAACGCAGTCTTCCCTTTGGTCCCCGGACACGAGGTGGTCGGCAAAGTAGTCAACGTAGGCCCTGCTGCGCATCGCTTCAAAAAAGGAGATCGGGTGGGCGTAGGTTGGTTCACCAACAGTTGCCGCTACTGCCACCCCTGCCAGCAGGGAGACCTCAATCTTTGCGCGACTGCCGAGCAGACGATTGTCGGCCGCCACGGCGGATTCGCTGACCGGATAATCGCCCATGAGATGTGGACCCATCCCATGCCCGCGGGACTTGATCCCGTAAGTAGCGGTCCTCTTTTCTGCGGAGGAATTACCGTTTTCAGCCCGATAGTGATTTCTGAGGTTCAACCGACCGCACGTGTGGCCGTTGTCGGAATCGGTGGCTTGGGTCACCTTGCCCTACAATTCCTCCATCACTGGGGATGTGACGTCACCGCATTCACATCCACCTCCGGCAAGACAGAGGAACTTAAAAAACTCGGAGCCCACCAAGTGGCCAGCCTCAAAAACGAAGCGGAACTGGATAAATTAAACGGCTCATTTGATTTTATCCTCGTGACAGTGAATGTCTCACTCGACTGGGCAAGGTTGATTCAGCTTCTGGCACCCAAAGGTCGTTTGCACCTTGTTGGAGCGGTTTTAGAGCCTCTTTCCCTTCCTGTGTTTCCGATGCTCATGGGTCAGAAAATGGTCTCTGCCTCTCCATTAGGAAGTCCCGCCGTGACGGCGGATATGCTCGATTTTTGCGTTCGCCACAAAATCGCTCCGAAGGTTGAGACTTTTCCGATGTCCAAGGTCAACGACGCTTTGACACATCTCCGCTCCGGGAAACCCCGCTTCCGAATAGTCCTGCAAAACGACTTTTCTTAACTTCCGGGTTCAATATTACCGGTCTGCGGTCATAGACCGTCAGGAATTGAATCGAGGGATTTTTTTGATTCCGGAAGAGGTCAGCCATTCCCATGTCCGTCGTCGTCATAAATCCAATAGGAGCTGCGGCGCTTCCACTTTGGGATGGGTGGGGAGTTTTCTGGAAATCTTACGGCTACGCGGGCCCGATCGCGAGCCGTGCCGCAAATAAACTCCCTGCGCCTCCGCTCGGGCCACGGCCAATTTTCGCCGGCCGAAAATCTCGTCTTTGGCCTGCTTGCTCGCTGTCTTGTGATCAACCAAGGGCGGCGGGTAATCGGGGCATAGAGTCAGACGTAATCCCTGCATCTGCCATGGCTCGTGCACCATGGACCCAGCAACGCCTGCCAACTCCGGGACCCAGGCTCGAATAAAATCACCGCTCGGGTCTTGATCATGACTTTGCTTAATCGGCGAGTAAACGCGGATGGTGTTGATCCCCGTTTCACCTGCTTGCATCTGACACTGCGACCAGTGGATCCCAGGCTCGAAATCGACAAATTTACGAGCCAGAACCAAACCGGCCTCCTGCCAAGGTAGCCAAAGGTCGTAGGTGGCAAACGACATTAACATCGCCCGCATCCGGAAGTTGATCCACCCGTGGGCGTTGAGGTACCGCATGGCTGCATCAATAAAAGGATAGCCAGTGCGGCCCACACTCCAGGCCTTGAGATAGGCAGAATTTCCAGGTCGCGGTCGCATCCCGATATAAATTTTAGCAAACGGCTCCCATTCGATTTCAGGTTCACTCTCCAGTTTTTGTATGAAGTGACAGTGCCAATGGAGTCGAGCCGTAAAGGAACGGATGGAGCGAGACCAAACAGTGTGACCAGCAGGCCGTTCTCTTGAGATTTGCGAGGCCCGCTCCTCAGCCGCTTGATACACTTCCCGCATCGAAAGCGACCCATAGGCAAGATAAGGCGAAAGTCGCGAGCAAGCGCTCTCCGCAGTAACCGGAGATGACATTTCACGGGAGTACGCCATACCGCGCTCATGAAGGAATGTTTTCAGTAAAGCGAGGCCTGCCGCCCGGCCTGGTAGCTGGGGATGGAGTAAAACATCAGGGGCAAGGTTAAGTTCATTCGCAGTCGGCAGAGCGTCCGATGGTGCGGTCTTGGCCCAATCGATGACAGGTGTTGCCGTGATGCGCTGCCGCATCATTTGATCCCAGCGCTTGGCCCAATGATCGCGGTTCTGCGTTCGTCCACGCGTAACTCCAAACTGTCGCCGCTCCCTCCAAGAGATGGAATGGCCTCTCGCCCAAGCTTTGACAGCAAGGTCCCGACGGTAAGTCCAGGCGTTCCCTGTCTCCTCATGAGACCAAAGGTCGAAAGAGCCGATACGGCTGTGTAAATCTTCTAAAATATCCGTGGCCGCTCCTTTGCGGATCATTAACCGACCCCCTTGTGCAGCAATCTCTCTGCCCAGCTCAACCATACAGCCTCGCCAGAATTCCCACTGCCGAGCCGAGGTATCCGGCAATTGCCAATATTCAGGCTCTACCATGATCAAAGGGAGGACAGGTCCTAGCTTTGCGGCCTCTGCCAGCGCCGCGTGATCGGATAACCGCAGATCACGCTTAAACCAGACGACTTGAGTCTTCATACGGTTGAAACACTGCCCATAAAATCAAAACAGTCCTCGGTCACTTGATTGGGCTCGGCTGTTTTCACCAAATAATCGTCGGGGGCCGACCTCAGTAAATCCTGCCCCCCCACCTCCAGCCAGACCTCTCCCTCATCCTCGGATAAGATCACGGGCATGCGGTCATGGACCGAACGAACGAGTTCATTGGGCGATGTGGTGATTATCGTAAAGGTTTCCAAAATACCTTCGGGACTATTCCAAGCTTCCCAAAGTCCGGCCATGCAGAACTCTTCATTATCCGGTCGGGCAAATTTCCAAGGGATCTTCTTTTTTCCAATCGTTTCCCATTCCCAGAAACCATCGGCAGTAACTAGGCAGCGCCTTTTCTGGAAAGCTTCCCGGAACGACGGCTTCTCCGAAATGGTTTCCGCCCGGGCATTAATGCACTGAACCCCGATCTTGGGATCCTTGGCCCAGGAAGGAATCAACCCCCAGCGAAGATCTGCCACCTCTAGCCCTCCCGATCCCTTGCGAATCACGGAAGCCTTGTCCGTGGGGCGTATCATCCGTTGGGGCGGGGCTTTAATCGCAACCTTCGCCTTACCGACCTTCACCTGCCCCTTAGTCCGCGAATATCGGCTACACATCTCTTTTCAATAGGGGTGAAAGAAGGATTTCACAGATCGAATTCTTGACACTTTGCAACCCAGAGGTCGAATTTTACCAGGCTCCACAATTTAGAAAGAAAAGTATCAGTATGGTAGCACTGTTATTACAAGTTCTTGAATATCAATGGTGCGGCTGGAGGGAATCGAACCCTCGTGTCTAGCTTGGAAGGCTAGCGTTCTACCATTGAACTACAGCCGCAAACCATTTGCGCCGTAGAAGATTTGAACTTCTAACCTCCTGATCCGTAGTCAGGTGCTCTATCCAGTTGAGCTAACAGCGCGTAATTCAAAATCCTACCTCAAGGCGCCTTTTCGGGCAATGCCGGCGAACCCTCCCCCAATGCCTGTTTCAGATCCCCAATCCACTTCGATAAGTTGGGATGATACGGATTCGCCTTCAAAATCGTCATCTTCTGCGCCCACGCGCTCTCCCGCTCACCCATCTTCTCCAAATCATCCGCACGCTCCCACATCAACTCCGGCCGTTTCAAAACTTTGTAATCATCCGCCCCTAGAGTTTTCACCTCTTTCTCTACATCCTCGTCCATCGCCGCGATTCGCAGATCCCAAAGCCGCATCAGATCCCGGCTTTTCGCCTTCCGCAAATGCGGCCGCACCACCTGATTAAAAATTGGCCCCACCGATGCCGACGACAACTTTGCCTCCTGAAATCCTTCCAAAAAACCCTGAATCTGCCGGTCCCTCACCAAGGGGCTCTCCAGCACCGGTCGATCAAAATCATTGCCACTTTCTTTCTTCTGCTTTCGCCCCGCTAAACCTTTTTTTGCCAAAGGCACTTTTGTCTCCGTCAAATCTCCCGGACTTTCCGCATTCTCCCGCGACTTAAAAAGATTTTCCCAATACACCCCCCACTCTCCCGCCTTAGGCGCCTCCTTCTCCCCCAAAGCTGCCCAGCACACCAAAGCGACATACTGTACATGCAACTGCGCTGCCGTGCTGAAATCTAATGAAGCAATCTTAGCCTTGTTTTCCATCCTCCACTGCTGGAATCGGGTGTCTCCGTCCTGCGCCCTTCCAAATTCCACATTCCGATAGCTTTCCAAATAAACCTGGACCGCTTTGAACTTGTCAGACCCAGCCTCATTGAGATCCCGCGCCGACTTCGCTAAGAGATCTTGGGTTAATTTTTCGTTCTTCTGCTCGATCCCTTTCAACTCCTCCAGCGCCTTGGCCCGGTCCAATTTCAACTCCTCCGCTCGGATCAGAGTTGCCAACAAAATCTGCGTCAAAATGACAAAGAGGGACACTTTCACACTACATCCAAATTGTCTGAAAGGGGTTCAGACGCGATGTTTTTCATTTGGAACCTTTTTGACCCCACACCACTTTTTTGCGAGTCTTTCCCTTTCCGGGCGGATACCGAAGTGGCCAAACGGGGCAGACTGTAAATCTGCTGGCTCACGCCTTCGCTGGTTCGAATCCAGCTCCGCCCAACTTCTTCCCGTCTTTTTCCCATAGCCCCCTCCCATCTCTTTCCGTCCCCTCCCCCATCCGCTACCAATCTCTCATGGCCATCTCTCTCCTGCCCTTCGAGCACCACCGCGAACCGCTGGCCCCGCACCCCGTCTTTCTCCGCCGCGTCCTGCTTCACTTAGCCATGGCAATCAGCCTGATCAGCGTCTCCCTCGGAATCGGGATCCTCGGGTATCATCACCTAGGCGGATTAGCTTGGGAGGACGCCCTCGTGGAATCCTCCATGCTCATGGGAGGACAAGGCCCCGTCTACGGCCAGAGCCTGACGACCGTATCCGCCAAGATATTCTCTTCCGCGTACGCCCTTTTCTCCGGAATCGTTCTGATCGCTCTCTTCGGCATCATCCTCGCCCCCATCTTTCACCGGATTCTACACCGCCTGCACGTATCGGAAAAATAAATCTTACTCATGAAAGACAAATGGATCCAACTCGCCCTTCGACTTGCCGAGGCCACCGCCCCGACGAGCACCGACCGCTATCACAAGGTCGGTTGCGCCATTCTCCGCAAGGAAGGCAGCGTCTGCGGAATCGGATTTAACGGACAACCCCCGGGAGTCGACCTCACGGAAGAAGAAGCCCTGCATCGCGACTTCCGGCGCCGCCTCACCACCCACGCGGAAAGCAATGCCCTGGCCTTCTGCAAACCGGGCGATCCCTACCTTCTCGCCGTCACTCTCCCGCCCTGCGACCGCTGCCTCGTCGACGCCGCCCGTTACGGAGTAAAAATTATCGTCTGCCGTCCCAGCCCCGAAGCGGACACCCACCCCGTTTCCCACGAGTTGGCAAAAAGGCTGAAAGTCGAAATCCGAGTCATCGAAAGGGATTAATCCCTTCCCATCCTCAAACCGCTCCGTGGTTAGCGAACTGCTTTAAGAATCTCACATCGTTCTCGTAGAAGAGACGCAGGTCGGGAATCCCGTGTCGGACCATAGCGATCCTCTCCACCCCCAACCCAAACGCGTACCCGCTGAACTTCTCCGGATCGACTCCCACTCCACGCAAAACCTTCGGATGCACAAGTCCGCATCCCGCAATCTCCAACCACTCTTTTCCACGGAACGTTTTTCCGGGGATCGAGCAGTCCACCTCAAAACTCGGCTCGGTGAACGGGAAGTAGTGGGGCCGTAACCGCACCTTCGTCCCTTCCCCCATCAGTTCACGAAAGAAAAACTCCAACACTCCCTTGAGGTGGGGCAACCCGATTCCTTCTCCCACACACAATCCTTCCACCTGATGAAAGAAGATCCCATGTGTCGCATCCACCTCATCCCGCCGATAACAACGGCCGGGAGCGATGATCTTGATCGGTGGTTTTCTGTTTTCCAAAACACGAATCTGCACGGGCGAAGTCTGAGTTCGTAGCAACCACCGCCCATGCGGACCGGGTGGCAGATCCAAATAAAATGTGTCCGCCTCATCCCGTGCAGGATGATCCAACTGAGTGTTGAGGGCGTCGAAGTTGTGATGCTCCGTCTCGATCTCCGGCCCGTCGGCCAAAGCAAAACCCAGCCGATGAAAAATATCGGTGATCCGATCCAACGTCTGCGTCAGCACGTGAACGGCACCTGAAGGATACGGACGACCTGGCAGGGTGGGATCCACTCCTTGAGTCACGGCTGCCTCCGCCGATTCCCCTCCGCCTTTTGCAGCCCATGCCTCCTCCAGCGCTTTGCGAAGATCATTGGCCGCCTTGCCCGCAGCGGGACGATCGGCAGCGGGAAGGGATTTCAATCCATCGAGAAGTTTTTGGGTTTCCCCTTGGCGCCCGAGATAACGGTTCCGCCACGCCTGTAGAGCTGTGGGGTCGGACGCGGCTGCGAGTTCTGTGAGAGCTTGTTGACGGATCCCCGCAAAATCCGGGGAAGATGGGAGGGACACGAGGGGTCCCGAATTTTAGCCGCGGGCGGCTTGGATCACCGCCGCAAAAGCGGCCGGCTCATGAATCGCCAAATCTGCCAAAATTTTCCGATCCAGTTCGACGCCGGCCTTGCGAAGAGCACCGGCAAAGGAGCTGTAGTTCATCCCCTGTGCCTTGCAGGCCGCGCTCAAACGGGCAATCCACAAATTTCTGAAATTACGTTTCTTGGTCTTCCGGTCGCGGTACGACCAGTATTTCGCCTTCATTGTGGCGTCTTTGGCGTACCGGAAAAGTTTGCTCCTCCGTCCGCGATATCCAGCGGCGCTGGCGACTACGCGTTTGCGACGTTCACGGGAGGCGGGTGCATTGGTGGCGCGGGGCATGGTGAACTCCTATCGGAAAGGCAGGTTTTCCAAAATCCTGGCCATGTCGGTCTTATCCAAAACCGCGATCTTGCCCAAACGACGCATCCGCTTCCGATTTTTGCTCGAAGCCAAATGACGGCGTCCAGGTTTGCCAAACAGAATCTTGCCGCTGCCTGTCACTTTAAAGCGCTTGGCGGCGGACTTCTTTGTCTTTCTGCGTGAGATCGGTTTAGGCATGGGAACCTTCGGAGGGGGTCGAAATGGGGGTTTCCACGGGGGAGGCTTGAGCCGTCTCTGTATCCTCCGGTTCGCTGTCCTCATCCTCGTAAGCCCCCTCGGCTTTCTCGGTTGTCCAGCGCCGCACCCGCTTCTTAGCGGGAAGAGGATTTAACATCATCGTGATGTTTCTGCCAATCAATTTCGGGTTGGAATCCGCCACCGCCACCAGCTTCAGATCGTCCCGGATCGTCACCACCAACGCCTGCCCTAGATCCTGATGCTGCATTTCGCGACCCCGGAAGGCCATGACCACCTTCACTTTCATGCCCTTCCAAAGAAAATTCTCCGTCTGCCGCAATTTGGTCGCGTAATCGTGGGGATCGATGTTCACGTGAAACTTCATCTCCTTCACCTTGGCAGCCAGATTATGCCGCTTCGACTCCCTCTCCCGCTTGTCCATCTCGTACCGGTACTTTCCAAAATCCAGGATCTTACAAACCGGAGGATTGCTGGCTCCACTCACCTCGACCAAATCCAACCCCGCCGCACGTGCCGCGTTCATCGCATCGTTGAAATTCATAACGCCCCGCTTTTGACCCGCCGCGTCCACCAGGAATACCTCCCGGGCACGGATCCGATGGTTCGCCCGTAACTCTTGCATTAGGAGCCCATACCTACGACCGGACGCTGAACCATCCGCGACTTCAAAGGGAAAAGCAGGAAAACATTAGGAACCAGTGGTCAAACAGTCCGCAAGGATTGGATCAGCGAAGTACAAATCATCGATCAAAGAATCATCCCCAAGGCACCCCCTAGGAGCAAGGGAAAAATCCCCCACGTTCTCCTCGCCCGCCTGCCCTTCCACCCCCTATTCTTTATATCAGAATGTCCCGCCTGCTCCTTATCCCCCTTCTTCTCATCCTCCCCGCTCTTCCCCTTCATGCCGAGGAGACTGGCGAGGCCACCAAAAAAATCGTCGAGGCCTACGATAACAAACGGTTCGAGGAAGCTGCGAAACTGGCTGGAGCCTACATCCAAAGCTTTCCCAATTCCCCCAACCTGCCCAGTGCCTACCTCCTCTTGGCCCGGTCCGAATACAACCTGAGCAAGTGGACGGAGGCGGTCGCTTCCTACCGAAAGCTCCAATCCCTCGCCAAGGAAAAAGACGTCAAAGAAGAGGCCTCCTACTACATCCTCCAATCCCTTGCCTCCCAGGCCGGTGCCTCACCGGAAAAATCGGCCGAACGAAAAAAACTGATTACGGAAACCCTCTCTCTCATCGCCGCCTTCCCGAAAGAGTTCCCGGATTCCAAATCCCTTGGCGAAATCCTCCTTCTCCAAGCTCGCCTCCAAATCCAACAGGGAGGCTTTGCCGAAGCAAGCCAGACTCTGGATGCCGCTCGGAAAGCCGATCAGGAAAAAGAGTTCAGCGAAGATATCGACTACCTTCAAGGCTACGCGGAAGCCGAACGCGCCAAACAACTCCTCGCCGATTTCAAAAAAGCGGATGGAGAAGCCGCCCTCGCCCGCGCTGGCCAGATCTACTCCCGTATCGCAAACGGCTCCGACCCCGCCCTCGCCCTCGAGGCCAATCTCCAGCTCGCCAACCTCGACCTCGCTGCCGGACACTTCCCCGAGGCCATTGCCCGCCTCCGCTCCATCCCGGGTCGCGACGAACTCGTCACCCAACTCGAGGCAAAACTCGCACCCCTCCGAGCCCAAATCACCGGCCAAGCCACCCCTGCCCCCGAAAAACTCCGACGCGTCCAAAAAGCCCAACAGAAAATCGAGGATGTAAAAAACCGGCCCGATCTGTCCGGCCAAGCCCTCTTCCAACTCGGCCAAGCCTTTCTCCAATCCCGCCGATACGACGAAGCCCGCATCGTGTTTCGCCAGATCGCACGCTACGGCCCCCCTGACATTACCCCCTCCGCCGAACAGCAGGTCATCCTTACCTACGCTCTCCAAGGCCGAACGTCGGAAGCCGATCGCCTCGTCGAAAAATATCAGAAAACATTCCCCGACCAGAAAGGAGTCGCTGCCCTGGTCGATTACCTCGTCGGATTTGCCATGTTGCAGGACGCCCAGTACCCCACCGCCATTCAACGACTGAAATCCGCCCAAGAAAAAGGAGTCGACCCCCACTACGCCGACGAAATCCCCCGCTACATTGCCACCTCCTATCAAAAATCAGGTCAAGGCGCGGAAGCTCTCAAATATTACGAATCCTTCCTAGCCGATGTGAAAGCCGGCAAACGCAAAATCTCTCAGGAAAGCTTGGAACAAACCCAGTTGGCTTACGCCAGCGCCCTGATCGGAGAAAAGAAGATCCCTGAGGGCATGGCCCAGTTGACCCAGCTCACCACTCCCACCCACTCCCCCGCCATTCAGGAAGACGCTTCCCTCCGTCTCGCCTACGCCCTCCGTGCCTCGAAAAAACTCCCCGAAGCAGCGGCTGCCTTCGCCACCTTTGCGTCCACTTATCCGAAATCCGCCAATGTCGGGAGTGCCCTCCTTGCCCGTGGAGACACTCTCCTCGAGGATAAAAAACCGGAAGAGGCTCTCTCCGCCTGGAAAGCCACCGCCACCCAACTTTCCGGATCCCCCGCCGGTTTGGATGCTTACGAACGGATCTGGCGAACCTACGCCAAGGAAAAGAAAAAAGACCTGATGCTTGCGAACCAGGAAGAGCAGTTCCGCGCTTACCCGAAAGATCCCCGAAATATCTCCGCCTATATCGCCCGCGGAACGGTCTTCACGGAGGAACGAGACGAAAGCCAAGCCCTCCAGTCCTATCGCCGAGCCTTCGAACTGTTCCGAGAACTTTATCCCGACCCCAAAGCCTCTCCTCCGCCCGTCACCATCTCCGATCTCGCCTACTCCGCGCTCGAAAAATCGGCCGACCTAGAACTGACCACTGCCAAAGCGATCGGTAACTACGCTTCTCTTCCCGACGACGGGAAAAAGCGCTGGAAGGAATCGATCCAACGCTCCATCGACTTCCTCCGCCAATCGATCCTCGGCCTCTCCTCCGCACGCGTTGCTCCCGTTCTCTCCAAACTTGTGACTCTTTCCCTTCTCCGTTTCCAGTCAGGGGAAGCTCCCGTTGAGGATTGTCTTCAACCTTTCCGCGATCTCGCCGGTCAAGCGAGCGATCAACCCACCCTCGTTGCCCAAATCCTTTTTGCCCAAGCCAGCGTCCCGTTTGAAGCCGGCCAAACCACCCTCGCTCTCCGCCTGTACGAGGAAGCCTACAAGCAGTCGTTGGCCACGAAAGCCGCTCTCGATTGGAAAGATCTCCAACGCTTTGCACAAGCCCTCCTTGCCGCAGGCAAGGGAGAAGATGCCCGTCCCGTCTTTGAACGGATCCGCAAGGAGTTCCCCGCCAAAGTCGGCACGAAAGATCCGCGCCAGCACGCCCAAGCTGCCGCTCTTTTTGGTCTTGGCCAGATCGATTTCAAAGCGAACCGCAAAGCCGAAGCGGAAAAATGTTTCGCCGAACTTACCCGCGATTATCCCTGGTCCGATAAAGTCCAAGAGGCCAACTTCCTCCGCGCCCAAGCCTTGGCCGAAGCAGGCAAGTACGATGGGGACAAAAAGAATCCCGCCGCCTTTGAACTTTGGATCGGGATCATCGAAAGCCCCAACGCCTCGAACGAAATGAAAGCCAAGTCGATGCTCGCCTTTGCCCAAACCCTCGAAACCCTCGCCTCCAAAAAACTTTCCTCTCCTCAGTTCGATCAAGGAGTCGGTAAGCCTCCACTGGATCCGCTCGATCTCGCTGTTTCTTACTATCAGAAAATCGATCTCTACTATGACAACCTTCCCGAACTCTCGGGCCAAGGCCTCCTCCGCGCTGCCAAAATCCGTCGCGCCCAGCAGAAAAACGATGAGGCCCGGAAGCTCATCACTTCCCTTCTGGCCAAATATCCAACTTCTTCTGTTGCTTCCGAAGCCAGCGAACTCCTTCAGTCCCTTCCTGCAGCCTCCACTCCTCCCACCCCGTGAACCCATCACCGGTCCTCCTTCGCAGGACCACTCGAATCTTCGACATTCTCAAACGCACCTATCCCGACGCCCACTGTGCGCTTCACTTCTCCACCCCTCTCGAACTTCTCATCGCCACGATTCTTTCAGCCCAGTGCACCGATGAGCGGGTAAATCAGGTTACCCCTGCTCTCTTTGCCCGCTGTCCGAATGCCACCGCTCTCGCATCCATTTCGCAAGCGGAATTGGAGAAGATGATCCACTCCACCGGGTTCTATCGTGCGAAAGCTCGATCTCTCCGCTCCTGCGCTGCCTCCCTGGTTGCCGATCACCAGGGTGAAGTGCCTCGAACGATGGAGGCTCTCCACCGTTTGGCGGGAGTTGGTCGAAAAACTGCGAATGTGGTTTTAGGAAATGCCTTTCAACTAGCCGAAGGGATCGTTGTGGACACCCATGTTGGTCGCCTTTCCCGCAGGATGGGACTCACGCGACAACACGACCCGGTCAAAGTCGAAACCGCGTTAGTCCGACTCATTCCAAAAAAGGATTGGACCCTCGCTTCCCATCTTCTCATCTCTCATGGAAGAAAAAGGTGCAACGCCCGAAAACCGGACTGCACGAACTGCGAGATCAAAGCTCTTTGTTCCAAACGCGGCGTTTAATTCTGCGCCCGTAATCCTACGGGATTACGGCTTCAACCTTCAGGAATCCCCTGCCTCCACCTGGCAAAGTCGCTTCATACTGTTCATAACCCGAAGGTAACCCCGTCGGTGGTGAAGCACTCTTCTTGGGAGTCACCGCTGCCGTAAACCCAACCGCCAAATCGGTGGCTGATTTTACCGTGTAAGTCACTCCACTTCTTTGCAGATAGGTAATCTTCGGTCCCGACCCACTACTTTCAATCTTCACCAAGGTTCCCCCTGCAACGTTCGGCACCAATCCAAAGGCATACTCCTGTGCATTGCTCCACCCATCCCCATCTGGATCGGCCGAGGCCAGAGCAGTAGCTCCGCTGAATCCGTATCCCGCCATCCAGCTTTGAAATGCCGTTAGAGCCGGATTCACGGTGACCACGAACGTGTCACTCGCTGTGGAAGTCCCGTCCGCACCCGTAATCGTGATCGTCGCCGTCCCTGTCTGGTTTGCGACCGGCGTGACTGTCACGGTACGGCTCGTGCCGGTTCCACTCACTACAATGTTGCTGTTCGGAATCAACGTCGTATTGCTGCTGCTCGCCGTCACCGTCAACATTTCCGAAGCTGGCACGGCAAAAGCCCGCACTACCGCCATATGCTGCATGTTCGTCGCCGCGCTGTCGGTCGACAGCACGGGAGATACGGACGAAAGGGGGGAGAAAACGCGGCTATCAAAAACCAGCCCGTTTGCGAAAGAAAGGGATCCGATCTGGACCGGCGTTTCTAGAGCATCCAGCTCCGGTTCTGCGAACACCCAGTCATAAGGAGAAGATCGACCGCTGTTTGTGTCTGGATCCCCAGCCTGATCCACCGGTCGTGGTGTAGACACATCGACAATCTCTCCCAAAGTCCCCAAGCAGGCCTCGGTGTAGCTGTATGTGTTGCAATCTCCTCCAATCAAAAGATAGTCCCCGGACGGAACATTCGCTTGGATGTAGGAAACTAGCTGCTGGGCTTGAGATTGACGTTTGGTGGAATTTGCAGACCCGCTGGACGCCTTCAAGTGGACGCTTACCACCCACAGATTTTTGTCCCCTGGAATATCGATCCGCGCCCAGGCAAAGCCCCGATCCCCAACTTCGCTATCATCCCACGAACCAGAGGCCACGATTGGCCAACGGCTGATCACACCGTTTGGAATTCCGTTATAAGTTTCACGAAAATAACTAAAATTGGCGCCAAAGGCAGTATTCACCCAGGCCCGCACCTCGGCCGTCGACGAACTGGTGCCCACATTAAATTCCTGAAGCATGACAATATCTGGATCTAACCCCTGCAAAATACGCGTTCCAGGATCCTCATATGTCT
>Ga0209085_1001490_pt1 | contig 14445 bp, 14 predicted proteins | sample C_131016_EF_Meta_FD_187310 | JGI IMG/M metagenome (GOLD analysis project Ga0209085, IMG submission 187310) | Freshwater microbial communities from Lake Croche, Canada to study carbon cycling - C_131016_EF_MetaG (SPAdes) (version 2) | ecosystem: Environmental > Aquatic > Freshwater > Lake...
AAGAGTTGGATGGCACAACCCCTATCGCATCAATCAGCTTGGGTGCTCGACGTAAATTTGCATTTCGTCATAAGCAGGACAAAGCGACTGTTTCAGTATTTCTTGAGCACGGTAGCCTTCTCATCATGCATGCCCCCATTCAAGATCACTGGCATCACAGTCTTCTCAAAACCAAGACTGTCATGAGCCCACGAATCAATCTCACCTTTCGTAAAATACTTTCTAAAACATGAACAGCGCCAAGGCAATCAGTCGGGTAGCGGTCATTGGCGCAGGAATTGCAGGTCTTGCTTGCGCAAGGGAACTACAGTTACACGGTATATCCGTAGATGTCTTTGAAAAGAGTCGCGGTCCAAGCGGACGTATGAGTACGCGTCGCACACCAGACTGGTCTGCTGATCATGGTGCCCAGTACTTTACTGCCAGAGATCCACGATTTATTGAGGAAGTGCAAAGCTGGATACAGGCGGGCACTGCTGCTATTTGGAAACCGAGACTCAAGATATATGAGGCTAAGACATGGCGTGAAAGTCATTCACAAGATATTCGCTATGTTGGCACACCTCATATGAATTCACCAGGCAAGCATCTTGCTGAGAGCCTCTCCATTGAATACGAGAGAACCATTTCTCAGTTGGAGCGCAGGGATGACAAGTGGCATTTGCAGTGTAGTGAAGCTAATGAAATTAAAACGCCATACGATTTTGTCGTGCTGGCGATCCCCGCTCCTCAGGCAAGCGCCCTACTTGAGGGTCATGACAGCAGAGCTGTTGATATCGCTAACTCAGCCCAGATGAAGGCCTGCTGGACCATGATGGCAAAATTTCCGAATCAGCTCAATGTAGATTTTGATGCCGCTTTCATCAATCAGGAAATCATTAGCTGGATTTGCCAAAACGGATCAAAGCCAATGCGTCAAGGAAGCACGTGGACCATCCATGGAAGCCCTAACTGGAGCCAAGACCATGTAGAGTTAAGTAAAGAGGATGCTCAAGAGCAAATGATTGATTGCCTAACAGCAATGGGTTTTCAGTGTAAGGATGCTGATATCAGCATGCACCGCTGGCGCTATGCTAGTGGGTGCCTAGAAAATGGTGTTGGTTTTTTATCCCTACCCAATATTAGCCTAGGGCTTTGCGGAGACTGGCTCAATGCTGGCAGAGTCGAGGGTGCTTGGCTCAGCGGTTTTAATTTAGCTTTAGCACTTAAAAAGATATAAAACTAAATTAGCTCCAGCGCGCAATCGCGGTATCGTCAGTCACGCGGGCGTCCACCCATTTGCTACCTTCTGGTGTTTCTTCTTTTTTCCAAAACGGTGCCGCTGTTTTTAGGTAATCCATGATGAACTCACAAGCAGCAAATGCTTCGCCTCTATGCGCACTAGTAACCGCCACTAAAACAATTTGATCTTCAGGTAGAAGTGATCCTACTCGATGGATGACTAGCGTCTTATAGAGATCCCAGCGGCCTCTAGCTTGCATGATGATTGCTTCTAGGGATTTTTCTGTCATACCAGGGTAGTGCTCTAGTGTCATGCCCTGAACTTGACTACCGTCGTTCTTATCTCGGACGGTGCCAACGAAAGTCACTACTGCACCTACACGGGGATCATCCTTGCGCAGTGCCTTTACCTCGGTTGTTAGATCAAAGTCAGCCTCTTGAATGCGGATGAAATCCTTTTGCATACTAGCCGCCAGTAACAGGAGGAAAGAAAGCGACTTCGGCCCCCTCCACTAGAACAGTGGAGTCACTCACCATCTCTTGATTTAATGCGCAACGAATCACTTTGCCGCTTGCCAATACGTCAGCCCAAGGATTGCCTCGTTGAATAAGGTAGATCCTTAAGTCAGCAATGGTTTTTACTTCTGGAGGAGCGGCAATACTTTCACCAGAAAGTCCAAGGCCTTCTCTTAAGGAAGCAAAGAATCGTAATTCGAGTTTCATATCAGAATCGTAATACGACTAGGAAAGAAGTGCATTAAATGGAATGTACTTCACCATATCGCCAGACTGGATTGCTTGACTCGGCGGACAATCCACTAAACCATCCCCCCAAGATGCGCTGGTAAGCACCCCCGAGCTTTGATTGGGGAATAGATCCAAACCACCCCGCGCATTGATCTTGACCCTCAGAAACTCGTTACGACGATCAGCCTTAAGCCAATCAAAGTCGGCGCGCATGGGGTAAGACTGCGGTAAACCTGCATCTCGACCTTGCAACTTCAGAATGAATGGACGTACAAATAGTAGGAAAGTCACAAAACTGGATACTGGATTACCAGGGAGTCCAATAAACCAAGTTTCTGCTTCGGCCCCACTGCTCTTTTGGCTATTTGATTTACGCACAGCACCAAAAGCCAGGGGCTTACCAGGCTTCATTGCAATCTGCCAAAGATCTAATCTACCTTCAGCAGTAACTGCAGGCTTAATGTAATCCTCTTCGCCAACGGAGACACCGCCAGACGTAATGATTAAGTCATGGTCTTTGCTAGCCTTACGAAGAGTTTCCTTCGTGGCCTCAAGACTATCAGGGACAATCCCAAAGTCAGTGGCATCGCAACCCAAAGATTTGATGCAGGCTAATAGTGTGTCGCGATTGGAGTTATAGATACCACCCGGCTTAAGTGGTTCACCTGGCAGGGACAACTCGTCACCAGTAAAAAATGCAGCAACTCTCACTTTACGTTTTACAGTTAAGTGCGTTAAGCCAGCAGAGGCAGCAACGCCAAGCTCTTGCGGGCGAAGAAAAGTACCTGCAGTGAGAGCCGTTTTACCCGCAGTCAGATCTTCACCTCTGCGACGAATCCATTGACCTGATACAGGTGCGATATTGACTTGGACTTGATCGCTTGCCCCTTCTGGCGTTGAGCAATCCTCTTGCATGACAACAGCATCAGCGCCAGGTGGCACCGGAGCGCCGGTAAAGGTTCTGGCAGCAGTGCCAGGCTCAAGCTGAGTTCCCATCGATCCCGCCGGAATACGTTGTGCAATTGCGAGCGTTTGGCCTGGGGTGCTGGTATCCGCTGTTCGCACTGCATAACCATCCATTGAGGTGTTATCGAGTGGAGGCACATCTACGAGACTATTGACACTCTGCTCAAGCACACGGCCTAGAGCAACTTGCATTGCAAGTGTTTCAGTTTCGCTTACAGGCTTTGCGTGAGAAAGCAAGTGATCTAAAGCCTGCTGAGCAGTCAACATCGGAGGCTTAGTCATAGCAATTTATTTCTGAGTTAGTTGGTGTGGGCGGTAATGAAGTTTTTAACTTGATTGACATCGGCGTCGATATTTTCAACGCGCTGTGGCTTTGATTTGATGTCCTTGAATGCTGGTGGACATTCTGCTGGACGCCCTAATGCTACTTCAATCGTTTCTTCAAACTTAATGGGCAAAGCAGTTTCCAAAACAACCATGGGAATACCTGCCTGCAAGTGTTCACGCGCAACCTTCACGCCATCCGCTGTGTGCGTATCAATCATCACGCCATACTGCGCATCAATATTACGAATCGTTTCTAGACGATTTTCATGGGTGCTGCGGCCAGATTGAAATCCATACTGCGCAATGTCTTTAAAGACGGCATCTTTAGAAATATCAAAGCCACCAGCTTGATCAACTTGTTTAAACATGGCCGCAGTGACCTTGCCATCCTTACCCATGAAATCAAACACAAAGCGCTCAAAGTTGCTCGCCTTAGAGATATCCATAGAAGGGCTGGAGGTATGCAAAGTCTCAGCAGACTTACGTGCACGATAGACACCAGTGCGGAAGAACTCGTCGAGAACATCATTTTCGTTCGTAGCAGCAATCAAATGTGCGATTGGCAAACCCATCATGCGGGCAATATGACCGGCACAGATATTGCCGAAGTTCCCTGAGGGCACCGTGAATGACACTTTTTCATCGCTAGATTTTGTAGCCAGCAAATAACCTTGGAAGTAATACACTACCTGAGCAACTACGCGACCCCAGTTAATGGAGTTCACCGTACCAATTTGGTGATTCGCTTTAAAGCTATGGTCATTACTCACCGCTTTAACAATATCTTGGCAATCGTCAAATACACCAGCAACTGCTAAGTTAAAGATATTAGGATCTTGCAGAGAATACATTTGGGCAGACTGAAATGAACTCATCTTGCCGCGTGGTGAAAGCATAAATACCTTAACACCCTCTTTGCCCCGCATTGCGTATTCTGCAGCACTGCCAGTATCCCCGGATGTCGCGCCCAAAATATTGAGCTCCTGACCATTTTTCTTTAAGGCGTATTCAAAGAGGTTGCCGAGCAACTGCATCGCCATATCTTTAAATGCTAATGTGGGCCCATTAGACAGGCTAAGCAAACCAATGCGTGTGCCTTGCTCTTCACCCAACCAATGTAATGGCGTGATGTCTCTAGCCTTATCTTCTTTGCGGCCATTACAGTAGACCTGCTCCGTATAAGTCTTACGCAATAGAGCACGAAGATCCGCTTCAGGAATGTCGTCGCAATAAAGACTTAAGACCTCATAAGCGAGTTCGGCATAGGGCATGCCACGCCAAGCATCTAGCTGCGCTTTAGTGATTTGCGGATACTCTGTCGGCAGATATAAGCCGCCATCTGGCGCTAATCCGCCAAGCAGAATTTCTAAAAAGGATTGCTGTGGGCTATTGCCCCGAGTTGATTGGTAACGCATGTATTTGTATTAGGACAGATTTTCTAGACGGATCTTCACTACTTCACCGGCAACAGTTTTCAGATTCTGAATTTCCTGAATTGCTGCCAGCATGTACTTTTCTTTAGTCTCATGAGTTAGCGCAACTAAGTCAGTTTGACTTTCGCCTTCGTCAGCTTCTTTTTGCAAGAGGGCATCAATCGAAATACTATGAGCCGCTAATATTTTGGTGATGTCAGCCAAGACACCAGCTTGATCCGCTACACGCAAACGCAAGTAGTAACTGGTGGTGATTTCACCCATTGGCAATACGGTGATATCACGCACTGCATCCGGCTGGAACGCCAAATAAGGAACTCGGTTCTCTGGACTTGCCCCTAATAAACGAGTGATATCTACTAAGTCAGCAATCACAGCGGAAGCAGTTGGCTCTGAGCCCGCGCCTTTACCGTAGTAAAGCGTAGTGCCAACGGCATCACCGAATACCTGAACAGCATTCATGGCGCCTTCAACGTTTGCAATGAGACGCTTGGTCGGAATCAAGGTTGGGTGTACACGCAACTCAACACCCGAATTGGTCTTCTTCGCAATCCCAAGCAACTTGATGCGATAACCCAACTGCTCAGCATATTTAATGTCAATGGCATCTAACTTGGTAATGCCCTCAACATGCGCTTTATCAAATTGCATGGGAATACCAAATGCAATTGCACTCATGATGGTGGCCTTGTGAGCAGCATCTACACCTTCGATGTCAAATGTAGGATCTGCCTCTGCGTAGCCCAAACGCTGAGCTTCTTTCAAAACCGTCGCAAAGTCTAGGCCTTTGTCGCGCATCTCAGAGAGAATAAAATTAGTTGTGCCGTTGATGATGCCAGCGATCCACTCGATGCGGTTTGCTGTCAAGCCTTCACGAAGTGCTTTGATGATTGGAATGCCGCCAGCAACAGCCGCTTCAAACGCGACCATCACACCTTTTTCATGAGCAGCTTTGAAAATCTCGTTACCATGAACTGCAATCAAAGCCTTGTTAGCTGTGACTACATGCTTACCAGCGGCAATTGCCTCGAGCACTAAATCTTTAGCGATGCCGTAACCACCGATCAACTCAACAACGATATCGATTTCAGGATTATTAATCACGGCACGAGCATCACTCACTACTTGAGCATGATCTCTTACCAACTCCTTAGCGCGCACTACATTGAGGTCAGCAACAGTGTTAATACGAATACCGCGACCAGCACGTCGGGTAATTTCATCTTGGTTGCGCTCGAGAACAGTAAATACACCACCACCTACAGTGCCAATACCTAATAGACCAACTTGAATCGATTTCATGATGCCTTTGTTGCTGTTGAATTAGCCGCTGTGCGACTATGTTTTTGACGATAACGCTCTAGGAAGCGTGCCAGACGAGCAATAGCCTCCGTCAATACATCCTCATGAGGTAAGAACACTACACGGAAGTGATCTGACTTAACCCAATTAAAACCAGAGCCTTGGACCAGCAAAACTTTTTCTTCTTTAAGAAAATCAGCTACAAATTGCTGGTCATCTTTAATCGGATACATCTCAGAATCGAGTTTTGGAAATAAGTACAAAGCAGATTTTGGCTTCACGCAAGTCACGCCAGGAATTTCGGTAATGAGTTTCCAGGCGAGATCGCGCTGTTTCGCCAAGCGGCCACCCTCAGCCACTAGGTCATTAATACTTTGATAGCCGCCCAAAGCAGTCTGAATAGCGTACTGGCCTGGCACATTGGCACACAGACGCATTGAGGACAACATATTGAGACCTTCGATGTAATCTCGGATCATTTCTTTGTCCCCAGAAACCACCATCCAGCCAGCACGGTAGCCACAAGAGCGATAGTTTTTGGATAAACCATTAAAAGTAATCGTGACTACATCAGTAGATAAGGATGCCAAAGAGACATGCTTCTCTTGGTCGTATAGCATCTTGTCGTAAATCTCATCAGCAAACAAAATTAAGTCATGCTCACGCGCAATTGAAATTAACTCTGCCAATACTTCTTTGGAATAAATAGCCCCCGTTGGATTATTTGGGTTTATCACCACAATCGCTTTGGTACGCGGTGTAATCTTTTTACGCAGATCGGCCAAATCGGGTGCCCACTCCTTAGACTCATCACATAAGTAATGAACTGGGGTGCCGCCAGATAGACTCACCGCAGCCGTCCACAAGGGGTAATCCGGGGCCGGTAGCAAGACTTCATCACCGTTGTTAAGCAATGCATTCATTGCGAGAACGATTAATTCAGAAACCCCATTACCGGTATAGATGTCATCCAAAGTGACACCCTGAATACCTTTTTCCTGGCAATATTGCATGATCGCTTTACGAGCCGCAAAAATTCCCTTGGAATCAGAGTACGCTGAGGCATTACCCAAATTACGGATCATGTCCAACTGAATCTCTTCTGGAGGATCAAACCCAAAAACACCCACATTACCGATGTTTAATTTGATGATTTTGTGGCCCTCTTCCTCCATACGCTGTGCGAGCTCCAGCACGGGTCCACGAATGTCATAACAGACGTGATTGAGTTTTTCGGACTTTAGGATCGGTTTCACAATAAATTAGAGGGTGAGTACTTGAAATCAAAGAAAAAACAGCTGGCTATAATAAGTATAATTATGACAGAGAGTCCATGTGAAGCTTCAACCTGACCCCCATTCCGGAATCAACATGATCACTGGCTACGGCGATGGCTACGTGGAGATCAATAAGGCTCCTTACACTCATGCCATCTTGCTGAGTTCAGACGGCCACATTTCTAATTGGTCAGTCCAGACATTTGACGACTTAGAAGACAGTCATTTCTTGAAAATCGTTGATTTAAAGCCAGAATTAGTCCTGATTGGTACTGGCAAGCATCAGCGCTTTCCTAATCTTGAACTTCTGAAAACTCTGATTCAAGCGAAAATTGGCTACGAAATCATGGACTCCCAAGCAGCTTGCAGAACTTACAACATTTTGCTGAGTGAAGGACGGCAAGTAGTGCTAGCTCTGGTCTTGTGAGCAGAGAGGAATACTTTACATGTTGTGAATAAGACCCACAGAGAAAATATTTCTTTGATTTCAACTATTTATTCAGATAAATTTATTTAAGGTTTCAGATTCTTGTAAATTCTTTTAAAAATAATTGGTAAAAGCCCTAGAGTGATCAACAAGCCAATTAATTCTAAAGAAAAAATATTTGACAGACTTTCTACTTCAGATAATTTAGTTCCAATACTCACAAGAATAATTGTTTCAGTGAACATCCCCAACTGGATCGCCAAATAAAAAGTTGAGGTACGCATTGAGCTTATTCCCATCAAGGCATTGATAACTGCATAAGGAAAAATTGGAGTCATGCATATTGAAATAAGATATAAAACTCCGTCTTCCTTAATGCCATTATTGATTGTTTTAAATTGACTTTGAAAATGCTGCTGAACCCAATTACGAAAAAAGAATCTAGAAATACAAAAAGCAAGGGTTGCCCCAATAGCAGAAGAGAAAGAGGCTAGAACTAGACCCCCATAAAATCCAAAAATCGATCCAAATGCAACACTTAAAAAAGCTGTTCCCGGCAAGAAAAAAGTAACTGCCATTATGTAAAAGAAGCAGGAGCCAAGCATAAAAGTTAATGGCTGATTTTTAAAGTAATCCTCGGCTGATGCTCTATGACCCCTGATAAACTGCAGATAATTATCAGGGTCTTGGGTGCCAAAAAAATAAAAATAGCTTACTAAAAAACTAACTAAGACAAATAATAAAAATATCCTTACAAAATTAGAACTGATGGCCATTGGCTATAGGTAAGATTGTAAGGAGCCGCGTCTACGGATGTCTAAAGTTGCGCAGTGAAATCCACCACCAAACATTTTATAATTCATAAAAGGAAGGGGAATTGGATCAAAACCCCATGACTTTAAGGATGCGATCATAGAAACTTGGGAAGCTTCACAAATAACTCTTTTTTCATCAAGCTTGAGCATATTCAAACTAATCCATTTACTCACTAATGATAAATAAAAACGCCAACTTGAATTAATCGGATCGGGTTGAGGCGCAATTAATATTTGCCAATCTTTCAAAACTCTTGGCAAGTCAACTACATTGACAAACTCTGGATTAATCAATACTTTGCCAGGAGCTAGCGGCACAAATGTAGTATCAATATGCATTGGCTGAGTACATAGTGTTTTAATCTGATGAAAGTGATAACCTTCTCCCAGATGCCGACTTAGCCAATCAACTCCTTTTTTGTTAGTAACATTACTTAGAGTGTAAAAAATATCACGGCCACATCGTGTAAAGTCTGCAGCGTCAAATAGAGGCTCATGCTCTGTAATCATGTAACGCATCGCTTCACCGGGCAATGGGGGGACATAAGCATAATCAAATGACTCGTCATTCAACATTGGTTTTGGGGCTGAAGTCCATTTAGCACCCCGATCAAAATATTCATTCATTAACTTGCGGTATGCATAAACTTCAAAATACCTTGAGCGCCAAGCCATTGGTGTCTCAATCATCTCATTGCCAATGATCAAGATCCCGTCTCGAGGGCTTGCTGTGCAAAACCCTTTAGAACTCCAAAATGGAGTTCTAGAGTTAAAGTGAAAATTAACTGGATCTGGACGCCTGACCTTTACGCCTTCTTGTTCAAGAAGTTTCGCTAAACCCTCTAACTCCCGTTTGGCAGGATCAGTGATGATGCTCGGATAACGCATACCCGCTAAAGGTCTATAAAGTCTAGCCGCTGTTTTGGGTAAGTTACCGGTAAAAGTAATGTGGTTGACGGGAATAGTTGCATTTTCAAGACTGCCAACAATGACCTCTTCTAACGGATCCCACTCATTATGAGAATTGACTGGGCATTCATTACTACTACCATTAGAATTGGGTGTAATAGACATTTTTTCCTTTTTTTTACAATTTTCGTCATTTTGAATATCAATCACACAAATAATAGCATAAGACCCCAAGTGTTTGTTTTGATTACACTCTTTACTCTTATTTGGTTCGGAAGTCTCAACTTTAGGCCATTAATTCCGACTGATGAGGCTCGCTATGCTGAAATTGCAAGAGAGATGTATTCGACAGGAGATTGGATTACTCCACGCTACAACGGTTATAAATATTTTGAAAAACCACCCTTACAAATGTGGGCAACAAGTGTTATTTTTGAGATCTTTAACGTTGGAAATTGGCAAGCTCGTTTATGGTCCGCATTCACCGGATTCTTGACTATCATTTTTGTTGGCGTGACATCAGCTAAGATCTTTAATCCTCGGGTTGGTTGGTTATCTTCGATTATCCTTTCCTCTAGCCCGATGTGGATTGTTGCTGGTCACTATAGTTCTTTAGACATAGCGCTTTCATCATTTTTATCTGCTGCACTTTGTAGTCTTCTTTTGTCACAGCATGCGGAAAATATCAACACGCGAAGAAACTGGATCTGGTTATGTTGGGCTTTTATGGCATTAGCCGTTCTTTCTAAAGGATTAATTGGCATTGTGCTCCCTTCTCTGGTATTAATTTTGTACTGCATCAGCACTAGGGATTGGAAGATTCTCAATCAAATCCGAATCATTAGTGGAAGCCTAATCTTCCTTGTGATAGCAGCACCTTGGTTTATCTTAGTCTCCATAAAAAATCCTGAGTTTCTGGAATTTTTCTTTATTCATGAACACTTTCAACGCTTTGCTCAAAACAGTCACAACAGGAATGGTCCTATTTATTTTTTTATCCCGCTACTGCTAATAGGAATTCTGCCTTGGGTGCCACAATTACCAATGGCATTCATGAAAGCCATTAAAAGAAATCAAAATTCTCATTTAGCTTCTCGGCTTCTAGTTTGTTGGGTTTTAGTTATTTTTGGTTTTTTTAGTATCTCTAGCTCTAAGTTACCAGGCTATATTATTCCCATCTTTCCTGCATTAGCCATACTTATTGCCAAGTATTTAGACTCGATAAAACATGAATCGTTTGAAACATTATGGAAGTTTCAAACGATTTTTTTTGCCTCATTAGGGCTCGCTGGATTTTATTTTCTTCCTGATATTGGCAATCAAGCTAGGTTAGATGAGTTGGATGCTTATAGTCAATATGGGCACTGGATTGCTGCTGCACTTCTGACAATGATAACTTTCTCGTTAGCAGCTTTAATAAAAAAAACCTCATCTTTTCAAGAAAGAATTACTACCTATGCTTGCGGTTTTTTTCTCTGCAGCATGATTGCTGGTATGGGGCACGAGACGCTTGATAGAGCTACATCGGGCATTGATTTAGCAAATCAAATAAAGCATGCCATACCAAAGGATGTAAATTTCTACTCAATTCACAGCATGGAAAATACACTTCCCTTTTATTTAGGCGTGACCATGACGATGGTTGAAACTCCTTACGAGTTTGAATTCGGCATAAAACAAGAGCCTCACTTGTGGATTCCAACAATTGACGATTTTATTATTAGATGGGGCAAGGACTCTAGCGCTTTCGCGTTAATGAAACCAGAGCAATTTGTTGACTTTCAAAATAAAGGGTTACAAATGCAAGTGGTTGGAAAGGATGCTCGAAGAGTAGTAGTCAAACACCCCGATGCCCAACCTCAGTGAATTACTAAATCTGTATATGTCATCAGAACCGTTTCTCCCTTTTACCCGCCCTAGTTTTGATCAAGAAACGATTGATGCTGTTGCAGCGGTGTTACGATCAGGTTGGGTAACCTCAGGGCCAAAGTTATTAGAGTTTGAAACAACCCTCAGCGAGTATTTTCATGGTCGCCCTGTGCGCTGTTTTGCTAATGGGACCGCAACCATGAGGATCGCATTACAAATTGCAGGCATTGGCATCGGTGACGAAGTCATTACAACGCCGATATCTTGGGTGGCTACTTCGAATGTGATTTTGGGTGTAGGTGCCAAACCGATCTTTGTAGATATTGATGCTGTGACACGCAATATTGATCTCAATAAAGTAAGTGCTGCGATCACCCCTAAAACTCGCGCTATCATGCCGGTACATTTAGCTGGTCTACCAGTTGATATGGATCAACTTTACGCTTTATCTAAGCAAAACAATCTACGTATCATTGAAGATGCAGCGCAGGCATTTGGCTCACAATGGAAAGGTGAAAGGATTGGCAGCTTTGGTGATCTGGTGAGCTTTAGTTTCCAGGCCAACAAAAATCTGACCACCATTGAGGGTGGTTGCCTTGTATTAAATAATATAAATGAGGCCAAGTTTGCTGAAAAATTAAGGCTACAAGGTCTAACTCGACAGGGTATGGACGGCATGGATGTGGATATTTTAGGCGGCAAAGATAATTTGACCGATATAAATGCGGTTATTGGCCTTCAGCAACTAAAAAAATTGTCCACTTATCAAGCAAGACGAGTTGTGCTTGCACGGCGATATTTCAATGCGATCCGCGAAAAACTCAAATCTACCGGATTGCATAACCTTCATTTAGAACTTCCTGTTGAGAATTTCATTGATAGTAATTGGCATATGTTTCAGGTGGTGCTGCCGCTCGAGCAATTAAATTGTGATCGCGCGCAAGTGATGACCGAACTTAAAGACCTCGGTATTGGAACGGGGGTTCATTACCCCGCTATCACTGGCTTTACTCTATACAAAGATCAGGGCTATAAAACACTGGACACACCAGTGGCTGAACGTATTGGCCGCTCAATTCTTACGCTCCCCTTATTTCCTGATATGGCTGATGAGGATATTGACCGAATAGCAAGCGGAATTGTAGGAATCCTAAAGAAATACAGCAAAATCTAGCTCTTATTGGGTTTAATCCCCAGAATCAGGCAAAATTGCCTTATGATTGCAAATTCAGCCCCCACTCCAACATTGAGTATTATTATCCCCGTTTATAACGAGGAAGATGGGCTCCAAGCCCTATTCGATCGTCTCTATCCAGCCTTAGATCGCCTTGCCACCCAACGCAGTATTACCTATGAGATCGTTTTTGTAAACGACGGTAGCAAGGATCGTTCGGCTGGAATTCTTGCCAATCAAGTGGACATGCGGCCTGACGTTACACGCGCAGTAATGTTTCATAGCAATTTTGGTCAGCATATGGCCATTATGGCTGGATTTGAATACGCCAAAGGTGAATTCATCATTACTTTAGATGCAGACTTACAAAATCCACCTGAAGAAATCGACTTACTTACCGAACAGCTGGTAAAAGGTTATGACTATGTTGGTACAGTCCGCGCTGATCGCCGCGATAGCTTCTTCAGAAAGCTTGCTTCACGCGCCATGAATCGTTTACGTGAGAGCATTACTCATATTACGATGACCGATCAAGGGTGCATGTTGCGTGGCTATAGCCGTCGACTTGTTAATCTCGTTCGACAGTGTGATGAGAGCAATACTTTCATCCCTGCATTAGCCTATACCTTTGCAGCTAACCCAATTGAAATTAGCGTGAAACATGAAGAGCGTTTTGCTGGTGAATCAAAATACAGCCTTTATCAGCTGATTCGTTTGAATTTTGATTTAGTGACCGGCTTTTCTATTATGCCTTTGCAGATTTTCTCGATTCTGGGAATGTTGCTATCTATCGCGGCGGGTAGCTTGTTTGTATACTTAGCAGTTCGCCGTTTTGTTCTAGGCGCTGAGTCTGAGGGACTTTTTACCCTGTTTGCACTGACCTTTTTTCTAATTGGCGTAATCCTTTTTGGTCTTGGCCTCTTAGGCGAATACATTGGTCGTATTTATCAGCAGATCCGCAATCGTCCTCGTTACATAGTAAAAACCGTTTTAGAGAAAAAGTAATTGCACGCAGTCGTATTCGCTTATCACGATGTTGGGGTTCATTGCCTTAAAGCATTACTTCATGCGGGCATACAGATTGATCTAGTGATCACGCATCAAGATGATCCCAATGAGAATATTTGGTTTAAGAGTGTTACCAAGCTCTGTGAAGATCAAAGGATTACTTACATCACACCGAATTCCAATCAGTTGATGGATCTGGTGCCGCGGATCCAAAAACTAGCACCTGATTACCTGTTCTCTTTTTACTATCGCCACATGATTCCGGCAGAGCTCTTGGCTTGCGCCAAGGTTGCCGCTCTTAATATGCATGGCTCGCTACTGCCAAAGTACCGAGGTCGTGCCCCAGTCAATTGGGCCATCCTACATGGAGAAACGCAAACTGGTGCCACATTGCACATCATGGAAACCAAACCAGATGCAGGCGATATTGTTGGGCAGTCGACTGTCTCTATTGGCGCCAATGAAACTGCTACGGATGTCTTTGACAAAGTAAGCCAAGCAGCCATCTCGGTAATAAACCAGGTTCTACCCGAACTTCTTAAAGGCCACATCCCCAGAAAACTTAATAATCTGACTCAAGGAAGCTATTTTGGGGGCCGCAAGCCTGCTGATGGGCAAATCCTGTGGCATCAAACTGCTCAGCAGGTTCATAACCTCGTGAGAGCCGTTGCGCCCCCCTATCCCGGCGCTTTTACAGACTGGCAAGGTGAGCGCAGGATCGTGGCTCGCACCAGCCTAGAAGGCCCATTTCCGAGAGAGCTAGATCTTCAGGTTTCTGGTATCCAAGTGGTTGATAATCAGGTATTCGGCGTTTGTGGGGACCAAAAAGCGGTAGTGATACTGGACTGGTTCCCAGCAGACAGCTAACTAATTAAAAGTAGCACTCTTTAGATTAAAAAACGAGACAGTAAAGATGAAAAAAGTACTCATTCTTGGCGTAAACGGCTTTATTGGCCATCACCTTTCAAAG
>Ga0209085_1001493_pt1 | contig 14413 bp, 12 predicted proteins | sample C_131016_EF_Meta_FD_187310 | JGI IMG/M metagenome (GOLD analysis project Ga0209085, IMG submission 187310) | Freshwater microbial communities from Lake Croche, Canada to study carbon cycling - C_131016_EF_MetaG (SPAdes) (version 2) | ecosystem: Environmental > Aquatic > Freshwater > Lake...
GGCCTCGAGGAGTCGATGCGGTACGAACCGCTCGAGATCCGTTCCATGATCTCCTACCTGCAGCGATCGAGCCAGCCGTTTGAATACGTGACGCCCTATGCGGGCATCACTGCAGCGCCCGATATCGAACGTGGGAAGAAGGTGGTGCAGGTCCGAGGCTGCCTGGCTTGCCATCAGCATGCCGACTTCCCAGAGGCGACGAGCACGCATGGCCCGAATCTGTCCCGGATCGGCGCCAAGGTGGCCTCGAGTCCACGTGGCGCAGCCTGGCTCTACAGTTGGCTCCGCGAACCGGCCCGCTATCACCCGCGCACGCTGATGCCGAACGTGCTGCTCGAACCGGTCACACTCCCGGACGGCAGGATCAGCGATCCGGCCTCGGACGCCACGGCCTATCTGCTCCGGTCGACCGAAGACTGGAAGCCGACGGAGATCCCGGCAGCCGACTCGCTCACGGTCGACGAGCGAAAGTCGCTCGACGAACTGGCGCTGATGTATCTGAAGGAGCGCTTTCCCACAGTCCGTGCGGAAGAAGTGCTTGCCAAGGGGCTCGCTGCCGAACAGGCAAAGATCCAGGGTGACGAACAGATGCTGCTGGGCATGACGGCCGCAGACCGAGATGCCACGCTGCTGCATTACGTCGGCAAGAAGACGATCGCCAAACTGGCGTGCGCGTCGTGCCACGACATCCCTGGCTTCGAGGATTCCAAGGCGGCCGGTGCGGCTCTTGCTGATTGGGGCCGCAAGGACTCTTCAAAGATCGCGTTCGAACAGGTCTCGCATTTCGTGATGCATCAGCTCGCCGCCAAGCACGGCCACGGCGACCATGGTCATCACGGCATGGAGCATGCTCCTGGCGATCACGGCAATGCCGAGGCCGGCGATCATGACTCGGCGGAGCATGCCGCCCCGCAGGATGAGCCCCTGGCGCCGGATCTCGCCTACGCGTCTGCCGCCACCAGCCACCTCACCCCCGAGTCTGTCGATCCGTCGACCGGCTTCTTCCTGGAAAAACTCCTCGCCCATGAGCGAGAGGGATTCCTGTGGCAGAAGCTCCGCGCACCCCGCAGCTACGACTATAAGAAGGCGGAAAACAAGAGCTACAACGAACGCTACCGCATGCCGAAGTTCCCGTTCAACGACGAGCAGCGGGAGGCGGTGATGACGTTCGTCCTGGGCCTCGTGGCAGAGCCGCCCGCGCCGCAGTTCATCCACCATCCGACGCCACGCGAGGAGGCTCGCATCGCCGGGCTCAAGGTGGCCGAGCAATATAATTGCGGCGGCTGCCACAGCCTTCAGATGGACCGCTGGGACATTCGCTACAAGCCGGGATCGTTGGGAGACGCCTCCGTTGTTGGCGATTATCCGTTCCTGTCGCCGCACTTCACCGAGCAAGACGTTGCGAAGTCGCTGGTGACGGATCGCCAGGGACGTCGACAGGCCACGCTGCATGGCATGCCGACGCTGGATCCGATCACCGGCAAGCCTCAGATGGTCGACGAGGACGGTGTCCCGATCGAGGAGGGTGACGCCGAGGCATCGCCCTATCAGCCGATCATGCTCTGGCACGACGCGTTGATCGACGGCGAGCCGCGAATCGTCGGCGGCCAGAACGTCACCGTGCCGGCCGATGCGGTCGCGGCTGGAAAACATTATCCCGCCCGCGGCGGTGACCTTGCCCGCCTGCTGTTTCCTGTCGTCATCGCCGACGAGAAGCAGATCAACCCCAACGTCAAGCCCGATGATGCCTGGGGCTGGCTGCCTCCGCCGCTCGTCGGCGAGGGCAAGAAGGTGCAGTCAGGCTGGTTGCACAAATTCCTGCTCAACCCGCAGACGATTCGTCCTTCTGCAGTGCTCCGCATGCCGAAGTTCAACTTCAACTCGTCGGAGGCGGCGGCGCTCGTGAACTACTTCGCGTCCGTCGACGGCGCCGATTATCCGTATGTCTACGACTCGCGGCTCGACGAGAGTTCACTCGCCGCCATCGAGCAGGTCCATCCGGGGCACCTCGAGGGGGCGATGAAGATCGTCACGAACAACAACTATTGCGTGAAGTGTCATCTGGTGGGGAGCTACGCCCCGCCTGGTAATCCGAAGGCGCTTGCACCGCAGTTGGAACGCGTTCACGAGCGACTGCGGCCCGATTACGTGCACAACTGGATTGCAAATCCGAAACGCTATCTGCCCTACACAGGTATGCCGGTCAATATCCCCTTCGACAAGCCTGTCAGCCAGGACCTGTATGCCGGCGACAGCGAACAGCAGGTGGACGCCCTGACCGATCTGTTGATGCACTTCGATACGTTTGCCAAGAAGAATTTCTCTTTGGAGGCCTACCTGGGGCCACAGGCCGTCCAGCCAGCGGGCCAGCCGGCGGCAGCCCCAGCGGGCCAGCCGGCAGCCAAATTGGAGCCTGCTGCCAGCCCGCCCGCGGCCGAGAATCCGAAGTCAGCCAGTGGCAAAACTGCCGAGCCTGAAAAAATCACCTCCCGGCTCACAGGAGGAGCGCTAAACTAACTGGAGAAGGCGACGGGCCTGCTCGTCGTGTTCCGGTGTCCAAGCCCCCGATCGTGCAAGCCGCACTGCCTCATTATCTTCACTCGTTGCCATTCCGGAGAGAGCCATGACGTCCACGAAATTCCATGTCGATGCTCGCCGCGTTCTCACCACTGCCATATCGGGGTTTGTTGCCTCGTGCGTCCTTGCCTCCGGGATCGCTCCTGCCGAGGAGTGGGGCACGATCAAAGGCCGCTTCCTCTACGGCGGCGACGCACCGACACCGGCCGAGATCAAGGCCGACAAGGACGTCGAGGTCTGCGGCAAGCACAAACTTCTGCAAGAGGAGTTGGTTGTCGGTGCCGACAAGGGTGTTGCCAATGTCGTCGTTTTCGTTCGCGATAAGGACGTGAAGGTGCATCCTGATGCCGCAGCCGAAGCCAAGGCCGCAAAGGTCGTCCTCGACAACAAGGGTTGCGTGTTCAGTCCTCACGTTCTCGTGGTGCACACGGGTCAGCCGCTGATCATCAAGAATTCCGACACCGTCGGCCACAACAGCAACGTGGCGACCATCAAGAATCCGCCGTCGAACAGCCTGATTCCGGCCGGCGGCGAATCGAGCATTCCTTTCGCCAACGAAGAGGCCATCCCGGCGCAGGTCACCTGCAACATCCACCCTTGGATGAAGGCCTGGGTGGTGGTCCGGCCGAATCCCTACGCCACGGTCTCCGCAGCCGATGGGTCGTTTGAGATCAAGAATGTGCCGGCCGGCGAGGTGGAACTCCAGTTGTGGCACGAGAAGGCCGGCTACATCGGCGAGATCAGTGTCGGTGGCAAGAGCGAAAAGATCGCCAAAGGCCGGCGGAAGGTCAAAGTTGAGGCTGCTGGAACGAATCTCGGTGAGATGGTTCTGGCTCCAAGCATCTTTCAGAAGTGATCCAACATGAAGCGGACTCTTGCAGCGATTGTCGTTGGCTGTGTCGTGGTCACCGTGGGGTGTGGGCCGGGGCGGGTGACTGCACCCGGGGCCGACGCTGAAGCGGCCGGCAAAATAAGGGCAACGCTTGTCTCCGCGTCCAGCGTTTCCGGTGATTCAGCAGCAGGCTCGGCGTCCACAGGCACCGGATGGGCAACGCTCCGGGGCCGGTTCACGTTCGCCGGAGCCCCGCCTCAGCCAAAGCCCTTGGTCGTCGACAAAGACACTGAGGTCTGCTCGATGGGGGGCATGAAACTGCTCGACCGATCCGTGCTCGTCGATTCATCGAGCAAGGGGCTGGCAAATGTCGTCGTGTTCGCTCGAAAAACGAGCCGCGTCAAGACCGCTGCCGCCGAGGCTCCGCTCGTGTTTGACCAGAAGAACTGCGAGTTCCTTGCTCCCGTGTTCGCCGCCCGCGTCGGTCAACAGGTCGACGTTCACAACAGTGATCCGATCGGCCACAACACCAACATCGCCGGGTCGAGTTTCAACCAGTTGATCCCAGCGGGGCAGGGGACTGCCTACAAGCCAGATGCCGAAACCGGCATGCCCACGATGGTCACCTGCAACATCCATCCGTGGATGAAGGCCTACGCAGTGTTTCGGAAGGACGGCTATGTGGCTGTGAGTGGCGCGGACGGTTCATTCTCCATCGCTGATCTTCCCGCAGGTGAAACCATTGAATTCCAGGTCTGGCACGAACGTTCCGGCGGTCCCAACGGTGCCGTCGGCCTGGAGAAGCCAGAGTTGAAATGGACTCCAAAGGGTCGCTTTCAGATCAAATTGGAGGTCGACGAGGTCAGAGATCTTGGCACGCTCGAAATCCCCGCCTCCGCCATCGGCACGTAGTGCTCACGCCCAGCAGTTCCCGTACTTCGCTTGATCCTCACGCTCCATCCCACCATATCGATCAACAGGCAGCTTCGATGAAAAGGTTTTCGCACGTCGCGTTCCTCCCCATCGCCGTCCTCGCTGCCGCATGCCTGCTGTCTGCCGGGTGCGGTAAAACGTCGTCCGCCTCCTATCGCCTTAACATGGTCGAGGCGACGAAGCAGCGGCTCACCTCGGATCAAGAGCGACAGGTGGCGACGGTGCTGCTGGCCATGTTTGGCACACCCGACGAGCCCGTCGCACTTCCCGAAACCGGCCTCGATGAAGCAAAGCTCAGGCTTGCCAGTGGTCCGGTTCGCAGCGACATCGTCGGCAGAAAGAACGGGCTCTACCGCGAGCACTGCGCCCACTGCCATGGCGTGACCGGCGACGGCATGGGGCCAACGGCAGCATTCCTGAACCCATACCCTCGCGACTACCGGCCCGGGGTCTTCAAGTTCAAAAGCACGGAACGCGCCGACAAGCCGACGCATGCGGATCTGCTGCGGATCCTCCGGAACGGCATCGCCGGCACATCGATGCCGTCGTTCGCGTTGCTCAGTGAGCCACAGATCGACGCGCTGGCGGAATATGTCAAATATCTGAGTATCCGCGGCGAGACCGAACTCGCGTTGATGCGTGCCTATTTCGAACTCGACGACGACGCGAAGGGGATACTGCCCGAGACCAGGGAGTTCCTCGTCGACGAAATGCTCTCTCCAGTCGCTGAAAAATGGAAGACGGCGACTGCTGCCCAGATCGTCGTTCCCGACATGCCCGCCGACATCGATCTGACGGCATCGATCGCCAAGGGCAGGGAACTCTTCTATGGCGACAAGGCCAACTGCGTGAAGTGCCACGGCGTCACCGGGCTGGGCGATGGTCAGGCCAACGACTACGACGACTGGAACAAGGCGATCGTCGAGATCAACAAGGAAGTCAAGGGCGGTCTGATCAAGACGGGCGAAATCTCGACCTCCGGCATGTCCGCTGAAGAGGCGGCAGAACACCGTCAGCAGGTGGCGTGGCTTGGCAAGTTCTCGCACGTGCTCGACGGCGACGCGCTGACGCCCAGAACCATTCCTCCCCGCAATCTGCGGCGCGGCGTCTACCGCGGTGGCCGTCGGCCGCTCGACCTCTACTATCGCATTCACGCGGGTATCAACGGAGCGCCGATGCCGGCTGCCAAGGGCACCGTTCCTCCGGAAGACATCTGGCACATCGTCAACTACGTTCTCTCGCTCCCCTACGAATTCGACGGGGAGCTTGGGGCAGACAGGCCGATGGTCGCCAGAGACAGGTTTTGAGCAAGAGGCACGAACGGAAACTCCTGGCATCAGTTGCCGGCATTCTTCATTAGAGTTCGCTCAGTCATCGGCGGACCAACAGCACAAACGACACTTCGGCAAACACCGACACGGAAAATATCAGAGAGGATCGAAGCGTAATGGGCAGCCGACTTGGTGGGATCTTCTGGAGCCTGATTTTCTTGGCCGTGCCGGTGCTTGGCGTGGCCACGTTTGCGATTGCTCCCTCCTACAACATCTGGCTGCCGAAGGATGTTTCGGAACACGGTTCGTCGATCGACAGCCTGTTCATGTTCATTCTGGCGCTGACGGGCGTCGTGTTCATCGCCACCGAGGGCCTGCTCTTCTGGTTTCTCTGGAAATACGATGCCGCAAAGGCCAAGGGTCCTGCGACCTACATCCACGGCAGCCACACCCTTGAAGTGGTGTGGACGATCATCCCGGCGGCCACGCTGCTCTTTCTCGCGATCTACCAGATGAACACCTGGGCCGACGTCAAGATGCGTCGTCCGGCCATGGCTCCGACGGTGGAAGTGGTCGCCCGGCAGTTTGAATGGCGGCTGCGCTATCCGGGCCGCGACGGCATGCTTGGCACTCGGGACGATCTGTTTCTGACCAACGACCTGCACCTGCCTGTCGACGAGGACATCCTCGTCCAGCTCAAGAGCATGGACGTGCTCCACAGCTTTTTCCTGCCAAATCTCCGGATCAAGCAGGACGCCGTTCCAGGCATGAAGATTCCCGTCTGGTTCAAGGCCAAGGAGACAGGGCAGTTCGACATCGTCTGCGCTGAACTCTGCGGCTGGGGACATTACAAGATGAAGGGCAGGGTCACGATCGAGTCTCGCGCCGATTTTGATCGATGGCTCGAGGAAACCTATGCCCGTCAGGAAGCTACGCAACCGGCCCCAGAAGATGTCGTCGCCCCCGCTGCCGACTGAATCGTCCGCACCTATCAACGATCGATCGTCCCGTCCGTTTTTGGAGAGATCCATGAGCACAGCCACCGTGTCCACGCTCTCGCATGGCACCGCCAGCACCCTACCGCCCGCCCGTAAGCCTCGGCCGCTGGCGGAATTTCTCTCCACCTACGTGTTTTCAAAAGATCACAAGGTGATCGGCCTGCAATTTCTCTTCTCCACGCTGTTGTGGTTCCTGATCGGTGGCCTGTTGGCGCTGGCGGTTCGCTGGCAGATCGCGTGGCCGTGGTCCGACGTGCCGGTGCTGGGCAAATTGTTTGCTCAGCAGGGTGGGCAAATGGCGCCCGAGTTCTACACGATGCTGTTTACGATGCACGCCACGGTGATGATCTTCCTCGTGATCATTCCGATTCTCGCCGGCGCCTTCGGCAACTTCCTGATTCCGCTGATGATCGGCGCCGACGACATGGCCTTCCCGACGCTGAACATGCTCTCCTACTGGTTCATGTGGCCGGCGTTCTTCGCTTTCGGCGCCAGCTTCTTCGTGGAGGGTGGTGCTGCCTCCAGCGGTTGGACGAGCTACCCGCCGCTCTCGACCAACGTAGCGTCGGCGCCGGGAAGCGGCTGGGGCCAGACGCTCTGGCTCATCGGTCTGACGATGGTAGGCGTCTCCAGCATGCTCGGCAGCGTCAATTACATGACGACGATCATCCTGATGCGGGCTCCCGGCATGACGATGTTTCGCCTGCCGATGACCATCTGGGCCATGTTCATCACCGCCATCCTGCAGGCATTCGCCCTGCCGGTGCTGACGGCTGCCGGCTTCATGCAACTCTCCGACCGCACGATCGGCACCGGGTTCTTCTCGCCGGAGGGCAACATCGTCAACAACGCGATCGCGGGTGCCGGCGGTGGGCAGCCGCTCCTCTGGCAGCATCTCTTTTGGTTCTACAGTCACCCGGCCGTCTACATCATGATCCTGCCGGCGATGGGAATGGTGTCGGACATCCTCACGACGTTTGCGAGGAAGCCTCTCTTTGGCTATCGGCCAATGGTCTACTCGATCGCCGGCATCGCGGGCCTGGGCTTCATCGTCTGGGGCCACCATATGTTCATGTCGGGCATGAATCCCGCCCTCGGCGTGACCTTCATGGTTTCCACGATGATGATCGCCCTCCCGAGCGCCGTGAAAACCTTCAACTGGCTGGGCACCGTCTGGGGCGGTCGAATCCAGTTCACGACCTCCATGCTCTTCGCCCTGTCGTTCGTCTCGATGTTCATCATCGGCGGACTGTCGGGCATCTTCATGGCGGCCACGCCTGTCGACATCTTCATCCACGACACCTACTTCATCGTGGCCCACTTCCACTACGTGCTCTTCGCCGGCACCGCGATGGGTGTCTGGGCGGCAATCTACTTCTGGTTCCCGAAGATGTTCGGCCGAACGATGAACGAGTTCTGGGGCAAGGTGCACTTCTTTCTGACGTTCATCTTCCTGAACGGCACGTTCTTCACGATGCACATCCTCGGCGCGGTCGGCTTTCCTCGTCGCCTTGCCGACGCCTACCACTACGAGACGTTCCATCACCTTCAGCCGCTCAACGCCTTCATGACCTGGTGTGCGATCGGCATGGTGGCGTCGCAGGCGATCTTCGCGGCCAATTTCTTCTGGAGCATGTTCTTTGGTCCTATCGCCGGTCGCAATCCCTGGAATAGCAATACCCTTGAGTGGACGGCGCCGAGCCCCCCCGGCCACGGCAACTTCGACTTCCAGCCTGTGGTACATCGTGGCCCTTATGAATACTCCGTGCCCGGGGCGGAGAAGGACCACCTCATGCAGACCGACCCCCCGAACGCCCAGGCGGCAGCTGCCGCCGCGGCAGCGCATTGAAAAAATAGCCGTCCCGGCGGCCTAGGGGAAGCATCCGAAAAGCACCGATGAGCAGTACCATCAGGCCCTTCAATTGGTCGCACGCGATCGCGTGCATCCTCGTCGCGGTGACGGCCCTCCTGCTCTGCTTCGGCGCGCTGGTCACGACGTTCGATGCCGCGATGGCCGTGCCCGACTGGCCCGCCACCTACGGCCACAACATGTTTCTGTTCCCGTGGGCGGAGTGGTTCTACGGCCCGTGGGATTTGTTCCTGGAGCACGGTCACCGTCTGCTGGGAGCCCTCGTCGGCATGATTTCGCTGACGCTGGCGGCGATTGTCTGGAGGAGTCGCCTGAGCCCTGCGGTCCGTGCACTGGCCGCTGCGGCGGTGCTGCTGGTGGTGGTGCAGGGAGTGCTCGGCGGCGCCCGCGTGCTGCTCGACGATAAGACGGTGGCCAAGGTGCATGCCTGCACCGGCCCGCTATTTTTCGCGGTGGCTGTTGCGATCGCCACCCTCACCCGAAAGACCTCCGGAAGCTCTGTCAGGAGTCAGGCTACTTACGGCCCCTCGGAGGCGTCGCCGCTCACGTCGTTGTCGGCAGGAAGAACGGCCGCTGGCCTGGCCCTCGCGAGTTATGTTCAACTCGTGGCCGGTGCCCAGTTGCGGCATCTCGACGCTTCTGTCGATCCGACCACATTCCGCTGGCTCGTGGCGTTTCATCTGGCCGGAGCCGTGGTTGTGCTGTCGCTCGCCATCGCCGCGGCGATCTCCGCTCGAATGGGAGAGCGGCCCGCTGCCCGCCGCTGGTCGCTGGCGATCCTGCTCCTCGTGGGTCTCCAGTTGGCTCTTGGCTTCGGTGCCTGGATCGTCAACTGGGGGCTGCCGTCGGGTTGGCTCCCCGCGTCGTGGATGTTTTCTGATCCCCTCGTAGCCCGCAGCCTCTGGGGGGCGGCGGTGGTCACCGGCCATGTCGTGCTCGGCATGATGATTCTCGGTGCAGGGGTGGTGCTGGCGATCGTGTCGGGCGTGCTCGCCTCTCCGAGAGTGGGTCCAGCCACGCCCCCGCGAGCGGACCATCTCCGGGAAAGGGCTTTCGCATGACGCCCCCGCCAGATTGCTCGGCCGACTTCACCGCGTCGGCATTCGCGCCGTCGTCCGCCTCGGCTGTTGCGGTCGCGCCCATGCATCCTTCCGCACCGCCGCAGTCTCGCGGCGCAGAAAGTGATTTCGCAGGCAAGGCGGCCGCCCTGTCGGCCGACATCTCGCGACTCACGCGACCACGGATTGCGTTGATGGTGCTGGCCACGGTCGTGACCTCCGGGTGGCTGACCGCCGGTCGCGGCTTCGCCGGCCCGGAACTCTTCTGGCTCCTGGTCGGAACGACTCTGGTCGCCGCCAGTTCGAGCGTCGCCAACCAGATCCTCGAACGTGACGCCGACCGGCTCATGCCCCGCACGGCCCGCCGGCCCATCGCAGCAGGCCGCTTGAGCGTTCCTGCCGCAGTCATTCTGGCGACGCTTCTGGTGGCCGCAGGAGGTCTGATCATGACGCTGGCGTCAGGCTGGCAGCCGGCCGCCGCAGCGCTCGCGACGTGGCTTCTCTACGTCGTCATCTACACTCCGATGAAGATGTGGTCGCCGCTCAATACCGCCGTCGGTGCCATCTCAGGGGCGATGCCGGTGGCCATTGGCTGGCTGGCAGCTGACGGCCCGCAGCGACTCGCTGGCGGAGATGCTGCAGGCGCCCTGGCCGTGGCGGCACTTGCCACCGTGCTGTATCTCTGGCAATTCCCGCACTTCATGGCGATTGCCTGGCTCTATCGTGGCCAGTACGCGGCGGCAGGCATGCGGATGCTGACCGTCGACGATCCCAGCGGCCTGCGGGCGGCCGGACAGGCCCTCTCCGCGAGTCTGGCGATGGTCCCGGTGAGCCTCGTGCTGGCAGTGCCTTCCGGAAGCATTCGGCTGTTTCTGGCAGCGGCGATCGCCTCGCTCGTTTATGCTGTGGCCACGGTAGCCTTCGCTGTTCGGCGCGACGACGCCTCGGCCCGCACGTTGCTCTTTACGTCCCTCGGATCCCTGCTGGCACTGCTGACGGCCTCGGTCGTCTTTGGCCTGCCAACCTGATACAGCAACCATTTCCATTTCCAGAAGTCTTTCGAGAACGCTCCGACCATGAACGCTTCCGCGATCTCCATTCCGCACGGCCACGATGGGCACTCTGGCGGTCACGATGACGGCCACGGCCATCACGGCCCGGTGCTGCAATATCAGCCCGGACTGCCTCTCACTCGTGGCAAACTGATCATGTGGCTCTTTCTGTCCACCGAGATCATGTTTTTCGCGGCGCTGTTGGGCAGCTACGTCGTGCTTCGCTTCGGTGCACCCGTGTGGCCCAAGCCGCACCATGTGCATCTCAGCGAGCCGATCGGCGCTTTCAACACGTTTGTGCTGATCTGTTCCAGCGTGACGATCGTGCTGGCGCTGGAGTTCGCCCGCGCCAACAAGGCCGGCATCGCGAAATTCTGGATGCTCCTCACGCTCCTTCTCGGCATGCTCTTCCTGGGAGTCAAAGGCTACGAATACCAGGCCAAGTTCTCCCACGGGATCTACCCGCAGGCCCCGCGCGGCCTGATCTACGAGAAGCCCGACCTCTACTACGGCTCCGCCGTTCGGGCCCGGCTCGGAGAGCCTGCCATCATCGACAAACTCAAGGAACTCGATGACACGCCGGCCGACCAGCTTTCGGCCGAACAGGTGGCCGCCCGTGGACGGCTCCAGCAGATCCGCAAGATGGTGGCCAGCCCCGAACAGCAGGCGTTCGATCTGGCCGTTGTAGCGGACCAGGTGATGCCGCTGCCGACGGAAGGGCCCGGCGGCTCGCACGACGGCGGCCACGGCGGTCACGCGACCGGTCTCAATGACATCTTCCCGTGGCTCAGGCTTCCCGCCGTCATTCCCGGCGGCAACATGTGGGCGAGCACCTATTTCCTGCTCACCGGCTTCCACGCCGTCCACGTGCTTGTGGGCCTGATCGTCTTCACGATCCTGCTGTTCTACAAACTCGGCCCCAAGCAGGCCGGCAAGATTGAAAATGCCGGTCTCTACTGGCACTTCGTCGACCTCGTCTGGATCTTCCTGTTTCCGCTGCTCTATCTGTTCTAAAGTCCGGCTGTTCTAGAGTCTCGTTGTTTTCAGGTTTTGCTGTTTTGAGGTTTTTATGAGCGATCACGACACCCATTCCGCCCACGCCCACGGCCCCATCACCAGGGTCGGAGACATCCCTGCGCACGATGACCATGACGATGCCGGCCACGGCTCCGGTCATGACAACCATGCCGGGCATGGTGGCATCGGCAAGTATCTGCTCGTGTTTGTCGCGCTCTGCGGCCTGACGACGATGTCGTTCCTCACCTATTCCCCCTATTGGCCGTGGCGAAACGAGCCGCATGTTGGCTGGGCCTTCATGATGGCAGTGTCGTGTACCAAGGCAATGCTCGTCGTGCTGTTCTTCATGCACGTCTTCTGGGAGGCCAACTGGAAGTATGTGCTCACGATTCCAGCCGCCATGATGGCGATCTTTCTGGCCCTGATGCTGGTGCCCGACATCGGCTTGCGAAACCGCATGGTGTCGCAGGAGCGGGCCCTGCACATGGCCCGAGGCTCCGACGTGCGACTCTTGGAACAGGCCGGTGAAGCGAAGGTTCTCGCCGAACCGGCACACTAGAACGGCTTTCCGATGAGCAGCAGCGCTGAACGCGGGCGCACCGCCGGGCCGGCAAAAGTCTCCTTCGCGGAGGCCTTCGCTACGCTCAGTCCTAACGCTCGTCGAGCTTCCGCCGATCCCGGCTCACCGTATTCGAAAACAAGAGCAGTCACCTCGGCGACTGTTTCGTGGATGTTCCTCCTGCTGGCCGCTCTTGGCTGCGGAAAAGTGGACAAGGGCGGACCCGTTGGGCCATCTGCCACGATGGCGCCGGTCGCCAGCGCCGAGTCGCCGCTACCGGCCCCTGAGCGGATGCCGCCCGGCGCCGTCGCCGCGCCGTTCACGCTCACGGAACGCAGCGGCAAGGATTTCGATTCGGCATCGTTGCGAGGCAAGGTCTGGCTGGCGAGCGTGTTCTTCGCCAACTGCCCTGGCCCTTGTTTCCGTGAGAACCAAGCACTCGCAGACATCCTCCGGAAGATTCCCGACCCCGACTTCATGGTTGTGAGCGTCACCTGCGACCCCGACAACGACACACCGGAATCGCTGCGGAGATACGCCGACCGCTTCGAGGCCGATCCGGTCCGCTGGAAATTCCTCACCGGCGACATGGCGACGATCAAGCAGATCGCCAACGGCACGTTCCTGCTGCCAGCCGAGGTGGGTGTGCATTCGGAGCGGGGCGTGGTCTTCGATCGTGAGGGGAGGCTGCGGGGCAGCTACCACCTGCTCCAGCCTGACCGGGTGAAGCTGCTCGAGAAACTGATCCTCGATGTGCTGGCCGAACCTGCCGGATCGTCGTCGGAGTCAGCCCCCGTGGGAGCCCCCGCTGAATGAATCTCGACGCTGCGGCCCATTGGCTGCCCACGATCAACGCCGCGCTTAATTCATTGGCGACGGTTCTGCTGGCCGCAGGCTGGATATTCATCCGCCGTGGTCAGTGGCGGGCCCACCGAGCCGCCATGATCTCAGCCTTCGCGGTCTCGACGCTTTTTTTGATCTGCTACCTGACCTACCACTGGCTCGTCGGCCACGTGCCGTTCACGGGGCAGGGGGCGGTCCGCACGGTCTACTTCGCGATCCTCATCACCCACATTCTGCTGGCGGTCACCGTGCCGGTGCTGGCGATCGCCATGTTCGTGCTCGCCGTCAAAGGCCGCTGGGAGGCCCACCGGCGGCTGGGAAGAATCACGATGCCGATCTGGCTCTACGTCTCGGTCACGGGGGTGGTGATCTATCTGATGCTCTACCACTTCTACCCAGGCGGTCCGCGGGAGCCTATCATGAATCAGGCGGAAGCGGCCGTTCCGGAAACAGCCATTTCGGGAGCAGTCGTTCCTGGTTGAGCCCCATCCTGCTAGACGGTAGTACCCGGGAGTTTGTGCCATGGCCCGTATCTCAGCCCCTTCCGTTGCGCATCGCGGTTGGAGCCGCGCGGTGGCCCGACTGGTCGCGGCGATCCCGGTGTTCATCCCCGCGCTGTTGGTCTTTACGCTCGTCGCCAGCGATGCATTCGGCTGCCCGAACTGCAAGGACGCAGTGAATACGTCCGACCCCGAAGGAATGAATGTGGCGCGGGGCTACTTCTACAGCATCCTCATCATGCTGGCGATGCCCTGCACGCTGATCAGTTCGTTCGGTGTTTATGTCTGGCGGGAGATGCAGCGGCAGAAACGGGACGGCCTTTCGTCCACGGATCAGACCATCGTGCCGTTCGACGGCAGACTCTCCCCCGAGTCCATCACCCCGCCACACGCGTGAGCGAGCCCCGTCCTGCCGCAGAGCGGTGGCCTGTTCCAGCAGCCGTGCCGGATCAGGGGAAGTCGCGGGATCGCTCTGCCGCCCGCAACTATCTGGCACGGACCGAACAGCGGCGGGTCTTCTGGCTGTTCATGCCTCCGGCTCTGATCATCATGCTGCTGCTGGGGTGGGTGGAGCGGAGTTGGTTTGGTCGTCCGTCGGCGGCTGGCCGGCCCCAGATCGACACGAAGATGCCCGAGATCCCCGCCGACCCCACCGTGACAGACGCCGTTGTCATCGAGACAGACACCGATCTGCCTGCGGCTGGAGACGATGCATATGGTGCTTCCGTGGAGTCATTGGCCCGGATTCGCGACGACACTGTGTTTCGAGGGGCCGATACAGACGCGTGGTTTCAAATCTGGCGAACGCTCCGATCGGCCGACATGCACTCCCTCACGCATGCGGCTGCCCGACGCGTGAGTTTCACCGAACTGTTTGGCCAGCCGCGAAGCTATCGTGGGCGG
>Ga0209085_1001495_pt1 | contig 14402 bp, 13 predicted proteins | sample C_131016_EF_Meta_FD_187310 | JGI IMG/M metagenome (GOLD analysis project Ga0209085, IMG submission 187310) | Freshwater microbial communities from Lake Croche, Canada to study carbon cycling - C_131016_EF_MetaG (SPAdes) (version 2) | ecosystem: Environmental > Aquatic > Freshwater > Lake...
GACGAAGTTGCTGCTTGGGAAAACAATAGAAATCAAATCTCCTCTAAAACAGATTGGCAATTTACTACCAAAGATGCTCGGATTAAATTGAAGCGTCTTTATCCGACTATTAGTTCTTGACAGACCACTAGCTGTCGACTTAACTTCAAGTGTCGGTTTCAACGATGAAGGAAGACTTCGCCTTCGTCAAATTGTAGAAGATAGCCTACACAATGGCGATACTGTATATGTTGTCCCTTTTGCTTCAGAAGTCAACCCCCTAGACATAAAAGTTAACCCCCTAACGCATGAAAAGGCTATTAAAATCAGCAGTAAAGCAGAATTAGAAAAAGTCATTGCTGCTGTTCCCCTAAAACCCGACCGAACACTACAAAACACAGATATTCAGAACGCAGAATTTCATGTATATAAAGGATTAGCGCAGCTTAATCAATGTAGATTAGCTGAAAATCAACCTATCAAACCTCAGTCAGTCGTCTGGTTGACAGATGCCCCTATCAATACTGCTCCTGGTATTCCCTCCAGTCTTTGGGTAGAAACTCCCGCAGATAGTCCCTTTCGCAAAGCTAACTCACCTGAGTCCATCGAGAGAAAACAGTGGTTAGATAGTTTAAATCCAGTACTATATCAACGTCCTATTAAGAACTACACATTAACGGTTGCCGATATCCAGCCAACTGTACAGGAATTTTGTACACCTACCCCGGGAGGTAAAGAAAGCTGTCTAGTCACACCATATCTGATCCATGAGTTAGCCTTACCTTTGGTTTTGTTAATACTATTGGGTCTGACTGGTATTGTGAGTTTAGTGTGGGGTTGGAAACGCCAGAGAAGTCTCCAAAACAAGTGGTCAGTTACAGAAACAGTAGAAGGAGAAGAAAGACTTCTTTTTTATCTTGCTAACCACAAGAGAAAAAACATAGAATCTCAAAGAGGACAAATAATAGCTTATCTTGAACGGAAGGGAAATCAAGTATTTTTAGAAAAATCTAACGATGTAGAAGAATTAGATGTTAATGGAGGAAACGTTACAGACACAAAACCTATCAAAATAACGAGTGATCATATTAGATTAACTTATCGCGAGAAAGGCAGAAATTCTGAAGTAATTATAAAGATTGAAAAAAAATAAGGAGAATAATCATGCCAGAACAACGCACCATTAGAAGAACCCTATGTATAGGAATAGGTGGTACAGGAAGAGATACCTTAATGCGTCTACGCCGTTTAATCATAGATCGCTATGGCAAATTGAGTGAATTTCCTATAGTTCAATTTTTGCATATAGATGCAGATAAAGCTGCTGGTGAGAACGCTGGACTGCGAACGGGAAAGACCTATAACGGAGAAGAAATCATCTTTAACCAAGCAGAAAAGGTGGTTGCTACCATGAACAGTAGAGAGGTGGACGACTTAGCTAACGGACTAAAAGAAAGAGATCGATATGAAACGCAAAGTCCCTATGAACACATCAAAAGCTGGTTTCCTCCCTTATTAAGAAATAATCTCAAAGCCATAGAAGATGGTGCTTCAGGAGTTAGACCTATTGGTAGAGTAGCCTATTTTCACAACTTTCGTAAAATTAAACAAGCTATTAAAAATGCTGAAAATCGCACACTCGGACATGATAACAAAATGTTACAAAAACAATTTGATGTGGCGCCAGGTTTGAATATTTTTGTTGTGGGGTCTCTCTGTGGTGGAACAGGCAGTGGAATGTTTTTAGATGTTGGTTATACGTTAAGGCAAATATATGGAGAAAAACAAAATAATATCATTGCCTATTTTGTAATTAGTCCCGAACTCTATAGTGATACGCCAGGCATTAATGCAAGTACCTATGCAGCTTTAAAAGAACTCAATCACTATTCCTCAGAAAGTAGCAAATTTGAGTTTATGTATGATCCTCAATACCAAAATAGCGTCTCTGAAACAAGACCACCTTTTGACTATATTTATTTAGTTTCTAACGAGACTAGTAAAGGACATAAAATATTAACAAAAGAGAAAGTATGTAATATCATAGCCCAGAAAATATATCTTGACTTTGCTGATGAACTCTCAGCTGAGCTATCAGGAAAAAGAGTCGATTACGATAGACATTTATCAATGAAAGATGAACATCCTAGACGCAATGTTCAGCGTTTTCTAACCTTTGGACTGGCTAAAATATACTTTCCTAAAGAGCGCATTATCTCTATCTGTTTGATTGATATTAAGATGAGAATTATTAATTTTTGGCTCAATGGAGAAGGTCAAAGTCCCGATGCCATAGAATTATTGAATAGATTTCTCCTCAATTGGGTATCTGCTAAAGCAGATAAGAGCTTTATTAGGTTTAAGTTAGAAGAAGCAACCATTGAAAATAACAAGAAGTTTAATACAGCACTTAATAGCTGGCGCGATGGACTAGAAGAAGAAATAAATACCTCATCTAAAAGGAAAGAAGATAGAGAGAGAATTATTGAGAAGTTACTAGGGGAATTTCGGAATCAGTTTCGTCGAGTTCAACCAGGTGACAACGATAGTAATAGGGGTTCTTGGCTAACGAAAATTCAAGAAAATAGAAGTAGAGTGACTGAGAAATTTAAGCAGGATATTCAGGTATTTTTAAGTGAATTACTCAATCCAGCTAAACCTGAATTTTCCGTTACTACTGCCAGATCTTGGTTAGAAGCTATTCTGACATACCTAAACACAGAACAAGGAAAATTAGAAGAAGAACTACAGAGGTTAGGTAGCTTACATGACCCTGAAGCTATAGAAAAAGACTGGAAAAATGCCAAGTTAGTCTTTGAAGATATTGAAAGTAAAAAAGTTTTTTGGGGTAAAGATCCTAAACCAGCAGAATTCAAAGAAGAAGCTAGAAAAGCAGTACAAACTGTTTGCAAAAAGGTTAAAGAAAACTTTGACTATACCCTAACTCAGGAAGCAATTAAAATAGTCAAAGACTTACAGAAATTAGTCCAAAAACTTGCCTTACAAGCTAGTAATTTTAGTAATCTTCTCAAAAATTTATATTTTGAATATGGTAAAAAAAGTAAAGAGATTAAAGAACTCAATGATGATGAGATGAATGGAGAAGCAGTTTTTACTGATGAAGATACCCACGAATACTATAGAGTATTGATGCCAGAAAATGAAAGACGTGCTCAGTTTAATAGTCTGAGTATTAAAACCAGTGAAAGAATCAACCTAAATAGTCAATTTGTTGATTTTATCTTGCGAGATTCTCTCATAGAAGAAAATTCACTACAGACAGTAATCAATGAAACTGTAGATGAAGAATTTGGTACCCGTGGCTTCAATATTTCTAAATCTGTTATTAAACAATTTCTCCAAAAACATTCTCTGACTAATGCTAAAACTCGTCTCAGACAAATAATAGCAGAAGCTGAACCACTTCTACCTCTTAATATTGCAGATCCTTTCTTTGATAATGACTCTGCCAAAAGAAAAGAGTTTCTTGCTTTTAAGCATACAGATGAGCCAGAAATTAGAAGATTTAAAGAAATTTTAACTGAAGAAATAGGAGTAAATCGTAATGCAATAAAACCGATTCAAACAGATGAAGAAATAATTATTGTCAATGAATATGGGGCATTTCCTCTTCGCATAATTAGCAATATAGACAGGATCAGAGAGCAATACAAACGTGAAAAAAATCATCCATCAGTTCATCTACATACGGATAACAGAGACTTTATTGATATTATTCCACCCGACGATAGAAAGATGCAAAAAGTACAAGACCAATTCTATACTTGTGTAGCTCTTAAAAAACTTAAAGAATATCCAAAAGGACAGGGGTACTTTTACCCATATACTAATGCAATTGGACAGGAATATACTATCAATTTTAGTCCTATTTGGAGTGAAGCACTAGATCAAATAGTTAACTCTAAAGGCGCAACAGAGACTCTAGAAAGATTAGAAAAAGAAGTAATTGAAAATCTCGAAAAACAGCCACAATTATTGGATAATTACAAAAAAAATCTAGGCGAATTTCTACGACTGGTTGAAAGTCTTCCTACTCATCACCCTAACCACTCAGAAAGACCTGTCTTACTTGGTGATCCCGATAGTCAATCAAATAGAGATGGGTTACTAATGCGTATATTTAATCGTTTTAAATATATTGCAGACAATTCACCAAAAAATATACCCTCTTTAGAATCTCATAACAAAAATCAGAATCAATCTCAACAAGCTACTACTGCTGCTGAAGAACCACAGGATGCTGAGATTGTTGATAATAATAACTCAAACCAAACGACAAACAACCCTAACTAACCCTTAATTACCCCCTAAAACAATATGCTAGACTGGTTTAAAACTCTGCCACATGAACTCCCTATTTTGCTTGGAGTAAGTTTTATTTTAGTTGTCATTCCTGCTACTTTGACAATTTTCATTCGCATCTCACTCCATAACCATTTGCAGGAATTAAACAAGAAAATTGAAAGGTTATTAAAAGAGGGGATATATGGAGAAAAATCACCTATTGTAGAAAAATTAGAAAACCGCTTTAGAGACGCTAGTAGTCAATTAGAACACGTCAATACTGGTGCTTTAATTGATGAAATATACAGTCACGAACGTTTCTCCTTTTTAGGTTTCCAGCTTCAGTGTGAACAGTGGGAATATTTCTCCCGACTACTTCCTAACCTGTTGTTAGCTTTTGGACTGGTAGGTACTTTTTCAGCGATTACCTATAATCTCTACAATATGAGTCGTACATTGTCCCAGACTAACCTAAATGCAAGTGAAATAGGTGCTCATATTCAACCCTATTTACAGGGGATGGGACTCGCTTTTGTAACCAGTTTAATCGCTTTATTATGTAGCTCAATATTAACTATTGTCAATATGACTTACAATACTTCAGTGGCTAAACATAAGTTTCTCAGTTCCCTAGAAGACTATCTAGATAATATTTATAAACCGAATGTGGAGGGAGATACAAGACTAGATAAGGCTGTTAATAGAATGGTTGAACAACAAGAACAGTTTCTCATTAGATTTCACAAAGAAGTAGGGAAAGTATTAGAGGATACTTTCGGTAAAGCTGCCAATAAAATAGTAGAAGGAAATAAAAAATCTCAAGATTTAGCAACACAAGTTTATCAAAGTTTTAGTGAAGCTGCTGGGACAATTTCAAGTAGTGCAAGTACTTTCCGAGATGCAAGTCTAACTATGGTAAAACAGACCGAAAGCTTCAAAGAAACTACTGGAAAAATGCAGAAATCTCTAGAGAGTATAGTAGCTTTTTCTAATAATATTAGGGAAGCAGCAGAAAGTCTGGAGCGCAGTAATTTCCTAGAAAATCTAGAAAATACCACTACTAATCTAAGACAGACTACTACTGATTTAGCCCAAACACAAAAAACTCTTTCTACTCATTTAATTCAAACACAAGAAACTTTTTCTAACTCAGTTACTTTTTTGGGTAACTGTATAGAACAAGTGGCGGGAAATCATCGACAATCAATAGAAGTTTCTCAACAGGTTCACAATCAGCTATATACTTACTCAAAACATTTACAGCAAGGTTCACAAGTCTTTTTACAAGCTTCTCAAGCTCTTCAACAGGGTCAATTTATTGAACAGATATCCTCTTTGAATCAGAATGTTAGAGAGATTATTATTCCTTTAGGAGAAAAGATACAAGAAGCTCAAAGTAACATTGACTTACTCTGTGAAGTAATGATTCAAAATATTGATTCAATTAAGAAAGTAGACGAAAATTTAACTAAAAATCAGGAGACTATATATGATGTAGGACAAGAAATAACAGGTATTGTTAGAGAAACCCAACAAAGCAATGTCAATCAATTACAAGTAATCAACGGAAGTCTTAACTCTTTGAATAGTCAAATATATACTTTAAATGAGGTAGGAGAAAAAATCACAGGGGTTCTTGGAGAGACCCAAAAAAGCAATGTTAATCAACTCCAAGGAATCAACAAAAAGTTTGACTCTTTAAATACTCAAATAGATACTTTAAATGAGGTAGGAGAAAAAATAACAGAGGTTCTTGGAGAAACCCAAAAAAGTAATGTCAACCAACTCCAAGTAATTAACAGAAAGTTTGACTCTTTGACTACTCAAATAGATAGTTTAAATGGCGTAGGACAAGAAATAACTGGGGTTCTTGGCAATAACCAACAAAACAATGTTAATCAACTACAAGTAATTAACAAAAAGTTTGAGACTTTAAATAAAATAGTGAATAATTTATTACTTTTAGCTCAAAATAATTACAGCAGTACGTAATCTATGTCTAGACGCAGCAGAATGAGAGAGGAAACAGAATCCCTAGATGTCTTTCAGTCCTTTACTGACTTGATGTCCAATGCTTTTCTAATAATGAGTTTCTTTCTCCTGTTAATATTTGTGCAGATCATAAAGGTCAACAAAGATCTTAAAGATGCAGCACCTATTATCATAGATCAAGGTGTAGTAAAATATAGCTTTTCTTCTGGTAGTGCAGAATTAAAGCCCGAACTGAGAGAATATATTACAAAGACCGTAGCACCGAGTATTGAGAAAACCCTCCAAGAACATAACATCGACTTCATACAGGTAATTGGACATACTGATGGACAAGGAATACATCAACCCAGCAATCTAGATCAATTGTTAATAGATGCCGCCAATAGAAACATACCTATAACAACACTTAAAGCAGGTTCTAACGCAGATTTAGGCTTAATGAGGGCGGTTGCAGTCGTACAAGAATTGCTTCAGGTAGAAAGTTTAAAAGGGGTCTCTTTTCGGGCTTATTCTGCTGGTCAATTATACCTACCTCAGGGAAAATTAGCCTCAGATAACCGATCATCTGAAGCTACTCGTCGACGGATAGAAATTCGCTTCATTCCATATGGTAAAACAACTAATTAATTTCTCTGGAAATGATATCAAGATAAATAATTTATTACTTTTAACTCAAAATAATTACAGTAGTAGGTAATCTATGTCTAGACGCCGCAGAATGAGAGAGGAAACAGAATCATTAGATGTATTTCAGTCCTTTACTGACTTAATGTCCAATGCTTTTCTAATAATGAGTTTTTTTCTCCTGTTGATATTTCTGCAGACTATACAGGTCAATAAATCCTTTAAAGATGCTCATAAAGACACTACTAAGTTACAACACCAACTCGCTCAAGCTAATGCGAAAATAGAAGAATTAAAAAGGGAAAATAAAAAACTACAAAATGCTCCACCTATTATCATAGATGATGATTCAAACAATTTTAACTTTCCTTCTGGTAGTGCAGAACCAACTCAAGCACTTCAAACGCATATTAATACTGAAATACCTAAGATTGAAAAAAACCTTCAAGAACATGACATCGACTTCATACAGGTAATTGGACATACTGATGGACAAGCAGTAAATCAATCCAGTAATCTAGATCAAGAGCAGTTGTTAATAGGTGCTGCTGAGGGAACGGTATCTATAACATCACTTAAAGCAGGTTCTAACGCAGATTTAGGCTTAATGAGGGCAATTGCAGTCGTACAGGAATTGCAAAAATTGCAGCGTACAGGACGTTTAAAGGGAATACATTTTCGGGCTTATTCTGCTGGTCAATTATACCTACCTAATGGAAAATTAGCATCAGATAACCGCTCATCTGAAGCTAGTCGTCGGCGGATAGAAATTCGTTTCATTCCACATGGTAAACCAAATCCTTACTAGACTATAATTAATATAAATTGCTTAAAAAGAAAAATCATTAAATTAATAGTTTTTGACAAAAAAAAAGAGGAGATTTTAGAATGGATAAGTTAAATCAGTGGCACAAAATTATTTATAAAATTTTGAAATATTACGCTGATCTTCCCTATTCTTACGGTGATTTAAAACATAAACTTATTGTTAGTGATGATCACTTGAATTATTTACTGATGACTATCGGTTGGGAAGATAATATTAGAGTTCATGGCTGTTTAGTCCACTTAGAGATTGTTGAGAATAAAATCTGGGTTCATCGAGACGGTTTAGAAGATGGTATTGCTAATGAGTTAGTATTAGAAGGAATTCCTAAAAGTCAAATTGTTTTAGGATTTCATCCCGAGGATCTTCGTCCTTATACAGAGTTTGCAGTTGGTTAATCTATGCGTTTGAACAGTTTTTGAGACAATACAAAAAAGTGTATCTTAGCCTAAGTCTGTTATAATACTCAATGTAATTCTTACAAATATAAAGAAAGATATGGTATTGACTCATCATACTACATTTGTCAATAATGTCCGTCTCCATTATGTGATGGGTGGCAAAGGCGATCCAATTGTCCTATTACATGGATTTTGTCAAACTTGGTACGAATGGCGACATATTATTCCCACCTTAATGGAACATTACACTGTAATTGCACCAGATCTGCGAGGACTAGGAGATTCAGACAAACCCACCACAGGCTATGATAAAAAAACAATTGCTGATGATATTTATCAATTAGTTAAGCAATTGGGTTTTCAAGAGATTTTTCTGGTAGGCCATGATTGGGGTGCAGCCGTAGCCTGTGCTCTAGCAATGGAACATCCCCAATTAGTTCGGAATCTAACATTTCTGGAGATGGCCTTACCAGGATTTGGTCTAGATCAGGCAGCCCAATACAGTCGAGAAATGAATATTTGGCATATTGCTTTTTTAGCCGCTCCTGATATTGCCGAAAGCTTATTAAGTGGAAAAGAAGCAGTCTTCTTTTCTTGGATGTATCATCATTATTCCTACAATCCTACTGCTATTAGTCAGTCAGATATTGATGAGTATATGCGTAGTTATACAGCCCCAGGCACATTGAGAGCAGGCTGTCAATACTACCAAACTCTATTTCAAGATGTAGACTATTTCCGCGAAAAAAGTCAGACTAAACTCAAAATGCCTGTTCTAGCTTTGGGGGGAGATCGTTCCTTAGCCGGGTTTGCCCTTCAATCAATGCAAGCAGTAGCCGAAAATGTACAGGGGGGTATTGTAGAAAACTGTGGTCATTGGATAGCAGAAGAACGTCCTGATTATCTGTTAGAAAAATTGCTGGCTTTTTTAAAAGAATGAGTTAGGTAGAATCACTGTAATATAACAGAAGAAAAACTACCCACCTAATAGGCAAGACACTCGACATTTACTTTTAAAGGAGGAGCCCTAGGCGCTCCAATTTATACCGTTGAAAGTGTAGTAACTGTAAGCTATGACTTCTCAACAATAAAAATAGACTATAACGGACCGATTCGGAGTACTATTCGGAACTGAAAAGTATTGGTGAAGGTCTCTACTTTCATATCAGAAAATTCTTGGCCTTTACAACTTCTCAAAAAAACCTTAAAGTTAATACTTATAGTCGGGAAATTAAAGAAAAAACTGTGGATATTGTCATCGGTCGGGGGAAAAACGCCCGGAGAGCCTATGGGATTGATGAAATCGCGCTTGTGCCTGGAGTGCGTACATTAGATCCTAATTTAGCTGACACTAGCTATAGTATCGGCTCACTAAAGAGAGAGATTCCTATCATTGCCAGTGCAATGGATGGAGTGGTTGACGTACAGATGGCAGTACTTTTAGGGGAGCTTGGCGCACTAGGAGTTCTCAATTTAGAAGGAATACAAACCCGTTACAAAGACCCAACCCCTATTCTAGATAGAATAACTGCAGTCGGGAAAACTGAGTTTGTCGGTTTGATGCAGGAACTCTACGCCGAAACAATTAAAGCTGAACTAGTTGAACTCAGAATTCAAGAAATAAAAAAACAAGGTGGGATCGCCGCTGTCAGTTTAACTCCGCTAGGGGCAGCAAAATATGGTCAGATAGTTGTCAATGCCGGTGCTGACATTCTCTTTATTCAAGCAACAGTAGTTTCTACAAATCATCTCAGTCCATTAGGAGTCATCCCTCTAGACTTAGTAAAATTCTGTCAAGAAATACCTATACCAGTAGTTTTAGGGAACTGTGTAACTTATGCGGTAGCGTTAGATTTAATGAAAGCAGGAGCAGCAGCCGTTTTAGTTGGCATTGGACCTGGGGCTGCTTGTACATCCCGTGGAGTACTAGGCGTAGGTATACCCCAAGCTACGGCTGTAGCTGACTGCGCTGCGGCTAGAGATGATTTCTTTGCCCAAACAGGGAAGTATATTCCCGTCATTGCCGATGGAGGAATAGTCACAGGGGGAGATATCTGTAAATGTATTGCTTGTGGAGCAGATGCAGTCATGATCGGTTCTCCCATTGCTAGAGCAGCAGAAGCGCCTGGACGAGGCTATCATTGGGGCATGGCTACCCCTAGTCCTGTTCTCCCAAGAGGAACCAGAATCAATGTAGGGACAACAGGAACTATCAAGGATATTCTGGTAGGTCCAGCTAAATTAGATGATGGCACCCATAACCTTTTGGGCGCTCTTAAAACCAGTATGGGAACTCTAGGTGCTCAAAATATCAAGGAAATGCAGCAGGTAGAAGTAGTAATAGCACCTTCCCTACTCACAGAAGGGAAAGTCTATCAAAAAGCCCAACAGTTAGGCATGGGGAAATAAAGAGGTTAGGGGGGTAGAACAATTTTAGGCACTAAGAAGAGATCTTCGGACTCCCCTATGCCTAAAAAACCCTTCTCAGAATAGACTAAAATACTATTGCTTTGAGCTTCTACCTCCTGCCTACTAATAACCTTTTGTCCTTGACAAAAACGCACTGCTTCTATTTCAGAGAGGGTTACCTTGCCTAAATGCCTTAAAGCAGTTTCAGGCGGAATTAGCGAAAATCCCCCTTCTTGCACCTGTCTAGTCAACTCCTCTAAAGTCAGACTCTCACTACCGGAAAAACCCCCACTCTCTAAACGAATTAAACCAGCTAAAGTAGCTCCTACTCCTAACAATTCACCTAAATCTCTCGCTATCGACCTAATATAAGTACCACCACCACAGGTAATCTTAACTCGGAGTTCTGGATATTCACTAGGCAACCATTCCAGAATTTCTATACTATAAATATCCACTTGACGGGCAGGAACCTCCACAACCTCACCTTTTCTTGCCTTTTCATAGAGACGAACACCATCTACAGAAATGGCACTATAAGCAGGTGGGATCTGTGTTATCCTGCCCACAAACTTCTCTAAATGAGGCTCTACCTTTTCTAAAGTTAGCTCTTTGGGTGGTTGTTGAGAGATAGTGTCCCCATCTAGATCGTCAGTCGTGGTGACAACACCTAGACGAATGAGAGCTTGATAGACTTTAGTATTAGGTAAAAAAGAAAGTAAGCGAGTAGCACCCCCAACAGCGATACATAACACCCCACTAGCTGCAGGATCTAAAGTGCCACCATGACCCACCCTTTTTAACTTAAGAATCTTTCTCACTCTATAAACACAATCATGGGAAGTCATTCCCGTTGTTTTATGCAGATTGATAAACCCGATCATCCCGCTCATACAGTCTCATCACTTCAGTAATAGGCATACGAGAAGAGACACCAAGTGTCAGAGGAGAAATATGTCCCTTAGACAGGTGTTCAGCCGCAGCACAACCTATCATAGCGGCATTGTCTGTACAAAGACTCAAAGGAGGAAAAAAGACCTGTAGAGAATGTTCTTGGGCTGCTTTTTGCAAGTGTTCACGTAAACCACTATTAGCAGCAACTCCCCCCCCTACGACAATTTTATCGAGTCCCTCAGCTAAAGCACAGTTAATAGTCCTTCTCGTTAAAGACTTAGCTACAGTCGCTTGAAAACTAGCCGCTAAATCTTCTGTTGGTAGTTTTCCTGAAAGCTCCAGTTTTTGGATCAGTCTTAACATAGCTGTCTTTAAGCCGCTAAAACTCATATCATAGGGGTGATAGCCCCCTTCAGGTAATCCCACACGTCCCTCTGGTAAAACATAGGCTGTCGGGTCTCCTTGGCGGGCTGCACGGTCTATTAGAGGTCCACCTGGATAGCCCAATTTCAGTAATCGGGCTACCTTATCAAAGGCTTCTCCTGCTGCATCATCCCTAGTGGTGCCTAAAACTTGATAATCTCCACAGTCTCTGACCACAATTAAGCTAGTATGTCCACCTGAAACGAGAAGAGTGAGAAAAGGCGGTTTTAATTCAGGTTCTGTTAAATAGCTAGCATAGAGATGTCCTTCTAGATGATGAATACCTAAAAAAGGCAAATCCTTCATCATAGCGAGGGTTTTTGCCGCCGTTACCCCAACCATCAAAGACCCCACTAACCCTGGTGCGACTGTTGCTGCTATAGCATCTATTTGCTGCCATTCTAGCTCAGCTTGTTTGAATGCTTCTTCTAAGCAGATATTAATCTGTTCTAAATGTTGACGCGATGCTATTTCAGGCACTACTCCCCCATATTCTTGATGTACTTTTATTTGGGATGAAACTACATTGCTCAGAATAGTGCGATTTTTGACTATCGCTACTGAGGTTTCATCACAACTTGTTTCTATCGCTAAAATAATCTTCGTCATTTTTAAATTTATTTTTAATGCTATCAAATACCTTAACCCCTATCCTCACCATATATTTAACATCCTGAGGTCAAACTAAGCTAATCTAATTTTTGGATATATTTAAACTTCTAGGAGATTCAGAGTTATGGAACGGACATTCCTTATGATCAAGCCCGATGGTGTACAACGTAATCTAGTAGGAGAAATCATCAAACGCTTTGAAAGCAAAGGATTTACTCTAGTTGGCTTAAAAATGCTTTCTGTTTCGCGGGAATTGGCAGAAAAGCACTATGACGTTCATAGAGAAAGACCCTTCTTTCAAGGACTTGTCAACTTCATCATCTCATCTCCTGTCGTTGCTATGGTTTGGCAAGGAGAAGGCGTCATTGCTTCAGCACGTAAAATTATCGGTGCAACTAACCCTCTCAACTCCGAACCTGGCACTATCAGAGGAGACTATGGTATTACTGTAGGACGTAATTTAATTCATGGTTCAGATGCTCCAGAAACTGCGGTTAGCGAAATCAGTCTCTGGTTTACCCCTGAAGAATTAGTCAGTTGGGAACTAGCAACTCAACCCTGGCTAGTTGAATAGCACAAAAACTAGTTAAAAATACTAGGGGAGGAGATTATATGATATCTGGATCGATATTCAACTCCCTTAGTTTAGCTGCTAAACGTTGAACCTCTTCCTGAAGTTCAAGAGCTTTTTGAGCTTCTTCTGTTGCTCTTTGTTCCGCTTGGAGCACTTTTTGTTCCGCTTGGAGCACTTTTTGTTCCGCTTGGAAAGCCTTTTGTGCTTCTTGTTTAGCTGTTTCTCTAGGAATATAGATTAGTTCACCTTCGGCTGTAAAGAATCTCAAGACTCCCTCATAGACTCCCAAATATAACCCTAGTTGTTGACTCCAGAGATGTCCTTGTTCATTTGGGGATAAGGGTTGGTATTCCCCTTCTACTAGATGAAACCCGTTTAGTTCTAAACTATATGGTTCAAACCAAAAGTAATTAGGAGTACGGAAGATATCCTGATAGATTTCTTTTTTTAAGTTCTTATCTGTAGTAGCTGTGGTGGGTGAGAGTATTTCTACTATGACATTAGGGTATTTTCCCATTTCTTCCCAGACTACCCAACTTTTACGCGGTTTTTTCTCTGTTCCTAAGACGACAAAAAAGTCAGGTCCTCTAAAGTCAGAAGACTTTAGTTGATAGGGACTATAGTAGATAGTTAAATTTCCTATTGCATAGAAGTCTGTTCTATCTTGCCATAGCCATTCTAGAGATTCTAGAAGATACATTATTTGGCGTAAATGAAGTTCTGTTTCCAAGGGGGGTTCATCGCTATATAAATCACTTGGGGGGAAGATGACATCAGGGATCTGGTCTTTTTCCTCTAGCAAAGTCATTGATTCTATCTAGCATCAAGTATTAATGTGTCTATTCTAGCAAGGAGTAGGGTCGCTTAGAGTGTTCTACTGATAAAGCAGTAAGTTCTGTGGGTAAAATTAAAGTAGTAATCTTACCCTAAATTGATCTTATGTCTCGTCTTAATAGTAAGGCTAGCAATATTCTCAAACAAGAAATAGAACTTGTAACCAAAGGAAACTCTGCAGGGGATGTTCAAAGAGAAATAGTCTTGTCAAGACTAGAAAAACTGAGTTCCGAAGAGGGAGAAAAACTTACTGCCCTTGATATTTCTTCTAATATCCTAGATATTATCCCAGATTTTCCAGAAGAGATAATCAAGAAAGCAGCTAAAGCTAATCAAAAAATGAACCCAGCTAAAAAATGGGGACTAGGGTTAGGAATAGTCGGCTTAGGTATAGCAGGAATAAGGGACTTGCAATCTAAAGAAATACCATTTAAACTGAAGTAAGACGAAATTTTAGAATCCTATTGTGGCACGTTTAAAAATAGAACTAGATGAACAAATCAAAGATACTCTCCTTGATGCTTCTATC